>Ga0099364_10004869_pt1 | contig 20173 bp, 14 predicted proteins | sample TergutTh196P3_FD_73070 | JGI IMG/M metagenome (GOLD analysis project Ga0099364, IMG submission 73070) | Microcerotermes parvus P3 segment gut microbial communities from Pointe-Noire, Republic of the Congo - Th196 P3 | ecosystem: Host-associated > Arthropoda: Insects > Digestive system > Gut ... | reverse complement strand
CGATTATTTGAGCGTAATGCTCTTCCGTAATGGGCAAAACTATGGTATGCTTTCCATTGGAGGCTCGGTTTGTCGTGGCTTCCCTGACCATAATGGACTTCCTTGTTCGCGAAAACAAAGAACATTATGGTCTTTTTTTCAACCATGACACCAACAAAATGCGCAATTGCAAGCCCCACAAAGTACGAAACGATCAGGAAAATTTCATCGACTTATAACCCATTTGCGAGGAGAAATACAACATGGATGTTAAAACAAACAATAAAACCGAAATGAGCAGTGCCGAAGCAACCGTCTGGTTCTGGGCGGTTGCCGGTTTCTTTACAGCACTCTGGGTAGTGATTCCTACTCTGTTACACACCAGTTACTGCGGAGATGTTATTGAACCTCTCAATGTCGCTCCCGAATGGGTATGGGCGACGAAAAAGCATCCGATGTTGCCCGCCTGGATTTTGGAAATTCTGAACATTCTTACATGCCGATCCTTTGCCGTTCCCTTCATCGCGACGCAGTTGTGTACTTTGCTGGCACTCTGGTCAGTTTGGAAACTTGGTCGAACCGTGCTTACGGAGAGACTCGCCCTCATCGCTTCATTGGTGATGCTTCCCTATCTGTTCTTTACATGCAAACCTATTTGGTTCAACCAAAATAATGTGCTCATCGCTTTCTGGGCTTTGTCCATTTACCTTGTTTTTCAAGCACTTCAAACAAACCAAAAACGCTATTGGGGCACAGCAGGCATTGCGTTGGGGCTATCATTTCATGCCAAATATCCGGCGGTTTTTCTCGTCCTTTCCATCCTGATTTATATGTTCACGCAGGCAAGCGGACGCAAACTCTTTCGGACACCGGGACCCTGGATCACAACGTTGATGGCGTTCTTGATATTCCTGCCGCACTTGATTTGGTTATACGCACATGACTTCGTTACGCTTACTTATGCTTCAGCGGGACAAAGTATTCATACTATGTTTCTGACACAATGGAATCGGCACATATTTTCGCCGCTTCATTTTACGTTTCTGCAATTTACGTACTTGTTTCTAACCCTTGTCATTATGATACCGGTCATCGGGTTCGCATGGCAATGGAAGATACAATATCACGAACAGGGCAAGGCAAGAGAATGTGAAAAATTTCTCTTTTACTGCTTCATGATTCCTTTCCTGTCGCACTTGCTCTACGGCGGAATCAGAGGAGTCTTTCTGCCCATGGCTTACGGTGCCGCATTCTGGACTTTCGCCGGACTCTGGCTTTTGTTGCGTTTCCAACAGACAAACGTGCCGATTCAAAAAAGTTTTCGTCAAGTGCTCATTTTAACAATAACGATTATGCTTCTCATCGCTGCAGGATTTGTTACGTTGTCCCGTATGGGAATGCAAAATCCCAAACATTATATCCCTATGCGTGAATTAGGAGCAACTTGTGAACAATTATGGCATTCGCGCTTTCCTGCAACACAATGTCCCTACATTATAGGAAGCAACTGGTTACTGGCAGGACACGCGGCGCATGCAATGACCGTAAGACCAAGCATTATTGTGCCGCATGGAACTTGGGCAAACGACGGCGATCTCAACCGCAAAGGAGGTATGATTATTTGGGAACGCACCAATGGTGAAAGCGAAATGCCGGAGTCTCTGCGTCAACGCTTTCCGAAGGCGAGGGTGTTGGATGAATCGCCGGAACTGCCCTACAACGTCGGGCGCAACCCTCATGTACTAAAAATCGGCATTGCCGTCGTTCCGCCGCCGGAAGCACCGTAGAATGCCGGAACAAATTGGGATAAAAGTGCAAGGTTCACAGAGCCCGTGGTGTCAGTTAGGGACACGTTCGGTTGATTCCCTGGCTTACGCCACGGGCTCTGTGAACTTTGGACTCTGTGCTATTTTCCCGCCAGGCACTGCTTCTTTTACGTATGCACAGCCCGGCGGCTCAAATAGGCGGACAGGGCAGCATCAAGCGGTGTGCCGGTACGGAAGAGAGAATAATCACATTGTAAACGGATACATCCCTGCTTCACCTCTTCAAGATAATCATTTAATGCTTCCAAATACCCCTTGCGCAGCGTTCGGGGATCGCAGCGAATCTGTGCGGCAAGTTCCAGTCCCTCAAATCGGGTTGCCCCGCCAAGCGAAAAATCAAGTTCTACGTCGTCGAGAATGTGTAGAATCAGGACATCGTGTCCGCGGCTCCGCAAGTGCCGTAAGCCCTGAAACAACCCTTCCCGTTGCATCAGGAGGTCAGAAATCAGCACGACCAATCCGTTGGGGCGGATGGACTCGGCCGCTTCCTGTAAGGCATCCTGTAAATTGGGTTGTGTGCCCTTGGGATTTTCGAGCAAGAGTGCCAAATCCCATCCTTCGGGCCGTTTCTGTTCTTTGTCGGCAGCCGGAGCAGAGCGGAACATCCGGTCAGCAATGGCAACCAAGTGCGACTGCTTCATTTTCGAGGGGAGCGAGTTCCGTGCATTTTGGTCAAACAAAATACACCCGACGGCATCCTGTTGCCGCAGTGCCAGATAGGCCAGCGAGACCGCTGCCGTACACGCATAGTCATATTTTGTCATCGCCCCGCTGCCGTACCGCATACTCTGCGAAACATCAAGCAAAAGCGTGAGACGCAAATTGGTATCAACTTCATATTGCTTGACGTAGAGCCGATCCTGTTTTGCCCAAACCTTCCAATCAACGCTTCGGGGATCATCGCCGGGAACGTACTGCCGGTGTTGCCGAAATTCAACGGAGTTTCCGAAGTGTCGGGATTTGTGCATACCGCTCAAAAAGCCGTCCACGACGTGCTTGGCCCGAAGGTCGAGTCGGGAAATCCGTTTGAGTGTTTCGGGATGAAAATAGTTCGCAAGCATAGTAAGCAGGTATTAAAAAATCCAACGCAACGGGCATCATACTGTATAAATTATACCCTAAATGGGATGGAAGGGGCGTTTTTGTTGTGCCCCTCGCATCTTTTACGGGTGTATAAAATTTAGCGGGTAGATGTTTATTTTCTTTGCGTCCTTGCGGTTAAAAAAGGACTTAACCGCAACTGGTCTATCGCAACGCCTCCGCCAGCGACCGTTGCGTGTATCCTCCACGTATCATCGTCGGCTCGCCCGGATTAGCAGGATCGAAAATTGCCAATGCCGGTACTTGAAACGGTCCGAGTTCCAATAACAAATCCTTTGCTTCGCCGTCCCTTGTACAATCCGCTGTTAACGAAACGATTCCCTTTTCGTCGAGCAGCGTTAAAATCGTTTCCGATTGCAATACCCACGCTTCCAACACTTTGCAGTTCACGCACCAGTCCGCCGTGAAATCAACGATCACCGTCTTGCCCGACAAGAGTGCCGACGCAAGTGCCGCATCGCTGTACGGTTGCCAATGCTTTCCCTCATGTCCGTAAATCCGAGTCCGCATCGCCGACTCCAACGTGTACGGATTGTTGATGCCCGGTATCTGATACGAAAACAAAATCACCAAGCCCAGTACAATCGGTGAAATGATGTAACTCCGCTTTTTGATTCTTCCCGCCAGTTGCTGCTCGCCGAATAACCAGCAAACGAACCAAAGAGCAAAGAGTAACGCAATCGTCGGCAGAACTTTTTCGACGGGAACGAAATACAAAATCCAGACTACCGCAAGGAGCAGACAGAACCCCATCGTTTTGGTAAATGTTTCCATCCACGCCCCCGGTTTGGGCAGGAACCGCAGCCATTCAGGAAACGCTCCGAGCAGAAGATAGGGCGATGCCATACCGAGTCCGATGACGCTGTACATTAGAAAAACTTCCGGTGTGTTGCCTGCCCGAATTTGCATATCTGCCCAGTTAATGGCAGGACTCAACAGCGGTGCACCGCAAGGAATCGCCAAGAGCGTCGTGATAATCCCTTTGAAGAATGCTCCCGCCGCTCCTTCCTGCTTCGTTAGTTTTTCCGAAGTTTTTCCGCCGAGTGCGCCCGGTGCGTTCAGCGTCCAGATGTCCATCAGACTCAACGCCATCACAAAGACGATGCATGCCATGATGATGCCGAACAAGTCAAACGTGAACAAGATACTCAAGCCGAGACTCAAAAACGCCAAGAAAATAAAGACGGAGAGTATTCCCAGCGAGTACCAAGCGTTGAGGATAAACGCTCTCGACCGGCTTTTACCTGCTTGTTCAAAGAAGGAGAGGATTTTCAAACCGATGACCGGCAGTACGCACGGCATGATATTCAAAATGATTCCGCCGCCGAAAGCGAAGAGTAACGCCCACCAGAAATTGGAGACGTTGATGGTTTCGATTGGGGTGAGGTTAGCCGCGTCGTCTTGCGATGCGCCCCGCAAGGCGGAGCGGCTAACGTTAACCACGAACCGCTCGGCAACGGACTCCGCTTGTTTGAAGAGAGTTTCGGCATCGAGATTTGCGTCAAACACTGCTTCAAATGGGACGGTAATGGGAATACATAAACCATCGTCTTGACAGACTTGCCCTTCGAGTTTCCCCTTGATAATTGCATCGGCGGGTAACTCTTCTTGGAATGTAAAAATCCACGTAACGTTGTCGTCATGTTCTTCGAGTTCCACGTCGAAGTAGGGACTCTTATTGAGGCGTGGGGCGGTAGTGGGACGAATCTCTCGCAGAGTCAATTCCGGTGTTTCAAATTTGAATGTGCTAGGAAGCGTTCCCGACGGTTGCGTGGCGGAGTAGAGGTGCCAGTCGGGCAGGATGTCGGCATGAATGACTAGATACTTTTCGTTAAAAGAGCCTGTCAGTGTGACGTGTCCTCGCGGTGCTTGGAGGGGAAATCCGAAGTCCTCGAAATCGTACAACCCGCCGATTTGCGCTGCCGCGAGGGGAGTCCATATCCAATAGAGTAGAAGGAGAACAATTGTTCGGGCCATCAGAAAAATTGCGTGAGCGAAGAAATTGCGTGAACGAAACAGTTTTTTATCCTAGTGCTAACTCCTTGTTTTGTCAATCCCTTGCGGAAGCGGACTTTGCGGTTAAAAAAGGAATAACCGCAATGGACGCAAAGGATACGCAAGGGGCGCAAAGTCCAATTTCATACCGTTTTCAGTATAGTAAGCCGGACTTTCTTCGGCAATTCGATGCAAGAGATCAATTGTTTATTGTTGTGTTCACTCGCGTATTATTTTTTGCAATGTCGGTGTTTGCGCTTTATCAGGAGCGCAATGCTGTGGCCACCTTTTGTCATCGCCGGACGAAACGAAAACGCCTGTCCAAACGCAGCATTGATATAAAAGCAATGCTGCAATGTAAATGGACGTAAACATTGCGCTGTCGTATTCAGGGGTACTCTTGGGCAATTTTTTTGCTCTTGTCGGAACTCGGGAAAATCTTTATCATTGCCCAAATGTTTACGTGTTGCCGATGCCCTTGATGGACAATCGCTCCCCTATTTATCTCGTCTTCGCCCTCGTTTTATGCTTGTTTCTGCCGTCATCAGGAACAGGGCAGGATTTGATTTACGTCCCGCCCGAAGAGCACGCATGGGGAAATCCCTATCCCGGCTTGGGCAATGTTCATCCCAGTACCCCCTCTGGTCCGCGGGATCCTTTTGCGTCGCTCCCACAGGCTCGAATACTTTATCCCGGCGAAGAGGAGCACTATTCGGCACTGCTGCCGACCATGCGTTCCAGCGAAATTTATCTTTCCCGGCACCCGAACAATAAACGCACCGGAGTATTCCAAAAGGTCAACTTCAATACCCTTTGGTCTCCTAAAGCCGGTTCCAAGGGACTCGGCATGACCGAACTCGATCTCTCAGCAATGTTTGCATTACCCTTGCCGACGCGTGATTCCCCCTTGTTGATTACTCCGAAGTTTACGACCACTTTTTTCGATTCTACTCATTGGAACGAAACTTTTTACACGACCGGTCTGGCATTGCGGTGGATTCGTCCGATTGTCAAAAACAAATTGACGGCCGATATAGGATTTAGCGCACTTTACAGCGGCGACTTTAAGGCACGTGCCGGTGATGCCCTTCGGTTTCCCATCCACGTTGCAGGAGTCTGGGACTTCAATCCCCGTACGAAGATCGTACTCGGTGTTGTTTATACCGACCGTCGGGATAATTACAATGTCTTTCCGATGGCGGGGCTCATTTGGACTCCCAATGATGAGGTGAGTGTCGAACTGCTTGTTCCCCGATTGCGGGTGGCTCAGCGTATCCGCTGGTTCGGCTCGGCGGCGGGAGATGAACAATCGGATTGGCTCTACACCGCCTTTGAATTCGGCAGCGGCTCCTGGGGATATGAACCCCTCAGGGACAGAGTCGAATACAGCGACTTACGTCTGCTCATGGGCTACGAACGCCGGACACGGTTCGGACTCACGCTCGGCTTGGAAGTCGGCTACATGTTTGACCGGAAGTTGTCATCGGGACAACGGGACACACATCCCTCGGACAGCGTCTTCCTGCGTGTGCGGTCATCATTTTGAGCACTTCTAAAAATGGTTTTGCGTGGCGGTTGATGTCTAGGATACAACCAGTCCACTCCTTGCGTCCCTTTTACGCAACCTTTGCGAACTTTGCGGTTAATCAAAATATCAAAATCATTTTTAGAGGTTCCCTCAAGTCCGCTTTCCGAAAATGCCGATTGTACCGGAAAGGGCTTCGATTATGTCTACAAAACACTTTTTCGTTCTACTGTTGGTATCGGTCATGACGGCAGGCTGCAATATCCTGGATCGTCCGTCGGTGCCGAACGTCACGACACCGCCGCCGTATCGGCAATCGCAAAGTCAGCAAGCACAAAACCAACTGGCTGATGTGCGTGCGTTTCACGAGCGGGAAACCGCCGAAATCGCCGACGAAATGTATGTCTTCCGTAACCGGGAAATGGCACGCTTGACAGCCGCCGGAAAGGAATTGGAGCAGGAATTGGGACAAGGAAACATAGGACAAGGGAACAAACGGGAAAGCGAACAACACCAGACTCCCCTTCATGCTTCTCCAAAAGCGGTTGCCGTAAAAACGCCGGAGCAACCGGAAAAATGGAGTTGGAGCAACTGGACAAGCCGTTTCAAGAAAAAGAGTAATGAAAATGAAACAGCCCCCGTTGCTGCTCCCTTGGCTTCTGCTCCCTTGGTCAGCGAAGCGGACAGCCGCGTACAGTAATCTGTTACAATTCCTACAATCGGCGGGGCACAGAGTTTTTTTGTTCCCGCGGCTCCATAATTGCCTGTTGAACGCGGTTCTTGAGTGCCGATAGGACTACGGGGGAGTGCCGTAATCGTCGCCCCCATTGTTGCCGTTGAGTTCTGTTGCCGTCGAGTTCCGCTCGTGTTAAAATAGAGAAGGATGGCAAGTTTTCACCACATTTTGAGGGAGTTTCCGATATGAGGGGCAATGCTTGGCAAATCACCGCAATTATCTCAATCATTCTGGTCGTTCTGTTGATCGTGCCGATAGTGATATTGGGACGGGACTATCAAACCCGGGTGGCCGCGGAGACGGGAGCCCGCAATGCGGAAAGGGAAGCCGCCGAGAGAGCCGCCGCCTTATCACGCGAAGTGGAATCCCTGAAAAACATGATAGGTGTCGCCGTTACCGCCACGCCCGAGGCGGTGCGAGGACAGTATGTCGCTCATATGGAGAGTGCGTTGCCTGGCGAAGAGCCCACCTCCCAGTCCTACCACGCTGCCCTGGATGCACTGATAGGAGATTTGCAAATGGAACGGCAAAGAAACCAGGTTACGAGTGAAAGCCTCACACAGTTGCAATCCGACTTTAACGCTGCCCGGACACAGCACGAGGATGTCGTCTTGCAGGTGAGAAATGACTTGCGTCGAGTGGAAGATGAACGCGACAACGACAGAAGATTAGCCGCAGAAGTGAAAGCAACTCTCGACCGGCAGATGCAAGAGACGCAAAGACTGCAGAATGCAACGATTGCCCGTGCGGAGGCAGAGAAACACCGATTCGAGGTGCAAGTGGGGCAACAGCACAATACCATCCTGGATATGCGTGAATCCAATCAGTACCTGATGGAACTCTTGGATGAGGTGCGAAACCCGAATGTCGAGTATCCAGCCGGCAGAGTTATCTCCGTCGATCAAAAGGCGGGGACGGCAATCGTCAACGTCGGCAGTGCTGACGGTTTACGGGTGAGAACCATGTTCAGCGTTTATCACTCCGGCATTACGGGATTGTCGTTCCGTACTGCTCCTGTGGGGCGTGAAGCGATTTATTGCGATGTGTGTATGCGGGACACTGCCCGTAATGTTTCCAAGGCAAGCGTCGAAGTGATGCAGATTCTCAGTCCGCACCAAGCAGAGGTCAGAATCCTGGATGATATATTGACAGACCCGATTATGGTGGGGGATGTGATTTATTCGCCAATTTGGAAGCCGGGACAGCGGTTGCGTTTTGCCCTGACCGCGGGGATGCACCTGCCCGGTTCGGGTCTTGATGACGGCACCGACGCGGTGAAACGGCTTATCGAAATGAACGGCGGCGTGATTGATTGCTGGATTGATGAGACTGCCGCTGACGACGATTATTTGAAGGGTTCCATTAGCGACTTGACGAATTTTATTGTTATCAATGAACAAGACGGACGCTCCTCCGTCCCCGAAATTGCCCGTATCCACCAAGCGCTCGTGGAAACAGCCCGGAATAGAGGGGTGAAAGTCATTAGTTTGGAGGATTTGTTGACACGGATGGCTTGGAAGAATATGACCCCGGTGGAGATTTTCGGTTCGCTGGAATACTCACCGGAGATGCGGGTAACTCCGCAGCATCAGGGTGCGCTTCGGCCATCGCCCGGCGTGGTGTCTCCGATGTTTACACCGGACAATCCCGAATCCCGGCTGACGGCCCGTGATGCGGCTCCGATTCGGCCATCGCCCGGCACGGTGACTCCCTATTTCGACGGTAGTGCCCCGCCGCCGCCCTCCAGCAGCGGCAGAACAAGTGATCTGTTCAGGCCGAGAAGCCCCAACTAGCATCTTGTTAATGTGTTAAATTTTGGGATGCGAACAAAGGCCGGAATGTATTGTTATTAAGGGGGCAGCGCGATGACGGCCGTGCCGTGTTGCGCTCCGTCATTATGCTGAAAACGGTATGGAATTGGACTTTGCGCCCCTTGCGCACCCTTTGCGTCATTTGCGGTTAAATTCTTCTTTTTAACTGCAACGGACGCAAAGCCCTGTTAACCATTAAAGGCGCAAAGTTCGCAAAGAAAAACGTCCCATTTGTCCCCGTGTAAGGTATCCACGGCGTTTCATTCCGGCTTCTGTTTAAAAGACCAACTAATTTCTTACACACCCCTTTACTGGACACTTCAGAATATCATGCACACACTCAAACATCTCGTTTATGAGGCGAACCTCGATTTGGTACGGCATCATCTCGTGCTCTTCACTTGGGGGAACGTCAGTGCCGTTGACCGTGAACGCGGCTGGGTGGTCATCAAGCCTTCGGGCATATCCTACGAGGACATGACTGCGGAACAGATGGTTACAGTGGACCTCGACGGGAACATCGTGGAGGGAGACTATAAACCCTCGTCGGATACGGCAACGCACTTGGTGCTCTACCGTCATTTCCCGGAGATCGGCGGAGTGGTGCATACCCATTCAACCTTTGCCACATCCTGGGCACAGGCGAGACGTTCTATCCCGAACGTCGGCACTACGCATTCGGATTATTTTTCACAGGAAATCCCTTGTACGCGTCCGATGACGGAGGCGGAGATTGACGGCCATTACGAGTCCGAAACCGGCAAGGTGATTGTGGAATGTTTTCGTGAGCAAAACATTAATCCGTTGCATGTGCCGGGAGTTTTGGTGAGCAATCATGGGCCGTTTACATGGGGGAAGAGTGCTGACGAGGCGGTACATAATGCGGTGGTTCTTGAAGAGGTTGCCAGAATGGCATTATTGACCCATTCTCTGAATCCGCTGTTTCCTATGGAACAAGCACTGATCAAAAAACATTTCGCCCGGAAGCATGGCCCTGATGCCTATTATGGGCAATGAAAAGAGTATCGTGCTTTGACTCTTATATACCTTACACGGGAACAAAGGGGCTGCTTTTCTTTGCGTCCTTTGCAGTTAAGAAAAAAGATTTAACCGCAAAGTGCGCAAGGGATTGCGCAAGGGGACGCAAAGAACTGGAAAAACACCCACTAAACTTGGACACACCCAAGCCTGCACGCCCGCTCTCATACCAGCTTGACGGACGAACCTATATCCCCTACAATCGTAACGTCCTCATTCGTTCATTTTACGGAGCAGTCTATTATGTCCCGACACACGCAGACACGGCGAAACTTTCTCAAAGCGGCGGCATTGACCGTTGCGTCCCCGCTCATCGTCCCTTCCACCGTTTTCGGTCAAGAAGCCCCTAGCGAACGGGTTACGGTCGGACATATCGGAGTCGGTAATCAAGGCGGACATCTGTTCCGTATGACCCGACAAGTCAGACTCGCCCAAAGCGTCGCCGTCGCCGATTGCTTCAAAAGCAGACGAGACGAAATCGCCGCCGTCTGCAATGGAAAAGCCTATCTCGACTATCGGGAAATCATCGCCCGAGAGGACATCGACTGCGTCATCATCGCCACGCCCGACCACACGCACGTTCCGATTGCCATCGCCGCCGCAAAAGCAAAGAAAGGGGCATTCGTCGAAAAGCCGCTCGGATTAACTGTCGCCCAAAACATCGCTTGCGAAAAAGTTTTCAACGAAAACGGTGCCGTGTTTCAATACGGCACTCAGCAACGTAGCCAGCAACACTGCTGGCTCGGTTGTCAACTTGTTCAACAAGGAGTCATCGGCACGGTACACACCATTGAAGTCGATGCGCCCGACGGCGGGGCGGGCGGTTCGACTGCCGAAGTGCCGATACCCGATGACCTCGGCGAAGACGGATACGACATGTGGATTGGTCCCGCACCGATGACACCGTACACCGTTGACCGTTGCAAGCCTAACGGCACGTATTGGATTTACGATCAGTCTATCGGCTATCTCGGCGGCTGGGGAGCGCATCCGCTAGACATTATGGTCTGGGGTTCCGATGCCGACATGTCGGGACCGGTCATCGTTGAAGGCACCGGCGTGGTGCCGACGCAGGGACTCTACGATGTCGTTTATAATTGGGACATGAAGATCAAACTCGGCGATGTGAACCTGATATTTAAGTCCGGCGGGGATCGGACTCGCTTCATCGGTGAAAAGGGTTGGATTGAAGTCCGCCGCAACGGCAATTCAGCCAGTGATGAGAGTCTGCTCCAAATTGCCCCGGAGCAGAATGACAAGACGCTCTTCCGCAGTCCGAATCACTATGCGAACTTTATCGAGTGCGTCAAGAACAAGACGGCTCCGGTGTCGTCGCTTCGGGATGCGGTGCGCAGCGACAATATCAGTCAACTTTGCGACATAGCGGTTCGCACGAAGTCGGTCGTCAAGTGGGATCCGGTCAAGAGGGAACTGATTGAACCGACTGCCGCACAGACGGCGATGTTGGATCGTCCGATGCGCTCGCCGTGGACGCTGTAAGATACTGGTGCCTTGTTCATTTTAACTTTTGGGATGAAAGCCGGGAGCGTATACTGTAAACGGTCTCAAATCGCTCTTTTTCTTTGTGTTCTTTGTGGTTAACCCTTTATTCTTAACCACAAAGTGCACAAGGGACACAAAGGAGTGGACAAGATATACAGAAAACGGGCTTGAAGGGCTGGGAATTGTACATTGCGTCCCTTGTGCATTCTTTGCTCCCCTGCGGTTAAAAAAAGAATTAACCGCAAAGGACGCAAAGAAAGAAACGTGTTCACAGAGCCCGTAACGTCAGTTAGGGACGTGTACGGTTATTCCCTGGCTTACGCCACGGACTCTGTGAACAATTTTACCGCCAAGGCTGTAACCGCAAAGGGCACAAAGAAGATAACGTAATAATAAAAAAAAACGTTTACCCGCTAAATTTTGACACACCCGGTACAAGCGGATTGACAAATGGCGAGCGGCAGTTTATCATTCGGTTGCTTGACGACTGGTTTTGACGACAATTGTTTTTGACGACGACTGGTTTTGACGGTTGTCCGATTCTCATTTTCCCTTTATCTCTATGTCCTCTCTCCATGCTTTTGAACGGCTTCGGATTACCGGTGCAGGATTTCAGGAAGCCTCCGTGCTCTTTGCAATGGCGGAACTCGATCTTGCAACACATATCCTCGAACGTTCCAATAGTGCCGCCGCAGTCGAACTTGCCGAATCACTCAAACTCGACCTGCATGCATTGACCGTACTGCTTGATGCTCTCGTCGGGTTGGAGTATTTGAGCAAGTCGGCAGATGCCCGATACTCCGTGCGGGAACCCTATAAAGAACTACTCGACAGTCGGCATCCGGCAACGTTTATTCCGATGTTTCGGCATCAGAGCAACTGTCAGCGACATTGGACACAACTTTCCAGAGTGATCACCGACGGAAAACCGGCACAGAAACAGAGCAGTATTCTCGGGGCCGAAGCGGACAGCGTCTCTTTTATCCTCGCAATGAACTCCATCGGTCGGCTCTTTGCTGGTCCGATGATCGAAGACTTGAAGAAATACGGTGTACTCAATTTTGCCAAGGAGAATATCCGCTTCATCGACATCGGCGGTGCGTCGGGAACCTACACGTCGGCATTTTTAGAGACGCTGCCTCACGCAGAGGGAACCATTTTTGATCTTCCGGTGGCCGTTCGGGAGGCACGGCGGTGTTTTTCGGGTACGCCCCTGGAAAGCCGAGTATCCCTTGCCGAAGGGGACTTTTACCAGGATGATTTGCCGACGGGGTTCGACTTTGCGTGGGTCAGTGCGATCATCCATCAATTTGGACGTGCGGAGAGTCAGATGCTTTACGGAAAGGCGTATCGGGCATTGAATCCCGGCGGACGGATTGCCGTCAGGGATTTTGTGATGGAGACAGACCGTACCTCTCCTGCGCAGGGTGCGTTATTTGGAGTGAATATGTTAATACAAACGCCCAACGGTATGGTTTATACCTTTGACGAAATTCGCGGCGACTTGGAAGCCGCCGGCTTTGCCGACATTCGTCTTGCTGTCCCCGCCGAAACGATGTCCGCCGTTGTCGTGGCTGAAAAGATTTAGGGGCACCTCTGAATATCATTTTTGCCTCTTGTTTTAGGCGGAAACGGTACGAATCATCGCGTTGCGGCTTTTGCGCAACCCTTGGCGTACTTTGCGGTTACTCTTTTTTGTTCAACCGCAAAGGACGCAAAGGAGACGTAAGGGACGCAGAGAATAAGGCAAATTTGGGTATTATGTAGGGGTGCCATTAGATCAGCCCCCCTTAACCTAAGGAAGTGTATCAAAATAACATTCACATATTTACAAGTATTTACAAAGAGCCGCAAGTGTAGGCGGTACTCCGCCGAAACTTGCGGGTGGCGGGCACGTTCGGTATGCACCCGCAAGTTACGCCATGCAACCCTTGCGGCTCTTTGGATATGTTATTACGATATAGTGCCTAACCATCGGGCGGCGGTCTATTCATTGAGCCGTTCGCCGGAGTTGTCCGCAAGCGGCAGCGATTTTGTCCCCCTTGCGAAAGCGAACCTTGACCTGAATGCCGCGGCGTGCTAACTGCTCGACAAAACGCTGTACCGCTCGGCCCGACGGAGAACGAAACTTCAACCCCGGTACGGGATTGAGCGGAATCACATTCACGATGGCCGTCCGAGAGCGGAGCAATTCGGCTAATTGCACAATATGCTCCGGCTGGTCATTCAAGCTCTCAATCAGGGTGTATTCAAACGTGACCCGCCGTCCCGTCTTCTGAAAATACTCATCCGTCGCGGTCAAAATTTCGGCAATACTCGTGCCGCGATTATGCGGAATAATTTGCGAACGCAATTCATCATTCGGCGCATGCAGCGACACTGCCAGTTTGTATTGTTTACCAGTGTGCATCACGGACTCGGTAAGTTTACGGATACCGGCGGGAATTCCCACGGTTGAAATGGTTACCCGGCGGACACTTATGTCGAGACCGTCGGCACTTGTTACTTCATCAAGCGCAGAGAGCAACGCGTCGAGATTGAGCATCGGTTCGCCGATTCCCATCACGACGATATGCGTCAACCGTTCATTGCCGGGCAGAAGAGCATTGAGCCGAAGCAACTGTTCCACTATTTCACCGCGAGTCAGGTTTCGGACAAACCCATCCATCCCGCTGGCACAAAAGGAACATCGCATCGCACAACCGACCTGAACACTCACACAAGCAGTGCGGTGATGCCGGTCATTTTGGAGCAAGACACACTCGACACGTTCGCCATCCTCCCATTCTAACAGCAGTTTTTGCGAATGGTCATCGGATTGCTGACGAGATACTTCCTTGCTGCGGAGGATTGTCCCGAAATGTTCGGAGAGCAAAGTGCGGACACTTTTCGACAGGTCGGTCATTTGCTCAAAATCTGCCGTTTTTCGGGCGAAAACCCAACGGCGGATCTGAGCATGCCGGTATCCGGGAAGTTCCAAACTCTCTAATAATTCAGCAAGTTCGGCAACGGAAAGTTCGAGGAAGTTATTCATGAGAACCTCTAAAAATACAAAAAACGTTGCGTTCCTTGCGTAGCCTCTGCGCACTTTACGGTAAAAAATAGATTTAACCGCAAAGTATGCAGGGGGTGCAAAGTCCAATTTCATGCCGTTTCACAGCATATTAGAGGTTCCCTCATGTTACATCGCCTCATCGCTGGCATTGCGGCAGACACGAAAGCCGATCACACCGGCCACTGCATCCGGTGCGCTATTGTTGCGGTAGGCACACCGTGTTGCCTCTGCTCCAAACTGCCACGCACCGCCGCGCAGCACTTTTGTGACTCCGTCTGTCGGCCCCGTCGGATTCTCCTCTTCTTCAGTACATTGCTGATAAAACAGTTCGCCGTACCAATCGTAACACCACTCCATTACGTTACCGTGCATGTCGTAGAGTCCCCACGAGTTGGGTTTCCGGCCGCCGACTGGATGCGTCTCCATCAACGCATTGTCATAGTACCAAGCATAATGGCCGACATCCAACACCAGATCGCCGAAACACCAGGGGGAAACGCTGCCAGCCCGACAGGCGTATTCCCATTCCGCCTCGGTGGGCAAACGGTAACCATCACCGCCGAGAACCGTTACTTTTGCACTCTCAATTAAATTACTATTGACCCGCCGCCTGACCGCTTTTAATTCATAATAAGGGGGCAAAGACTCCGCTTCGCTCATCTTGTTGCAGAACTCCAATGCTGAATACCACGTGACGCTGTCCACCGGACAGTTTTCGTGTGTAACCACCATACTCGGATTGTGCCCCATCAAATCCTGAAACTGTTTCTGCGTTACAGGATACACCCCGATAAACATACTGTGCGAAATGGATACCCGATGCTGCGGATGCTCATTGTTCCGCAGGTACTCATCGGAATCATGCGAACCCATATAAAACTTACCGCTGGGGAGACGGCGCAGTTTCATTTCGTTAGGGGCAACCACCGTTGTCAATTTTTCGATTTTCCGCTGCAAATTTTGTGCTTCGGGATCGTTCGCTTTGAGTTCCAAGTAGCGTTGTACACAGGACAACAGTTGACTGTACTGTTTTGTCGAGATGGCATTTCGGATTTCCCGAATGAGGGAATCGACTTCGGTCAATGCTTCTCCGGCATCGACGTATTGCTGCCGGAGCGGTTCATCCAAGAGCGGACGGGGAACCTGTTCAAGGATTTGCCTGACCCGTTCATACTTTTGCGATTCCATCGCCGCATTGGCTTGCGTCCGAATCCCCTCCACGTAGGCTTTGATATCCTTGCGTTCCTTGTGAATCAGCATGGTCATACTCTTTGCCCATTCTCTGAAGGCAACGAAGTCGGGATGATTCACTGTGGACATATATTTCAAGAGCGGCAGTGTCCTGTCGTGTCCGTAGGACTCCCTGTCTTTGAGAATTTGCTGTTTGTGCGAATTGAGATTCGCAAACATGTGCTGTTTGAGAGTCAGCAAATCCGAATTGCAACTGCGGCAGTTACGCAGCCAAAACGGATTCAACGATTGACAATTCAAGCATGGTTCAAAGTAGGGACGGCCGCACTGCGGACAGACTTTATCCGCAATCGAAAGGACGGCAGTTCGGCACTGCGGACAGACGGCATCCAGCGGCGGAACATCCTGAGGTACCGCGGCGGGAACTTGTTGCACCGGCGCAGCCGCAAGCGGCGGTTCCGCAGCGAAGGCACTCGGTCGGGTTATTTTGACGAGTTGCTCCAATTCGGCACGAAAATCAGCAAGAGAGATCGGCGGGGACTTCTGGATACCCGACGCAATCAAGGGGCGAAAGGTTTCGGGCACTTGCTCCGCATTGTCGAGCATCGAACCCGTCAGACAAAAAGCCAGCAGCACCGCAAGCCCCCGCACATCGGGTTCTGAGGGCTCCGGACTGGCCATAGAGGAAAAGAAGTCGGGATCAACCAAAGTACCTGCATCCATGCCTGATGAAAACGCATTCGCCGGCTTGAGATTACGATGATAGAATCCCGCCTGATGGAGTTTGAGCAGGGTATTTGTCAGGGCAAACACGCGCCTTGCGGCTTCGTGTTCTTTCATGGGCTTATCGGGCCGTGCGAGTTCGGCATAAGATTTCCCTTCTGCCGAGTCGCGGATAAGCCAAATCCCATCGGCATCCTGACCGAGTGCCGCCACGCCGGGCAGTTCGGGAATCGATTCCCGGAGTTGTTCCCAGCGCTGGATGTTGGTTTTGAATTGCTCAAAGATTTCGGCAGCACCGGTTTCGGCGGCACTGGTTTCGGCGGCACTGGTTTCGGCGGCACTTGGGGACTTAAAACGTTTGAGGAAGCATTTCTTCTTTTTTGTCCGGTCGAAGGCTTCCCAGGTTTCGGTCGATGCGGTTTCGTTGACTTTTTGTTTCAGAGCAAAAGTTTCCGGCACCTCAGCGCAGAGCGAAAAGGATATTGGCGGGGAAGCATGATGACCCGTTGTACTCATTCGAAAAGCGAAAACGAAAACGTGAGGAGCATTATACAGGAAACAGGCCTCTCCATTCAAGCCCTCTCCGAGGGGACTGCGCCCGAAGGGTGTGTCCAAGTTTAGTGGGTCTTTTTCCTTTTCTTCGCGCCCCTTGCGCAACCTCTTGCGTCCCTTGCGGCTAAAAAAAGAGTAACCGCAAAGAACGCAGGGAAGCGCAAAGGGCGCAAAGCCCAATTTTTCATACCGTTTACTCTTTGCCACCGCTATTTTCTTGACTAAACGCCATTCATGCCGTATATTACCCAAGTTGACAGGTTTGTTTTCCCGAAAGTGTCCATCCATCCCGATTTTCTGCCATGAGTAGTTTTTTCTATCCCGTCCTTACCGTCATCGTTGTCTTGCTGGCAATCACGGTACTTTCGATCATTGTTCTCATTATCCGGCGGTACAAACGCTGTCCGAGCAATCGCATCCTCGTCGTTTATGGTAAAAGCGGCAAAGGACAAACATCCATCTGTATTCACGGCGGTGCAAGATTGGTGTGGCCCATCATTCAAGATTACGCCTATCTGCATCTCGATCCTATGCAGATCGAAATTCCGCTGCGAGGGGCGCTGTCGATAGAAAATATCCGTGTCAATGTTCCCAGCGTTTTTACCGTTGCCATCGGAACAACGTCCGAGCAGATGCAAAATGCTGCCGTACGTCTCCTGGGACTATCACGGCAACAAATTTCCAAACAAGCGGAAGACATCATCTTCGGACAACTCCGGCAAGTCATCGCCTCGATGCGCATTGAAGAAATCAACCGCGACCGGGAATCCTTCTTGATTAACATTACCGACTCGCTCGAACCGGAACTTCGTAAAATCGGACTCGTGTTGATCAACGTCAACGTTACCGACATCACGGACGAAAGCGGATACATCGAAGCGATTGGACAAAAGGCGGCTTCTGAAGCGATCCAAAAGGCACGCGGCGATGTGGCGGATAACGAAAAGATGGGGGAAATCCGTGTTGCTGCAGCGGAGCAGGAAAAAGCGATACAGGTTGCCAATGCGGTCAAGGTGCAGATGATCGGAACCCGCGAAGCCGAACGGGATAAGGAGGTACGGCTTGCCGAACTGACCCGGGAGCAGGCAGTTCGAGTTGCCGACTTGAAAAAGGAACAAACCGTTGGCGAACAGTCGGCATCCTTTATCTGCGAGACGCAGGTGAAGCAGTCCGAACGGGACATGCGTGTCCAAACGGCAGAGGCGAATGCCGTTGCGGTTCAAGGGGAAAACAAGTCTCAAGCGGTGATTGCCGCCTCGCAAGCCGAACTGATGGTACGGAAAGCGGAAGCGTACCAAATCGGCGAAACAAAGAAACGGGAAGCGGAGGCGGCAGTGATGCAGGCACAATATATTGCCGAAACGAAAACAGCGCAGGCGGAGGCGGCGTTGACGGAAGCAAAACAGCGGGCAGAATTGGAGGCACCCGCCATCGCACAAAAGGCGAAAACGATAGTGGAAGCGGAAGCACTGGCGGAGCAGCGGCGGATCGAAGCGGAAGGAGAGGCGAAGGCGATTTTTGCGAAACTCGAAGCGGAGGCACGGGGGCAGTACGAAATCTTGGCAAGGAAAGGGGAAGGATTGCAGCGCATTATCGAGGCGTGCGGCGGTGCGGAGAAGGCGTTCCAACTCTTGATGTTGGAACATTTTGATAACCTCATTGAGGCCTCCTCGCAGGCGATCAGCAATATCAAGTTTGACAAGATCATTGTTTGGGACGGCGGTGCGAGGGATGGACAGTCGGCAACGGCAAATTTTTTGCAAAACATGGCAAAGACGCTTCCTCCGATGATGCAGGTGATGAAGGAGGTCGGCGGTATTGAATTTCCCGAAACATTGGCAACAATAGCGGGTGTCGGCGAGTCGGAAAACAAAACAGAGGAGTCGGAAGGCAGAAGTCAAGAAAGAAAGGTTGAGGGGGCATCCACTGTTTGATATACCTTATCATTGGACATGCCTTTCATTAACACAGGAGCACCTCTAAAAATAGCAAGTTCTCCGCGTCCTTTGCGAACTTTGCGGTTAAAAAAGAACTAACCGCAAAGTACGCACCGCGTTCACAGAGTCCGTAACGTCAGTTAGGGAATCGTTCGGTTATTCCCTGTGTACTCCTTTCGAGGATTCCAAGGTGGATTTTGCAGTAAACGTTTACTGCAAAACCAGCGGCACATAAACGGAAATTGCGGACGGTAAAGATTTCTAAACCTTTATGAAACTTGACTTTATGCCGATGGCAAAAAATATCGTCTGACCCGTAGGCGTGTAGCACGGGAAAAATGACGGACATAGAGGTTAGAGAACATGTCTATTATTAGAGGTTCCCCTAAGTCTATCCCTTCCGTTGGCGGTGCATTTGGGCGAGACGCAATCCTTTGTCTGCTTCCGCTTTTTTTTGGGCATTGCGCTTGTCGAATTCCTGCTTTCCCTTGCACAGACCGAGCAACACTTTGGCTTTGCCCTCTTTGAAGTACATTTTCAGCGGCACGAGCGTCTGCCCCTTTTCGTAGGCACGCATGGCAAAACGTTGAATTTCCCGGCGGTGCAACAGTAACTTCCGCTCCCGTTTCGGCTTGTGATTGAAACGGTTCGCTTCAACATATTCGGCAATGTCGCAGTTAATGAGCCAGACTTCGCCGTTTCGGACTTTGGCATAGGCTTCGGAGAGAGCGGCCGTGCCGTTGCGCAGACTCTTGACTTCGCTGCCGACCAGTACGACACCGCACTCCAACGTATCCAGGACGTTGTAGTCATACCGGGCTTTCCGGTTTTCGGCAATGGTACGTTCGTTTGCCTTTGCCGCTTGCTGTTTTGCCTTTTTTGATTTACCCATCGATGGTGGCGAAGTTCCGGTATTGCAAGTAATGCCGACACTCCCTCAAAAGCATCCGCTTGCAGTCGGCACGGACTTCGGGATAGCCAACGGCACATACCATTACGGCACCCCTTCGCCCTTCTACTTTGCTCCTTTACCCCATTCTACTCCAACCTGCCGAAAATACAAGTCCGAATTGCCCTCGAAAAGAGGGAGCGGCAGTGCGTCGACACGTTTTTCTTTGTTGCTCTGTGATTTTTGAGAAAATCGGGGCTTTTGACCAAAAAGTTCCGCACACGTCTGCCTTTTTTACGTAGTATACGTACT
>Ga0099364_10004868_pt1 | contig 20186 bp, 23 predicted proteins | sample TergutTh196P3_FD_73070 | JGI IMG/M metagenome (GOLD analysis project Ga0099364, IMG submission 73070) | Microcerotermes parvus P3 segment gut microbial communities from Pointe-Noire, Republic of the Congo - Th196 P3 | ecosystem: Host-associated > Arthropoda: Insects > Digestive system > Gut ... | reverse complement strand
TTCTCTGCAACCTTAATTATTAAATCCAGCATTTCTTTTTCGGTACGCATTCAATCACTCCGCTTTACAGAATAATTGCAAGTAAAATGTTTTTCAATTACCATGAATAAGAGATGACTGAAAATACATTGAATATTGTACAGGCCATTAAAGCCATCCCGAAAGGAAAGGTCTCCTCCTACAGAAATGTCGCCATCGCCGCAGGACTGCCAAATGGAGCCAGACAGACGGTCAGGGTGCTCCATTCCCTTTCAGAAAAACTCAGCCTCCCGTGGCATCGTGTCATCCGCTCCGATGGCAGTATTGCCCTACCAGAAGGGGAGGGCAGGGAATTACAGATCGAGCTCCTCCGCCGTGAAGGTGTGGAAGTCTCCGCCTCCGGCCGGGTGGATATGAAGAAGTACGGGTACTATTAGTGCCATAGCAGAAGGCAGAACCAACTAGCAGCCAGCTCCGGTGCTATCACTAATTAGCTAGCCAGCAGAAAGTCATTACATTAAATGTAGCCTGCTCCGGGGTTTCTATCTTTGCCCATGTAAAATAAATACATGATGAAAAGGCATTGAGATAAGTTAGGCCGGTCCGGTAATCTCGCCCATTTATTCTAAACGGGCGAATCCCCTCATTCCGGCCTAACATTTCCAGAACAGCCTTTTCATCTATTGTTTATATCTTTCATGAACATAAGGTATATCCAGCGGAAGGTTATCCTCACTTGAATTGTAGACTGCAGTGAAAAAAAATTGCTTAATGGTTTTGCCGGTGGAAGGTACTCCTCTCTTATATTGCAGCCAGCAATTAGGTGCTTCGGCTATTCGAAGAATAGGCGAAGACTCCGGAGCTGGCTGCCATATGGCAATACCTTCCGCCGGCTCACTAATGGGTGATTGCCTCGGAGTAGGCTACAATACAGGCTATGCCTTCCGCTGGCTTGTTATAAGTAAAGAGAGCACTGTCATGGGTAGCATACAATCCCAGAGAGGATTGCCTGTAAAAAAGTAAGTGCTCCTCTGACCCATGTATAACCGGAACGTTCAGTCCCTGCCTGTCTTCCGCCTTCGATATAAGCTTCATCAAAACCATTGCCAAAAGATGTGTTCCAACTTTGTGGAGATAAAGATACATTTTCACCAATGGTAATACTTGTTAATGGATTATCACAAAATACATTATGTCCAATGGAAGTAACGCTATCGGGAATTGTAATGCTAGTTAGCTGATTCATAATAAATGCGAAATCGGGTACTTTATGTTAAAGAACCGTAAGAGAACCAAAGGTTATCACAAATGCGTGGAGTGGGGGTAAGAGGACTATTTTCAGGTAAATTCATATTTAGAATGGGAAAATACTACATGGTTCAATTATTTTTTCAAGAGAAAGGTGAGGGATTATCATGGTTTTGTTACATGTGTAACAGGTTTGAAATTGGTTCAAAATATTTTGGTTACATATGTAACGCTTTTTTTATGTTTTGGTTACACATGTAACGTTTTTTAAAAGCCTTAATTTTGTAAGGCCGTGTTCTTCGTTAAAGCTTGATCCTTTAAAAAAGTCTATATACAGATAATATATCAAACCATCAAAAAAGTCAAATATGTCAAGCAGCGGAAAGTTTTGCATTGGTTAATCATAGATCGGCGGAAGGCTCTCCTCTCATAAATTGTAGCCAGAAATAAGGTGATGTATGTATCCGAACTAAATCACTTTTCCCATGAAAAGAGATGTACAGCAAGATATGCGGAAGGTTATCCTTAGTTGAATTGTAGACTGCAGTGAAAAAAAATTGCTTAATGGTTTTGCCGGTGGAAGGTACTCCTCTCATGAACTGCAGCCAGCAGTGAGGATCCTCAGCGATTCGAAGAATCGGTGAGGGTTCCGGAGCTGGCTGCCATATGGCAATACCTTCCGCCGGCTCACTAATGGGTGATTGCCTCGGAGTAGGCTACAATACAGGTTATGCCTTCCGCACTATGTTGCCTTTGCCCATGAATAATAATGAACAGCAAGTAATGCAGAAGGTTTTGCTCTTTTGAATTATTACTTGCAGTGTAGCAGAAGGTTATCTTTTCATAAACTGCAGCTTGCAATGAAGGGTCTCAGCTATTCGTAGAATAGGTGAAGGTTCCGGAGCTGGCTGCTTGTTGACAATACCTTCCGCTGGCTCACTAATGTATGTTGCCCTCGGAGCAGCCTACTAAAATGGATATACCTTCTGCTGCTTTTCATGTCATGTAAGGCGGCCCTTTGATCTTTGCTGCCTTGTTTGCCTTACACGCTTTCCGGGAGATGCTTGACCTAATAATTAAAAGGTTAAATAATTATTATATGAGCCGGTTGTCATTTAAAGCATTTTGCATTGAAAAATATGCTGATTATAAATCAATAACCAGTGATGTCGTTTTTTCATTGTTTGATAAAAACGGAATCCTAAATATGCTTGACGAAGATTATGATATTCTGCATGGGCATGGCTTTGAGTATATTATTAATGATATTGATGAAATAATCAGGAATGGCGGAAGATGATATTATTTCATGGGGGAACCGATATTATATCCAAACCTGTAATTAGACAGCAGGCGGTAGGTCGTGATTTTGGCATAGGTTTTTATTGTACGGACATTCGTGAGCAGGCAGAAAAATGGGCGCAGAGGCAAGGAAGAATTCGTAAGCAAGCGGCTATTTTAAATTTGTATGAAATTGATTTAGATGGTATGTATGATAAAATACAATATAAATCATTCAACGACTATTCTCTTGAATGGCTTGAAATGGTCATAAATTGCCGTAAAGATCCCATGTACATCCATTCTTTTGATTTAATATATGGTAAAATTGCGAATGATGATGTTGGTGAAACTGTTCAAGCTCTTATAGACGGGTTAATGCCTTTGGACTTTGCATTGCAAAAATTGGTATTTATGCCTTCCAATAACCAGTATTGTTTTTGCACAGAGAAATCTCTTGGCTACTTAAACTTTCTTAAGTCAGTGAAGCTGGATTGAATATGGCACATGGTACAATCAGGGCTGTAACCCTTAAATCAATAATCCCTCTTGTAATGGAGCGTTTTAAGTGTGATGAAAACGCCGCCTTAAAAATATTTTATGAATCACATACCGGGAAATGTTATGCCGATGATGATACCGGTCTTTATGGGCAAAGTGCCATATATATTTTCTCTCTGCTGTGTGACGAGTTATTAGCTCCGGTTGAATTTCAGGGATAGAGTGCACTTCATTACTGGATAACAAAAGGCATTTTTCCAATACTTGTAGATGGGTAACATTACCAACAATTTGCAAGCCAGCGGAAGGTATATCTTTAATATGCAGCCAGCTCCGGTACAGTACTTTACCCATGCAGAATATTAACATGGCATCAATCAAAAGGGGGTATGGGAACAGCCAATCATGTTCGCAGGCTCAGATGCTTGTCCGTCCCCATCCCCACCTTTTCATTAGATCACCTATTGAACATTATTTATCATGGGTAAAGAGAATACTGTCATGGGCAGCTCATAATTTCCGAGAGCAGAATCTTCTGCAATACTGCAAGCTCATAATTTCCCACCGCCGGGTGTCAGTCATGTTTTTCATTCTGGGCTGATACAATTTTATGACTACCTTCAGTTCGGAGGTGACAGAAACCTTTCTTCATGTTAAAATAAATGCAATGGAAGAATACACGATCACAATCACCTTTGATGAAGAGGCGGCCGTATGGTATGCCATTAACGATGATATACCGATTGCTCTTGAGTCTGATTCCCTCGATCTACTTATTGATCGGGTCAAGCTAGCCGTGCCCGAACTGTTGGAGCTAAACGGTAAAAATCATCAGAAAATAGTCCTACATTTTTCTATGAAACAAGAGGCTGTTTTAGCATAATCATGGCAGAGTATGAGAAAAAAGTCCGCAAGGTATTGTCAGAGAATGGCTGCTATTTTATTCGGAGAGGTAAGGGGGATCATGATATTTGGTACAGCCCTATATCAAACCATAACTTTCCCGTAGATAGCATCATAAAATCCCGTCATATAGCTAATGCGGTTATGAAACAGGCAAAAATAAAATATCATTTTTAATATTCCTCACCCTCTGACAGGTTCCCGGAGCTGGCTGCAATACTAGAGAAGGGTACCTTCCACTGATCAATAAATAGCTAAAGCAGAATCTTCTGCAGATTTATAAAGATGATACCTTCTGCATTCGTTCACGTACCATGTCGCTTACCACTTGTGAAGGGGTTTTATGTTCACGTTCGGATATTGTTAGTATGTAATTAGCACTTACATCATCAAGAAGGTTTAGTAAAGTACGGTGTCTGGTTAAAGGACCTGAACCTTCCAGAAGTTCCGGTGGATTTTCCGCCCACATTTTTTGGAGAGCCCATGTTTCTTCATCAGTCGGTTTTTTTACCATATTTTCTCCCTTCTTCTGCCTCTGCAAGCCATTTTTGACGGCATGGCATGGCGTGGAATACGAATAATGAGCCATCTTCCAGTTCACGATAGGCTACTTCAAGTGTGTTGCCGGCACGATTAAACCCGATTGCTAAATAACTCCCATCAACAGCAGGTCTTTCGAAAAATTGCGTCCTAAGTGCCCACTCAATATCGGCTTCTGTTATCTTATGGGTGAACGCTGCTTCGTGATACTCGATAACCATGCTGACTCCCTGATATTAATTTACCAGAAAATGCCTGTTTGTACCAGCTTTAAATTCGGTGACTGACACCTCTCGCATCACCCCTTATAATAGCAAGCGGAAGGCACACCCCTAATTAGCAGTCAGCTCCGGCACAGTACTTTACCCATGTAAAATTCTACAAGACATTATAAGAAAAGACGAAAGGCACACCCCTAATTAGCAGCCAGCTCCGGGGGCTACATCCATTCTACGAATGAATGCACCCCCTCACTGCTGGCTGCAATACTAGAGAGGAGAACCTTTCGCCTTTTCCATATATTATCTGTCATACATTAATGTCCATGGGTAAAGTGAATACTGTCATGTGCAGCCTGCAATTTACAAGAGGAGTACCTTCCACTGATCAATAATTTACCAGAGCAGAACCTTCTGACAAACTACCTATGCAGACTGTCTTGAAAGTCAGACTGTTCGAGGGAAGATCCATTTTTGGAGAAGAATTGGACTATTTCTTCAGTTATCCAAATGGTTGCCATCGTCACCCAAATGGTTGTCCGGAATTGGCTGTTTTGTGGGTTTTTAGAATAGCAGGCTGCAATTTTCGAGAGGAGAACCTTCCGCATTTCCATGCTGTAAATTTAAGATTACTGTAGTTTTAAGAGGTTCCGACATGTCGGAAGATTCCAGATCGTAAAGTTTCCGAGATGTCGGAAACAATAATATGGTAGTTTCCAGAAAAGAATTGCACTTTTGAGAGTTTTCCAGTAATCAGAAATTCCATTTGTGCAATTTCTGTTTTGCATGCTTAGGCGGAAGGTAGTCTTCTGGTTAATCGTAGGCTACCGTGAGGGGGTTCGCCCAATCTTCGATTGGGTGAAGCTCCCGGAGTAGCCTACATTACTAGGTATACCTTCCGCTGGTAGCAATAGATATTCGGGTCAATTCGTGCAATTCGTTGACCGTCTCTTTGCAGGATTGCATGCTAAAAAGTAAGTGCGCCTCTAACCCATGTATTGCCGGAAAGTGTATATGTCCCTGCCTGTCTTCCTCCATTATTATAAGCAGCTTCAAAACCGTTACCAAATGATGGGTTTGTACCTGTTTCCAAAGACACATTTGCACCAATGGTAATACTTGTTATTGGATTACCAGCAAAAGTACCCACCCCAATGGAAGTTACACTATTGGGTATTGTAACACTGGTTAGTCGATTATTCTGAAATGCAAAGTTTTCAATGGAAGTTACACTATTGGGAATAGTAACGCTGGTTAGTTGATTATTTGCAAATGCCCTCCCTCCAATGGAAGTAACGCTATTTGGAATCGTAACACTGGTTAGCCGATTATCAGCAAATGCATACGCTCCAATGGAAGTCACACTATTTGGAATCGTAACGCTTGTTAGTCGATTATTTGCAAATGCACTCCCCCTAATGGTAGTAACGCTATTAGGAATTGTAATGCTAGTTAGTTGATTACTCATAAATGCAAATGGTCCAATGGAAGTAACGCTATTTGGAATCGTAATGCTTTCTAGTAGATTATATGAAAATGCTTCAATTCCAATGGAAGTTACACTATTGGGTATTGTAACACTGGTTAATTGATTATTCAAAAATACCCTATCTTCAATGGAAGTAACGCTATTAGGAATCGTAACACTGGTTAGCTGATTATCAGCAAATGCATTCGCTCCTATGGAAGTAACGCTATTGGGAATCGTAACGCTTGTTAGTCGATTATTTGCAAATGCACTCCCTCCAATGGAAGTCACACCATTGGGAAATGTAACGCCGGTTAACCCTTTTCCTCTAAATGCTTCGCGCCCAATGGCAATAATTGGCATGCCGTTGACTTCCGCCGGAATTACCACATTTAAGTCTGTGCCATTATAGCCCGTTATGGTTATTTGTCCATTGTTTTCTTCCCCAACAAAGCCTGTGCTTGATTGCCCCAAAACAGTGAATACAACCACCGCAAGTAATAAAATAATCAATACATTCGTTTTCATATTTTTCTCCTTTGTATGTAAATAAAATTATTAGGATTGATGAGGGAATAAATGCGAAATAGGGTACTATATGTTAAAAAACCGCACCAAATGCGGGGGGGGGGGGGTAAGTAGGCTGTTTTCTTGTAAATTCATGTTCACCATGGGAAAATACTACATTGGTTCAATAATTTATTCAAGAGGAAGGCAAGAGTTTTTTTGGTTTTGTTACATGTGTAACAGGTTTGAAATTGGTTCAAAATATTTTGGTTACATGTGTAACGCTTTTTTTATGTTTTGGTTACGCGCGTAACCAGTCTTAAATGTTCTTGGTTTGGAACATCTTCTAGGCAGCTTTATCAATTCTTCAAATGCAGAATTGAAGTGCTAATATTCTTCCTGATAAAGTTATTATATATCAAATCATTGAAAAAGTCAAATATGTCAAGAGGCGGAAGGTACTCTTCTTGTAAATTGTAGGCTACCCATGACCGCTTTTTCTTTGCCCATGAACAATAATGTATAACAGGTATCAAATGGAAAGGAGGGGACGGGGGCAAGACAAAAATTTGCTTGACCTTTTGACTGCTCCTGTACCCCCTTTTAATTGATGTCATGTAATAATTTTACATGGGCAAAGTTACTGTGCCGGAGCTGGCTGCAAATTATGATGTGTCTTCCGACATGTCGGAAACTTTTAAAATGGCAGTTTCCCAAAAAATATTCCAAAAACACAAGTGCCATGCAGATGGGTGCCGTAATACTTCAGAAAACCAAATTACTGGTTTCACAGGAGGAATTATGGCAACAGTTTTTCTATCGGATGATGATGATCTTTTTGACATCAGACGGGATAATGTATTCAAGGCAGTTTTTGCAAGGGACACTCCGGAGTCTACAGGAGCTCTCTCTAAGTTTGTGTCAGCACTTATCGGGAGGGATGTTACTATTGTCTCATTACTTGCCAATGAGCTTTCTATCGAAAACATTCAGGACAGATTGCTTCGTTTTGATATTAATTGCAGGGCAGAGTCAGGCGAGCTAATTAATGTGGAAATGAGTTTAAACCCAAAATCCTTTGAACACATACGCATGGAGTTTCATGTAGCAAGATTATTTTCTGCTCAGGATATAAAAGGAATACACAGGAACTACAACAATCTCAAGCAAACCTATCAGATAACGATACTGGCTAAATGTAATTTTTTCGATGATGAAGAGTTCTTACACAATTTTGAGTATTATGATCCTGAGCATCAGATTTCTCTTAATGGCAGAACCCGAATCATAAGTCTGGAACTTGCCAAGCTGGAGAGGGTTGTTGAAAAGCCTGTTGGAGAGATGAGCAAGAGTGAACAGTGGGCTGTTTACCTTGAGTATTTGACTGATATAGAAAAACGCAGTAGAATTAATGAAATAGTTGCTACAGAAGAGGGTATAGCTATGGCGAGTAGTGTATTAGTAAAAGTAAGTAAAGATGAGGAAGAAAGAGCCCAAATCCTGCGGCAGGAAAAAACCGAAATGGACTGGGCGAGTTATATGGCGGAAGCAGAAGAAGAGGGTTTTGAAAAGGGAAGATTAGAACGAGACAAAAAATTGCTGGAAATGATAAACCAGGTTTCCTCTTTGGATGAGTTAAAAGAACAATTGTTAAGAGCACAAGAAAAAACACACTAGAAAATTAACAGTTCGCGAACATTCGTGCCATTCGCTGAAGAGATCGTTGTGTGTTCTTAATTACCTTTATTTAAAAATGGTGTTAATAAGCCTTTCGTATTCGCTTTCGTCTCCCTTTATGACAGTTTTGTACTTTGTACCGTCTTTGCGATTAATAAACATTGTTTTAGGAAATGAAAGAATAAAACCAACAATTGCAAATAATAAAAGTGTAATTATACCACCAATTAAAATAAAACCTATTAAAGCTCCGGCACAAACGGCTCCCAACAAAGCGCTTGGTGAAAAACTGCGCTTTAACTTAATAGAATCTAAGGCCGCCCTATTTATTGTAATTGCTGAACCTTTTGGTGTTTGAATGTTTGTTTTGTTATCGACTTTTAGTTTTTCTATTACAAGTTTTTCATCGTCAACTGTGATGATTGTGTGAATATTCGACAATACTCCCCAAACAAAACTAAATTTGTTGGGATCTTCTATATTGGTTTTATCACCGCTTTCACCTGTTGTTTCGATAGTTTGTTTTGGAACAAATTCAGTACCTGTTGTGGAAACCAAAGTTTTAAATATGTTTTCTAGCTCATCTACACTTGAGTCATTAATAATAGAAGCATCTTCAGGAAATGCAAAATAAAAAGTATCTGATTTTTTCTTTTCTATATCCCAAATAACCCATTCAATATCAAACTTGGGTAATACTGCCTTTTGTACAGATACAGAATGAATAATGAATTTATCAAATGGAAATGACCCTTTTAGTTTGGGAGTTTTTAATTGACCCATTCCCCCGCTGAATAAGGCAAAATAAACACCCTTATCCGTTATCGCCATGCCATCATTACCCATTAAAGCTTCGCAAATAAAAACACATAGTAAATTACCTTCATGTTTAATTTTTTTCAGTACTTTCTGGCATTTAGCATCATTTAGCTTGTCACCGTAATAAATAAACGGTAATTCCGATTTAGCAACTGCATCAACAAAATTTTTTGTCTCAAAAGCCATTTATCTAATCCTCCAATTGTTTTTAACTTAAGTTTTTTTTTGATAATCCAATAAAAAACCAAATTTTCTTACAGAATTAATATGTAATAACAAAAACATTCTACTGGCTTTTTTACTATCTGTCAATCTATCAGATAAAATCTGAATAAGAGCAGACAGTCTAAGGGGATTATAAATGAAGGACGGGCAGGAAATCAGAGCAATTTTGGCTCAAAATTGGTTTGGAGGTGACAGACACCTTTCTTCATTTGAATGGTAGTGCGGTGAATTAGTACACTTTAGAGCAGAAGGTATGTTCTCACTGCTGGCTGCATATTTACATGTGGTTTCCGCCGGAACAGTTCGCGAACATTCGTGCCATTCGTTGATGAGATTGTTGACTGTCACCATGGAAAAGCTGCCCGGCTGTTTTGGCAGCCGGGTTGTGTGTGGATTAGACGTTTGCTGTAAGTTTTTTATAGATGCTGGCATAAAGGCCAATCATTACAAAACAATAGAAAAGCATAAGTGCGAGGATGAGGAGTACGCCAAAGAAAGGAACTGCAACTGCGATTAAGGAAAAGAGTCCCATTAAAATACCAAATGCAATTGCCGGCAGAAGATAAACGCCTACAATTCTAAGTTTGTTTCCGTAGGTGCATTTATTGCTGAGTGTAATTGCTTCTGTCGGGTTTTTGCTTTTATCCACTACCAATAAAAGCGCAAGGCTCCATGCTATGCCAATTACAATGCCCGGAATAACAAATAATACCATTCCAACACCGATTCCCATTCCCATTAAGCCGCTTGTAAGGAAAAATTCTCCCATATACTTGCGGTATTTTGGATCAAAAATTTCTGTCATTGGGATAATTTCTCCCTTGCTGGCTTTTGATACAATTCCTGTCATTAAACCAATTGTTGTTCCCACGTTTAAATAAGGAATCCAGCAGGTTAATACCCAAAGAACAATGTTTACCAAAATTGAACCAATATTTTTGGTTCCGATGGCAATACCATCCTTAATGGTATCAATCACATCCAATTTTTCTGTAGTCATGTCAGACATAAGTCCCTCCTAAATTAATATATTTTATATTAGCTCATATTACCATGCAGATGTCAAGTAGTCTTCCACAAACCATTGACAAAGAATTTAATCCTGATAGAATTAGCCACGTGAAAAAGTACGATATTTTTCTTTTTGATGCTGATAATACATTGTTCGATTATGATAAAGCAGAAGAAAATGCATTAAAAATAGTTTTCGATAATTGTGGATTTACTTACTCAGAGAGCATTCGCCTTAAATACAGGGAAATAAATTTAAAAATATGGGAAGATTACGAAAAAGGCATTATTACCAAAACAGATCTTCAGCCGGCAAGATTCAATAAACTCTTTGAAGAGATCGGTGTTACTTATGATGCGAAAATATTTAATGATAAATATCTTGCAGAGCTTGGAAAAGGATCGTTTCTGATAGATGGTGCTTTGGAAATCTGTCAAAAGATAGCATTTAACAAAAAATTAATATTTCTTGTAACAAATGGAATACTGGCGACCCAAAAGGCTCGAATAGAACATTCCATCATAAAAGATTATATTTCTGACTTTTTTGTTTCCGAATTTGTAGGTTTTCAAAAACCCCATATTTCGTATTTTGACTATGTTTTTTCACATATACCGCAAACCGAAAAAAGCAAGATCATCATAATCGGCGATTCCCTCACGGCGGACATTGCAGGTGGCAATAATGCAGGAATTGACACATGCTGGTTTAATGGATCGGGAAAAACAAATGACACGGACATTTTACCCGTATATGAAATCAATAAACTGGATGAATTAAATGTATTTGTTTAGACTAAAAAGTTGTCAAACCAAAAAGGTCTTTAGACTAAAAGGTTGTCAAACCTTAATGGTCTGCCATTTTCCGCCCTTATAACGGAAGTAAATAATCACTGCCCTTACTGACTGATCCAGCATCCAGCAGAACCATGCGCCGGCAATTCCCCACTCGAAAACAATAATAAAGAGATAACCCAAAATCATCCTCATTCCGAGAACGCCTATCATGGTGGAAATTAACGGCCATGTAGTATCACCCCCGCCGCGAAGACCGCCTCCTATTGCAATTTGTAGAATCTGCTGGAAGGAAAAAGCTGCCAAAATACGCAGGGCTATTACAATATTGTCAATAACATCGGCTTCCTGTGTAAAGATCATTGCTATCTGGCGTGGTATAACAACAAGAGGAATAATCAACACAACCGACATGGCAAAACAAAGTTTAATGGAAGTGCTGAAGTACATACGGGCAATGTCCGGGCGTTTGGCGCCAAGGTTCTGCCCGACAAGCGAAACAAGTGCCGCACTGATGGCGGAACCGAAGTTTATCACATAACTGTGCAGCGTACCTGCTATGTTATGCGCAGCATATTCTGCCGTTCCAAGCCTGATCACATACATCGTAAATAAAATGAGCCCGACACGCAGAACAATCTGTTCAAGGGCGGCGGAAGTGCCGATTCTGCAGATGCGTTTGATAATGCCGGAATCAGGCTTAAACATGTTTCTTAAAGATGGCCATATCGGGAGGGTGCGGGATGAGAATAAAATATATAGAGCCAGAATACATCCGATAATCTTGGCGGCAAGCTGTGCTATGGCTGCTCCCAAAATGCCAAGGGGTGGAATTGGTCCGGCTCCGTTAATCAACAGGAGACAGAAAAGTACATTAATAAGATTGGCGGCAATGTTAAAATACATTGACGGCTTTGTCCGCCCGGCACTTCTTAACATGGATGCCACTGTTATGGAAACAGATTGAAAGACTATGCCCACCGCACTGTAGCGTATATACAGTTCCGCCATGGAAAAGTAATCGGGGGTTGCGCCCATTAGCAGCACAAAGTCCCCTCCCCAGAAATAAATTACTACGGCAAATACCAAACTGAAAATCAGTGACAAGAACATGGTCTGTTCACAAGCTTTTTTGGATTCGCCAAAATTTTTAATGCCTATTGCCCTGGCGGAAATTGCCATCCCTCCTATGCTGAAGGCCTGTATCGCGACAAAGGGTATCATCAATGGCTGACCTGTTATCCCAACGGCGCTTACCGCCTCCTTGCCGATGGAGGCAACAAGAACCATGTTTACCATCGTGATCATCGAGGCGAGGGAGAGCTCCACCGCAGCAGGCCAGGAAATACGGATTACATTATTTCTTAGCTCTTTTTTCGTAGGGACAGAGCCGGGAGCATCGGAATTTGCCATAAGTATGATTCATTGTATGCGTTAATCCATATGTTGTTAATACCCTTGACAGCAGGGGAAAATTTGTATAGCTTTTTTTTAGGATTGTACTGCACCGGAGTGCAGCGTCAATTTCCGGAGCGGTGTCCGAGCGGTTTAAGGAGGCGGTCTTGAAAACCGTTGTGCCGAGAGGTACCGGGGGTTCGAATCCCCCCTGCTCCGTAAGCGAATGACAAAAAATCCTATCTTCGATATAATCTGGTATGCCTTATGAAATAACTGCGAACAGGCGGCGTCCCAAAACATTTGATGAGCTTGCCGGTCAGGAATTTGTTGCTGCCACTTTAAAGAACTCACTTGATATGGGGCAGATTGCCAATGCCTACCTCTTTTCCGGCCCCAGGGGCTGCGGGAAGACAAGTGCGGCAAGGATTCTTGCCAGAGCATTAAGGTGCGAGAAGGGCCCGACATCCATTCCATGCGGAAAAAACGATGAAACCATCTGCCCCCAGTGCCGGGAAATTTTCGAGGGGAACAGCATGGATGTGCTGGAAATTGACGGGGCATCCAATACAGGGGTGAACGATGTCCGCCAGATAAAAGAAGAGATTCTCTTTCCGCCCGGCACAGGCCGTTACAAAATATACATTATCGACGAAGTGCATATGCTTTCAAACAATGCATTCAATGCCCTCCTAAAAACAATAGAAGAGCCGCCTCCCAATGTGGTATTTATTTTTGCCACAACGGAATTGCAGAAGGTTCCGGCAACAATAAGGAGCCGGTGCCAGCAATTTAATTTCCGCCTTGTTCCGACAGAAAAAATTGCTGCCTTGCTGCTGGATGTCTGTGTGGAAATGGGCATGCATGCGGAAGAAGAAGCCCTCTTCTGGATTGCCAGGGAATCAACGGGGAGCTGCCGCGATGCCTACACTCTCTTTGATCAGGTAATATCATTCTCCGAAGGTAATATCCGCATGGAGCTTATCAGGGAAAAGCTCGGCATTATCGGACTGGAAAAACTGAACGAACTTGCCGAAGCTTGCGCCGATGGAGATTTCTCCCTTGCCTTCCGCCTCACCGATGAGCTGCTTGCATCCGGAGCCGCAATCGAAACTCTGGTTACAAACCTCGCGAATTACTATCATAACCTTCTTCTCATAAAGGCAGGCATTTCCAGAGAAACCATTCTTGGAGACAGTGTTTCCGGATTCTCGAAAAAAGTGCTGGATAAATATGATGCTGTCCGGCTGGAACATTCCTGTGAACTTTTCTTCAATCTATATCGCGACCTCCGTTATTCCATTTCGCCGCGTTTTGAACTTGAAACACTCGTATCAAAATTATGCTGGCTTGATAAATGGATAAGTCCTGCCGAGCTTGGAGACACTGTAGAGGGTGTCCGAAATTTGCTGAACAGTCAGGAGCTTTCGTCAAACCCGGCAAACATGGCTGCGGCAGGAAATACCGGCAATGCCGGCAATAGCGGTGATGTCGGCGATGCTGCCGATGGGGAAGGCGGAAGTCTTTCATTCAGCGAAGAATTCAGGAGACAGCATATGCTGCCGCAGGGCGGGGTCGATCAGGGTGGAATCGATCAGGGAGTAAAAAATGTTTTGGATGTCTTTGAAGGCACCATTATAGAGGAGAATATAGAGGAGAACGACGAATGAATGTTAATCCCTTCGACATATTAAAAAATGCCCAAAAAATTCAGGAGCAGATGGGTTCCTTCCAGGAAAAATTGGGAAGTTTAAAAGTTACCGGTTCTGCCGGAGGCGGAATGACCGAAATAGACATTAACGGAAAAATGGAAGTCCTTGCTGCCAGAATAGAACAGGAAGTGATGGATGACAGAGAGATGCTCCAGGATCTTATCGTTGCGGCAATAAACAATGCAATGGAAAAGGTCAGGGAAGAAATAAACAGGGAAATGGGCAGCATGATTCCCGGAGGAATTCCGGGTGTTATGAAAGGAGGTTTCCCGGGAGCTTTCCCAACAACATGAACGCCATAGACAGGCTGATAACAATACTGTCAAAACTTCCAAGCATAGGAAAAAAAAGTGCCGGAAGGCTTGTTTATCACATCCTCGATGCTGATCCTTCATATGCGGCCATGCTTGCCGCCGAGCTTTCATCATTACATGAATCGATAAAAAAATGTTCGCATTGCGGCAGCTTTACCGAAAACGATCCCTGTCCTGTCTGCAGCGACCCGGGCAGGGACAGAAGCATTCTCTGTGTTGTCGAGCGCGCGCAGGATGTAAGGGTCATAGAAGAGTCCGGGGAATTCCGCGGTCTCTTTCATGTATTGGGCGGTTTGATTGCTCCGCTTGAGGGAATACATCCCGGGGATTTATCCATCGGTCAAATACCTGTACGCATCCAAAAAGAAGGAATAAAAGAAATAATTCTTGCCCTTAATCCAACGATAGAGGGTGATACTACAGCCCTCTACATTCAAAGATACTTAAACGAAAAATTTCCGTCCGCGAAACCTGAGATAAGCCGTCTGGCATCCGGTCTGCCGGTCGGGGGTGATCTTGAATACACAGACAGACTCACATTATCCAGATCTCTCAGGGGCAGAATCCGCATGTAAGAGCCGGCAGAAAAGTCCGGGCAGCCATGCCGGTTCAGAAATGCCAAGGCTGAAATGCCTATCAACCTTGAACTCTCTTATGCTATATGCTAGGATGGCTCATGAAAATAACAGTAAAATCAATAAGTAAAATAATTTTTTATCTCTGCATGGGAGGCTTCATGATTAACGGCTGTGCAGATCAAGGCAGATCTAATGTTAGAAGCAATTCAGGTGATGCAGCTCCGGGTGCTTCGGAATCAGCGTTTTTGGCACAGGCTAATCCGTCAGCCGCAGATGCCGCTCTTGGAGACGGGCTCTTTGCAAGGATAACCACCAATAGGGGAGACATTGTTCTCCGGCTGGAATACGAAAGAGCGCCGATAACTGTGTGCAACTTTGTTGCTCTTGCCGAAGGGAGGATGTCGGTCAATTTGGGCAGGCCATATTATGACGGACTTACCTTTCATCGGGTTATCAACAATTTTATGATTCAGGGAGGATGTCCGCTTGGAACCGGAACGGGCGGCCCCGGTTATGAGTTCCCTGACGAGTTTAACCCAACTCTGAGGCATGACGGCCCCGGTGTTCTTTCGATGGCAAATGCGGGACCCGGAACAAATGGCAGTCAGTTCTTTATTACCCATGTTGCAACTCCCTGGCTGGATGATGCCCATACTGTTTTTGGCCGCGTGGTTCAGGGACAGAATGTGGTTAATTCCATAAGACAGGGTGATAGGATTCAGACGGTCAGAATAATAAGGAACGGAGAACGTGCCAATGCCTTCAGGGCGGATCAAAGTGCCTTTGATGATCTTATACGCAATATAGGAGCGGCAGACAGGGCACTCATAGAAGCACAGAGGGGAAGGGATCTTGCAGCGTTAAACGAAAGATACCCCAATGCGCAGGAAAGCAGTTCCGGCCTTCGCTGGATAGTGGATGAACCGGGCAGAGGCCAGAGACCAAGTGCAGGAAATACGGCAATGGTAAACATGAGGGGAAGGTTTGTTAACGGACAGATGTTTGACAATTCAGACCTGACAGGGGGCGCAAGGGAAATGCCCCTTGGCACAGGAAGCATAATACCCGGCCTTGACGAAGCACTGCTCGACATGCTGCCGGGCGAAATACGCACAGTGATCGTGCCGCCCGAACTTGCCTTTGGTGCCAGAGGTGTTGATGACAGAATTCCGCCTCACAGCTTTCTGATTTTTGAACTGCAGCTTGTTTCGGTTAGGTAATCCTGACAACATCCTGAAAGGAAGGTAACGACATGGCATTTCGCTTAACGTCAGTGCCGGTTATCGATTGTGTACTCATCATTAATCAAGGTAAAATGATCCCGGATTCCCGGTGAAAGCATTATTCGAAGATCCTCCAAAATAATTATTCCTTCAACCCCGGGAATTGATTCTATGATTTCCATCCCCGTTTCCGGTTCCAGCAGAAAGACGAGGGTAGAAAGAGCATCTGCTTCCATAGCATTGTCAGAAATAATTGTTACCGAAAGATAGCCGTTATTTGCCGGAAAACCATTTGCACCTGATATTATATGATGATACCTTATGCCGCCGGAAATAAAGAATCTTTCATATACTCCCGAACTGGTTATCGCAGAATTACTCACCCTTATAATTCCCAGATATGATCCAAAATCATCGAGCGGATCCTGAAGGCCGATATTCCAGTTCTCGTTAACGCTTCTTTCTCCCAGAGCAAAAATATCGCCCCCAAGATCTATAATTGCCCTGTTCACCCCGAAGCTCCTTATTAGGGCGGCAAGCTCATCTGCAATAAAGCCCTTGGCAATGGCTCCAAGATCAAGGAGCATTCCGGGCTCGGTTAAAAAAACGGTGCCCTCTCCATCTTCACCCTCGAGGTTGATGATAATATTTCTAAAATTGGAAAGAGAAAGTGCGTTTTGGATTTCCTCATCGCCGGGTATTGCAGGGCTGTCCGAGGAGATTCCCCATAAGTTTATCAGAGGGCCAAGGGTAGGGTTGAATAAGCCATCGCTTAATTCTGCATATTCCAGAGCCCTTTGCAAAACAATTATCAACTCCCTTCTAACCAGAACTGGTTCAATCCCGGCACTTTGATTGATCCTGTAAAGATCGCTTCCTTCTATGTTTGGACTGAAAATTCCTTCAAGCTCATATAATCTGGAAAAAACCCTCTCATAGTATGAGGCTCTGCCATTTTCGTAAAGATTGACAGAACAGAGGGTTCCCATTGCAATGCGGCTTTCCGGCCCCTGCACCGCCGAAGAACAAGAGGGCAATATGACCGATGTAGCCGATGCAAACAATACGATTAAAGTGGCCAACCTAAAAGTTTTCACATAGTATTTTTACCATAACATGGTGACTGACACCAGTACTTTACCTTGCTGTCATAAAAGATATACTTGAGAATATAATTGACTATCGCAAAAAAGTGAAAATGGAGCATTAAACATGGAAGTTTTAAATTTCAGGGAAGAACTGGAAAAATTTTCAAACCAGACAGGTGATCATAAACATATGGCACTGGCTACTTGTGATGATAATTATCCTACAGTTAGGACTATGAGCGTAATAATATATAATGATAATATTTATTTTCAAACCGGTACAGATTTGCATAAATATGATCAAATTTCTGCCAATAAAAATGTTGCGTTGTGTTTTGATAATGTACAAATTGAAGGAATAGCAAAAATAATCGGTAAACCACTGGATAAAAATAATGAAGAAATAATGGAAAAATATAAGAAATGTTTTGAATCTTCATTTAAAAAATATTCTTATTTAGATAACGAAGTATTAATAATGGTTAAAATAAAAAAAATTACTATATGGAAATATGATGCAGAACAAAAACCATATAGAGTATTTATTGATGTGGATAAAGAAAATGCATATATGGAATATTATTTTGTAGTACAGTAATAGACATAATAAAATATAAATAGCATTATAAGTATAGTGAATAATTTACATTGTCTGCATTTATTTTTTGAGGGAAGGTAGTGGCTAAAATGGGAGAAATTCAAATTTATGACGCAAGTAATGAAGATAGAAAATATCTATATCATCAATTAGATATATTTAATCATACAAAAGTATCTTATGACCAAAATGATCCAGTTTTATATTTTGAAAGATGTATAAAAAAAGATAATGTAGTTATTGGAGGAATTTTGGCACAAATGTTTTGGGGCATTTTATCAATCGAAATTTTGTGGGTTGATGAAAAATATAGGAATAATGGGTATGCTTCTGCATTATTGAATGATGTAGAAAAAATGGCAAAAGATAAAAATTGTACAATTTCTCATTTATCCACATATGACTTTCAAGCAAAAGATTTTTATGAAAAATCTGGTTATATAGTATTCGGCATTTTAGAAGATTGTCCTGATGGTCATAAATGTTATTATATGTCGAAAAAATTTATATAATCAAAAAAAACATTATGGACAAAAAGAGTAAATAGTATAAAAAAGGAGCATATAGACATTATGGATAAAATAATAGAACAGGTTAAAGAATATTACGGAAAACAACTACAAAATAAAAACGACTTACAGACGACAGCTTGTTGTGCAATTGATAAACCGCCTGTGGAAATTAGGGAAATATTGCCACTTATTGCTAATGAAATTCATGAAAGGTTTTACGGCTGCGGATCACCTTTGCCGCCATTATTGGAAGGAATGACCTTGCTCGATTTAGGTTGTGGAACTGGACGGGATGTATATATTGCTTCTAAATTGGTTGGAGAAAATGGTTGTGCAATCGGTGTTGACATGACGGAAGAACAAATTGAAACAGCAATAAAATATCAAGAAGAACAACGTGAACGTTTTGGTTATAAAAAATCCAATGTAATATTTAAAAAAGGTTACATTGAGGATTTACAATCACTTGAAATTAAAGACAATAGCATAGATGTTGTAATTTCTAATTGCGTTATAAATCTTTCCCCTGCAAAAGAACAGGTATTTAAAGAAATTTATCGTATCCTAAAACCCGGTGGGGAATTATATTTTTCTGATATATTTGCCGACAGACGTATTTCAGAAACATTAGCAACAGACCCTGTATTGCGTGGAGAATGCTTAACAGGTGCATTATATGTTGAGGATTTTCGCAGAATAATGAACAAAATTGGATGGGTTGATTTCCGTTATACAAATATACGCAATCTCGAAATAACAAATGAAAAAATTGTAGAAAAGATTGGTTCTATAACATTTTCTTCAAGAACTGTAAGGGCTTTTAAACTTAATGATCTTGAAGATATTTGTGAAGATTATGGCCAAGTTGCTTATTACAACGGCAGTATTCAAGGTCATCCACATTTTTTTGATTTTGATGATCATCATAGATTTTTTACCAATAAACCAATGTTAGTATGTGGTAATTCGGCTTCAATGGTTACCAATACACGTTACGGAAAAGCATTTAAGGTAATAGGGGATCGATCCGTACATTTTGGAAAATTTGATGGCTGTGTTCCAGAAACCAAAAGTGTAGTTAATGGCTCTGGATCGTGTTGTTAAGTAATTATTATATAAAGGACGCCGCTTTTAAACTTTCAACATGAACGTTATGTGTATTAATGGTCAAAAAAAACAAAAAAAAACAAAAATGTCCGAAAATGTTCATTTTTTGATGTCTTATTAAGATATATTTTATAATGAATATTTAAAGAAGGAGCAGAGCTTATTACAATAAGAGCAGGAGGAGGTCCTGCTGCCGATGATGGATCTAAAAACCTGGGAAAAAAGTTAGGTTTTAAATATATCTAAAAAATGTGTTGGAATTAGGAAAACGCTACCACTTCGTATAATTTAAAAGGGTAATATGGGTATAACATTAAAGGAAATTAATGGTGATAATTTTGATGAAATTATTGCGTTAAAAGTTGAAAAATATTGTGCGTCGAATTTATATTCATTAGCTCAGGCAAAAGTATATCCTGAGGCTATTCCACTTGCAATATATAATGATGATATAGCTGTTGGATTCATTATGTATGGGATAGAACCA
>Ga0099364_10004867_pt1 | contig 20187 bp, 27 predicted proteins | sample TergutTh196P3_FD_73070 | JGI IMG/M metagenome (GOLD analysis project Ga0099364, IMG submission 73070) | Microcerotermes parvus P3 segment gut microbial communities from Pointe-Noire, Republic of the Congo - Th196 P3 | ecosystem: Host-associated > Arthropoda: Insects > Digestive system > Gut ... | reverse complement strand
GCAAGCCGCTGATTTGGGGTTTCTTCGTCGTTGTGCGCCGCTTTCCCTTTCGAGATTCCAAGCCATTCTGCCCGTTTCGCTTGCATTAGCGGCGATAAGGCGATATTAACGCCGTGTTTTCCTTTTATTGTGTTTTTCGATAAAAACATTCCGCTAACCCACCTCTTGACTGCGGATATAATCCCCATAAGTCACCCGCCTATGCTTATATAGCCTCTATTTGTTTGAACGTTTCAAGCATTTTCGGAAACTGCAAAGCTATCCAGTCAACTAACTCCTCGTCCTCTGCCCATTCTCGCATACCGGATTCGAATAAAAAGGCGTGAATAATTTCATGCCTTTTGGTAATCCGTTTAAAATTATTCATATCCTTTACACAATCGGGAACGTTCTCTACGTATTCTCTTTTTACGGCCATTTGCTTTTTATATGAGTCGCAATATCCGTTGTTGTCGTGAAGCGATACGTCTTCTTTTACCGTCGCTTCTGAAAAATCGTACTCCGTGCCGAGTATGTTAAGTTTCATTTGTTGCAATCCTCATTTATCTTAATCCGGCATTTCCGGATTAGTAAAGCGTTTATTATTTTCCGCTTGTTGCAAAATTTGCATAGCCCCCGAGAACATTTTCAGCACATCTTCGTAGCCGCCGTAAACCATTTTCGTTATGCGGTCAAATAAATCAGTATTTTTCTCATAACCGCAATCTACGGCGGTCGCAATCAACTTTTCAACTTCCAGCGCCCTTGTTGCCGGCGCATACGGTGTATATGTGTACGCTTCGCTTCCAAACATTTTTTATTCCTCCGGTTAATTTAATTTATTTATTATCATTTTTATTTAAGGCGCTGTTATAACCTTTCATGAAACAATCTGCAATTTTCTTAATCCCAACACCTAACTTTTCAACGTCTTCAGGCGTTATCTGCTTTCTTTCGGGAAATTTCTCTCCGTATTTAGACGGATTGGCGTATTTTATATCATAATTGCATACGAGAGGATATATTTTCCCTTTGTCTTTGCAACTGCATATATTGTCTAATCCGTCAATCATAACATAAGCTTGCTGACATTTCTCGCAAAGACCGACTTTCCCTGCGTGTGATTTTGATATAGTCAAATTCGTGCGAGTATTCCACAATTCGGCGGCTTTTTCTTTAGTCCATGCAAAGCCGGTACTGCTGCCGCATCCCACTCCGTTTATTCCGCCGCGAGCGACACAAACATAACGGCATTGTTCGTCGTTATTCTCGCTATAATTAAGCCTTATCGCGCTTGTTTCACCGCAAAATGGACACGGCAAAAGTTTCTTATGCAAAAATTCAAGGATTATTACAAACTCTTCTCTCGTCATGCGTTATCTCCCGCTATACTGCTGAATGAGAATCCATCGACTCTTGCCTCATAAACTATTCTACTTGGACGCATTTTTTCTTCTATAGATGAATCATCACGAATATTCCAATCCACAATAGCTTTTTCGGGCGTATCATGTTTGACTATTTTATATATTTGACATTTAATGTTATCGCAAGCAACAACATATTTATTCGGTGTTATTTCATCTTCGTCCGTTCTAACGCTTGCTGTCGCCTTACATAGCGGACATGGGGAAATTTTCTTAAATTCAGGATATATTAATTCAGATTCTACTTTAAACATATATTGTTACCTCTGCTGTGATACAGCAATTACTCACTCAACCTCTCATATCCCCGTTCCCTGCGCCGCCATATTTCACTCGCCGCATAGCGCACGGCGTCTATAAAATGGTTGTTTTTGTCAGGATATCCCGTGATTATTTCCCCGCTTTTGTTACGCTCGTATTCATATCCGTTAAATTCAGCGTAAGCCTTAGGGCATCGCTTACTGTCTATGACAATCTCTTTAAGGCTCGCAAGCCATTTCATAGAATACGCGACGCTTCCCTCGCCTTTAACTTGACTTTTATCCGCTCCCCGTGTATGCGACAGACCGTAATCCTGATAATCTTTAACGGATTTAGGCTCTGCCGAATCCGCAATAATACGTTCGGTATTCGAAACGCCTTTATCTTTTATAATCTTCGCCGTGTCTCGATTGCCTTTTTTCCATGCAACCGCCTCGTCAAAAATATACAGCGTTTGACTTCCGGCGTGATAATAACAGCGTACAAAAGCCCACGGGTCGGGATAAAATCCCCAGTCCACGCCGTTTAATATACGGTCAAACTGTCGGATTTGCTCGTCGGTGATAATATCTTCTTTTATATTTTCAAAAACGTTGCCGCCCGTTCCCGTCGCAATCCCTAAATATTCATGCTCATATGCCCGCGGATTGCGCTGCTTCAACAATTCGGCTTCGTATATAAATTCAGCTCCTAACCATTCCGGCGGCACGCTCTCGTAAGTGCTGTGGTGAAGCGTTTTATTCGCGCTTTTCTGCATACATTCGACGTTTACCCAGTTGCCGCGGCTTTTCGGCGGGTTATAACTGTAAAAATTCCAGTATTTACTGCCGCCTCTGTTTGCAGACTGCAATATATTACGGACTTCTTCCATTCCGTGAAATTCGCTCAATTCCTCAAACCATACAAGCCCGACATATCCTTTCCGGGGTTTAATTGATTTGAGTTTAACCGGGTCGTCGCCGCCTCGAAAATATATTTTCTGCCCCGTCGGCATATATGTTATTTCAAGCGGAGATAATCTCGCCTGAAACAAATGTAATAAATGCAATTTATCAATAGCCCACAAAATTTGATTATATACTGTATTTTTAAGAGTTGTTCCGACTTTACGCAGAATAAGCGCGTTTACGTCTTTGTTTTGTATTAAAAGCAATATTATATCAATGGATATTTTACTTGATTTCGCGCTCCCGCGTCCTCCGCTGTACCAGTAATGCGTGTATGTATGCTTGAACACGTCTTTTGTCGTCTGGTGAAAATGCGGCGCGACTATATCTTTGTATTCTATAACCGTTTCAGAAACTGATTTTGATTTATTCAACGTCGACATTAATTGTCACCCTTTCGGCGGCTTCTTCCAGCAATTCTGCATTGTCGTTAATTTTCTTCAGCTCGACCGCCGTCTTAATAATCTGCGCCTGAATTTTCGCAAGCTCGCCTTCATATATTTTAAGCGCGTTGAATATACCCTCGGCAACCGTAATCGTCTGATTGTTCTCCGAGCCTTTTATTTTTGTAACGCTGCCCAGAATTAAATTTTTATTGCCCGCGCTTTCTTTTTTCAACTGCTTAATTAATTCAAGCAGCCGCCTTTTCCTCAACAGTAAATTTTTATAATTATTTTCCAGGATTTCTTCGGGCGTATAATCTATATGATTTATGAGTTCAGCCTCGTAATCGTCCTCGAGAACGTCCCACGAAACTTTTTTATACGCGCCGTGTTTTGTGTTGTTAGCCCCGCCTCTCGAACGCGAAGACGGTTTTCCGGTTACTTTTTTCCCGGTAACCGTTTCAATATCGGTTACTTTTTTTTACTCCAGTATGTGACCGCGCATTTTTTAACGGCTGACAGAGATTTCCCGTATTTCTTTGCAATATCGGGGTATTTCATGCCGTCTATGTAATCCTGATACGCTTCGTCGCGCCACGAGTTCACATACTCACCACCCGCCCTCTTGGTAACTTTGAATTATTTTTTTCCTCGATTATATATATTCGCGCCACAGTTTAGAAAACTTGCTTTCGCACTTGTCGTCTTTTCTGTTGATTTTCTCTATTCCCGCTTTTTTCATGTTATGCCGCGAAATCGAACGCATATATTTTCTCATAGTTTTCCCCCCCCCGCGAAAAAGAGCCGCCGACGCTTATGCGTCTGCCGCTCTCATAAATATCTATGATAGTATTATATCACATTTTTAGTCTTCTGCGTTACCCTCTTTTTAAATTTAATAAATAAAAAAATTTTCTGCGTTTTTCGTAAAATTGCCGCCGTCCGCATAATATTTCTATATCGCATGCTTTCATGTGTTCGTATGTAACGCCCATTGTCACGTTTTTCAAAAGCGGCTGATATATATCCGGGTCAACTGCCAACGCCGTTTGTTCTATCATCTCGCATTTATCTTTGAGATATTTTACACGCATAGCTTTGTACGCCGTCGAATCGCTGCGTCCGCCGCTTATTCTGCCCGCTTGATAATAGGTCGCCGAACCGCCGCCGGAATTTAAAATCATTTCGATTTCCCGTTTGTATTCGTGATACTGCATACAAAAATAAAATAATTCCCTGTATGCAAAATTTGTTAAATCATATTCTTTTCCCACTCTTGACAACCCCCGCAATTTATGTTATAATAATACACAGCAAACAGTATGAGCGTTTTCGCTTGTACGGGGTCGCCAAGTACCAGTTGGCGGCTTTTTTATTCAACAAGGCTGTCTTCTTTAAATAAAATAGCAGGACCCATATGCATGTTCACAACATCAATCCGAATATATATTGAATCGTCATCATCTAAAATTAACATTTTTTTGCTTATAACTTCGTAAGATAGTTCAGTTTTGCCGGAATTTAAATTTATAATAATTTCATCTCCGATTTTAGGTATCAAATCTGCTCTACATTTTCGTGTAAATTCAAAACTTCTGTACCCGGTTTTAGTATCTACAAAAGGCGTTCCAAATTCTCCGTCTACTTCTACTATGAATAGATTAATTTTCATCTTTTCACTCCTTTTACATCGAAACTCGATAAATTATCATTTCTTTGTTTGCGTCGACGGTCGTGTGGTTATGCTGCGCTTCAAACGATACGCCGCTCTTGACTGCAAGGTCAAGCAGTACGTCGCTGTCCTTGCCGCCCGAATAAGCCACTATCAGCGTTTTACCCATGTTTTCGGCTATTTCGTAGGCTTGTCTAATCCGCATGATTGCCTTTTCGGTTTTGCCCTCTAAAGTATGCGCTATCTCTTTGCGAAGCTCTGCGGCGATTCCCGCCAGTACAGTATAAGCGCACGGTATCGCGAGCGAATTCCCCCACATACGATATTCCGCGCTGTCGCTTCTCGGATTGAGTAACCAATTTTTGACTTGATTTCGTGTTCTCGGCTTTATATGAGGTGCTGTGGCGAGCCGATGCGTTTCAAATACCGCGCTCCACCAGTCTATTTCTTTTTCCTGTGCGGCTTCGATTTCGTCAGCGTCTGGTCTGCGATATTCGTTCAGGTCATCGTCATAATCCGTCAGCGGTTCGAATACCATTTCCAATCCCTGCGCCCAAAAATCCGGGAAGCCCTGCAATCTGCAGCACTCAAGCGGCGTCAGCCTTCGCACGATATATTTCCGTTCGCCTTTCGGATTAACGACGCATTGCGTTCCCTTGTAATCCGTGATACGCTTATCTTGTCTGTGGTTCTCATAAACTGACATCACGATTAAGTTCCCGCCTTGATTGCAGGTCGGGTCGCCGCCGTTAGTATCAATCGTCCGCGCCGTTTCGGTTTCATAGCGCCCGCTGTCGGGGTTATCGCTTTTCCATGAATTGCTTGATTTCGACACGAGGCTGTAAGATATTACGTTCGGCGGCATTTTCGTTTCAAGACACGGGGAGCGTTCGGCGTTGTAGCAGATATTTCCCGTTACGCTCTTATGCCCGTTAAATCCTGCGGCAAATACTCCGTGCGGCTGGTCGGCTGTAATCGTGAAGGACGGTTGCCCGTTTTCACCTATGCCTAATCCGCAGTTATCGCCCCGTTCGCTGTTTTTCACGGCTTGCCGTAAATCAATAGGGATTATACATTCGCCTCCGCTTGCTGTTTCAAGGCTTCGAGCAGCTCCGTTTTCAGCTCTTTTCCCCTCTTGTCCGCTCGGCGCAAGATTCCCGAGCAGGCTCTCGCGCTCAAATTGTACGCGTCCGGCGCGTTTGCCTGCAAAATCGCAGACAAGGTAGATTCTACGGCGTCGCTGGGCGACTCCCCAAAATTGCGCGTCGTATGTCCGCCATGCGATGCTGTAACTGCCACAGGGGCTCCCTGCGTTTCCCACGATTTCTCCTGCGTTAAACCACTTATTGCCGTCAGGTCGAGGAATTGAAACGTCAGGCTCTTTGATTTTGGCGATTTCCTCGATGACCTGCCGGAAGTCCTCGCCTCCGTTACTGCTGAATGCTCCGGGTACGTTTTCCCAAACAATGAAAGTTGGATTCCGTCCATTAGTTGCCCCCCTCATCTCTTTTATAATTCTTATCGCTTCCCGAAAAAGCCCCGACCTCTCGCCGTCAAGTCCTTTTCTGTTACCGTTCGCCACACTTAAATCCTGACACGGACTACCGAACGTTATAATATCCGCAGGCTCTATATCCGCGCCGTTTATATCGACTATGTTGCCGAGGCGCGTCATTTCGGGAAACCGTTTTGTCGTTACCCTTATCGGGAACGGTTCTATTTCGCTTGCCCATACGGGCGTTATCCCTGCGAGAGTTCCGGCGTACGGAAACCCGCCCGCTCCGTCAAATAAACTGCCCAGAGTCATTTCCACTCCACACCTCCCGACAAAGCGAATATAACCGCTCCAATCGCCGTTATACCGCCGCAAAACCACGCCGACCAGTAGAATATCTCTTTGATTATTTCCCCGGCTGCGACCGTTTTTTCTTCGCTAATCCTCATGATTTTACTCCTTATCATAACTTCAAAAATTTGCTATATGTCCATGCTCGTACTGAGAGCTTTTTCATACCATTTATCGATGTCATAGCCTTTGCCTTTATTTTCCGTAGATGGCGCTAATTCGTCATCCCACCGCTTTTGGTTCAGCCATGTCGCGGGATTCGGGATATACCGCCCGTTATCTTTGCTCCATTGCTCGCTTTTTTTGCTTTTTTCTATGGCTTCCAGGATTTTTCCAAACAAACTGTCGTTGATTTTGGCTTTTTTCCACGCTTTTTCAGCTTCGCCTTTGCCGACTTTTCTTGGATAAGCAGTCCAGAAAGCGTTAAACCGCTCATTTTGGTTTTTTGGAAAAACCGCGCCGTCTCCCCCTTCGTCAGAAGGGGAATTCGCTTTATTTTCTTTTTCTTCTTCTTTTTTATATTCTTTTTCTTTTATATTTATATTACTTTCTTTTAGGAGAGGAACTTCGCCGAGAGTTCGGGGAGCGTTCGACGAATCTTCGCCGAGAGTTCGGTGAATCGTGTCTTTTGCCTCTGTTTCGCAGGGTTCGGGAATACGGCTTTCGCTTGGTCTCTCGACTTTCTGCCACAAATTCCAGTTATTTAATTTATAGTAATTATTTCCGTTATTAGCGTAAAGCGTCACGGACATATTAGTACCTATCTCCGATAGGGCTTTCTCTACGTCGATGAGCCGCATTGCGTCGTCATAAGGGAATATTACAGATTTCAAATATACCGGTTTAGCTTTGCCTTTACCGTAATCGTCGGCCATTGAAAACATTCCGATAAATAATAATTTTGCCAAAATTGAGAGCCGCGAAAAGTCTTCGCTGTGCCATATATTCGGGTCAATCATTCGTTTTCGCGCCATATTATCATCAACTCCGATTTTATATTTTTATTTTATTTATTATTTTTTATTGCCCATTCCCGACGCTGTTTCTTCAACACCGGGCAATTATAATAATGCTGGATATATCCCATAAAGACCTGCGAACCGTCCAAACGCTTGTCGCCTTTTTTGTACAGCAGTGCGTTTTCGCAAAACTTTCGCTTATATATAACCGTACTGTTGCCGTCAGGGTGAAGCGCGAACATCACTGGTTCGTGACTGCACGGAATCCATTCCCCGTCGATATACAGCCACCTCAACCCCTGTCCGCAGTCGGGGCATACGTCGAAATCTCCGCGCCGTTTATGCGTTTTCCATACTCTTTTACGTTCGGAAATATGGCTAAAAGAAGAGTTTTTCGCGGTTGATGTAGTCATCTTCTTCACGCTCCTCTCTGAACTGCGGAGCTAACGTCCAAAATTCCCGGATTTTCTTGAGTTGTTTAGTCGCCCGGCAGTAATCGCATAAACCGCACCTTAACGGCAGCATTTCGCCTTTTTTCAGCCGCTGAATATTAAAGATTTTTTGCTTGATTTTTTCGAGTTCTAAATCCCATTTGTCGCGGTGATTAAGCGACAATACTTCTTTATCGGGATAATCTTGTTTCGACACGGCTATAATAATAAATTGCGCGGCGGTTTCGTTTCCCGTGGACTGCTTTTCGATTTCAGAATAAACCGCCGCTCTCATAGAATATCCATAATAATCTATAAACGTCTCATGCTCTTTCGTCGCCGGATTATATTTCGTCTCATAGATATTCGCCGCGGTTTTCCAGTCGATAATAAAGCGATTCCCGTTGTAATCGGGCGCGTATTTGTCGATTCTGATTCTCCAGGGAACGCCGAACAGCGTTCCCGTCATGATTACTTCGTTCTGCCCCGGCATATCTATAAATAACTGGATAAATTTATCTTTTCTGACCGCGTCTATCATAATATCTGCTTTAGCGTAAGCGGCGTATTTTTCGCCCGTGAATTTTACCTCGCCCGTTTTTTTGTCCGTCCTCGTCTTGTATATGTCCATAGAATGGCTGTCGCAGAATTGAATATGAGCTTCCGGACTCTCAAAATATGTATGAAAATAATTGCCGACGATAAATGCCTCGCTCGGTTCTTCCCGCCATCTGCTCTGGATTTTCGCAAGCTGTTTCGCCTCGCACTCCAGAAATCCCTGATACTGGCTGCACGACATATACTCCATATCCGCTTCGGGTGAATAATAATTATCAAACGTTAAATTCATGCCGTCGCCCCGCTTTCCTGATTATTATTATTGCCGAACGGCAGTTCGATTTGTTCTTCCGGTAAGTTCATAAAGTCGTCTTGATTGACGTTTACAGGTTCTTTTTTTGAGGGTTTATCTGGAATTTTTGCCATATCAGCCGATAATTTTTCGTTCAGTCTATCTAAATTATTTTTTTCCGGAACGCTCGCGTAATTTTTAGGATTTTGCGCGGCATACTGATTTTCGCCGATTTCGTCCTCTGTATACAAACCGCCTAAAGTATCCGGAAACGCTTCTCTTAACGCCTGAACAATCGCTACTTTGCGTATCATCGTAGCGGGTTTCGTCTTCCACATTGCTTTCCCGCTGTCGTATTCGCTTAACATAACGGTTACTTCGTGAGGTTTTTCGCGGTTTTTCTTGTATACTTTGCACCACCCGCCGAGTAATTCGTCGCCGCATTGAGGAATATATGTCGTGCCGGGCCTCATTTGAAAACCTTTGTCGTTTTTATTATAGACCATTACTCCGGCTTCGAATCCGTTGAAATCGGGGTTGCGTTCGGCTCTTTTCGTGAACGCTTCTTTTCCCACGACGATTGTCGCCGGCTCGTCTCCGAATTTGATTAAATACGCCTCTTTCAGAAACGGATTAAGCTTCTGATATTCGCAGAGTTTCAAAAATAATCCAATATCTTTATCCGTTACTTTCGGATTAGCCGATATTAAATTCCTCACTATTTCGGCGCTCAATTCTATTTCGCCGCCGTTGTCCGCAGTGTATCTGACTATATCTGTATTTTCTTTGTTCATTATATCAATTTCCTTTCATTTAACTTAAATTTATACTAATTCGTTTATGCTAATTACGCCAAGTTCTTCTAAAGCGCCGATTATATCGTCATATCCCGCGAAGCTGAACACGTCTTCCCAGCCGTTTTTTTCGGCGAATTTTTCTATGCACGCCCTGCACATGATTTCGCTGCCGAACGTTTTTTCTATGTATATATCTTCCAAAACAGCCTCGCCGCATTGGTCGCAGATTAAAACGTCATTATAATCCGGCTCAGCTCCGCAGAAGTCTTCGAGCATTGTTTGCGTACCGACCATATTTTTATCCTCCCAAGATTTTCTTTAAAATATTTTTTATTTTTCTTCTGAAACCGCTTGACTTCTTGGGGTAAATCTGTTATAATAAGAGTGTAAAGTGATTAGATTTACCCCTTGACCGTTTCGGCGGCGTTATGCCGGACGGTCTTTTTCTTTGCGTTCCGCTTCGAGTTTTTCCGCTTCGTCTTTTACGATTTTTATACCGCCGCTTCCGTAAAATATTTTCTCGGTTTTGCATTTCACCAGTAAGCATTTGTTGTGATGATAACCGTTCCAAACTATCATGTACAGCGGTCTGATTTCCCGCGCGTTTTCGTCATAATATGTCAAATCGCTCTCGTAAAGTCCGTCCGGATTTTTTCTCCATTTAATCATTTCGCAAGCTCCTTTTTTATGTTAGAATGAACACTTCTTTCCAGTTTATTTCTCCTATTGGGTGAATTAATATATTCCCCGCCTCAAATGCAATTCCTAATCTTTCCTTTTGTTTCAATAACCAATTTTTAGCTTCAATTTTTGTTTCAAAATTTTTATGCGTTCCGTATCTTGATTTTTTGCTGTAATAGTTTGCGGAATAATAACCGCCATTTTGCAATTCCCTTAAATTATTCATTGCCTCGCTCCTTTATTGTGTAAATTATTTTTTTCACCTCACGCTCCCATGAGTCCATACCGTCAATCAGTCCGCGTAAATCTTTACCGCACACGGGGCAATATTTATTGTCGAGTTGAATCAGCTCCCGCGCCTGAATATAGTGCAGATTGACGTTTTTCAGCGACCCCGGCATAGCGAACGGCGGGAATATTTCCCCGGTTCTGTAATACTTCGTTATACAGCAGTCCTGCATTTGTTGTTTCACCTCGCTTTTTATTTTTAAAATACACTTGATTTTTCTCGCAAATTGTTTTAAAATACTTTTAGGGGGAGTAAGTCCATAACTATTAATTCAAAAACCAAAGGAGAATAATATTATGGAATTAAACGAAATTATATCTGCGAGCTTAAATACAGAGTTAAGCAAAATCAGTTTTTTCTACAACATAGCGAAAGAGTTAGGCATAAGTCAAGAAAACATAAAATCTACGCTGATTGCCCGGATTGCGTCAATTAATACTATCATTGACATAGCGGTTCTTTTGAAAATAACGAACGGATATTCCGAAGAATTAAACGTTATGACGGAACTGCTTAAATCGCATCTGGAGCAACTGAATATTAAAAACGAATATTATGTTCGTCTTGACGAATCAAAGGGAATAGGCTTTTGCAATCTGACTGACAGAGGATTTGCGTCAATACTGGAAGACGAATACGGATTAAACAGAGATGACGCTGACACGACCGTTGCGGCTTGGGGGGCAAATTTACGGCTGCCGTTAAATATTTCGATTTTAAAGAAAATTATTAAAAGCTCTAAAAAACCTTTACCCAAATCCGTTAAGTCAAAAAACTTAAAGGAAATTTATACAACGGCGGCTTTCACCAAAAAATCGCTTGCAGAATTATCAGACATATCCGAGACTACTATTGACAGCGCAGTTAAGGGAAAAGCAATCCGTTATATAAATGCTGAGAGACTCTGCGAGACTTTAAATTTGCCTATAGAACAAGTATTTGACTTATGAGCAAACAAAAAGTCTCGCACCCTGCGAGACTTTGAATTTAAATATTTTTTAAGTTATTGCCCCAAACCCTCGATTTACAGCCGATTTTTATTTTGCAGAGTTGGGGGTATGAGAATAACCCGTTTGTCTTTTTTTGTATTAATTTCATGATTCTTATACTTGTAATATTGATATATTTTTTTATCTTTTTGAAATAATAAAACTATAAATAAAAATTTCAGTTATTTATTTTTTTGGAGGATTAAAATATGTCGAAATCAATGATTAATTTCACAAAAGGCGTCGTGACCGGAGTCGTCGTGGGAACTACGGTCGGAATGGTCATGAACAGCTTATCCAAACCCGCTCATCCTTTAGCGCATTTAGCCCATCTCAAAAAGAAAAAAGGCGCGGGCAGAATGGTTAAAAATATAGGTTCTATGGTCGGGCATTTCAGCGACATGATGAGATAATTATATTGTTTTTAATAAAGGACGGAAAACCGTCCTTTAAATTTTTTTTTGTAAACTTTGATTTATAAACGTTTTTTATCTTGACTATTTGTTAAATTTATAGTAAAATGTTTTTGTGCGTAATTTGAACCAGTTTAAATCAGTTAAAAAAATAAATAAAGGAGAAATTATTATGACTTATTATTTCGTCAAATTTCCTGAAAATATTATTGAAATATTTAAAACAGCAAAAAATGTAAAATATGATGATGTTTTACTGACTTTTAAAACTGATATCGGCGAAGGCAACGTTTTCTGCGACGTTTATATATGCGCCGATAAAAATAATATCTATGTCCTGTCGGGAGTAAATTCAGTTAAAGCGCTTACGAAAAAAGACATAAAAACCAGAAACGCGAATATAGAGTTCACGGAAATCGGCTGGCAGGTCTTCCCTATCGCTTCGCTTACCGATTTCAAGCCCGAAGAGAACATCTCTTACGGACGTTATACCGCAAAATCTGACGGAAAATACATAACTATATTTAATTACGCTTTCACAAACCGGACTTTTTTAAACGATTTTGACAAGTATTTAAAAAAAATCAAAGAAAAAGGCGCGTTTGAGCTTGACGAAGACGACAAAAATAATCCGGAGTTTGCAAAACAAGAAGAAAAAACCTGTCCTAAATGCGGGAATTACTACCCCGCCCCCGAGAGAAAAATCTGCCCGAACTGCATGGACAAGGGCAAAATTTTAGCCAGGGTCTGGTTTTTTGTCAAAAAATTAAAGAAGAATCTTATAATTTTATTCTGCGCGCTTTTCGTGACTTCTATATTCGCCATTATAACCGGTTATATATCGGGAGTCGGGTTATACGATAACGTTCTGGAAAGCGCCGGAGGTATGTACGGAAGAATAGCGGCGCTTGTCCTAATAATCGTCGCGATAGATTTCGCCACTATACTGGTTAATATAATTTACGGCTTGATGATGTCCAGAATGTCGGCCCTGCTTACTTACGATTTGAAGAAAATAGTGCTCGAGGCGATTCACAGGCTTTCCATGAGCTTCTTCACAGGCAGGGAAACCGGCGGTCTGATGCAGCAGTTCAACAGCGATACCAATACTATATACCATTTTTTCGTAAACGATATCCACTATTTTTTCATGAGTATTTTCAGGATTGTTCTCGCGACTGCGATAATGCTCGCGATAAGCCCGGCGCTTACCGCGATAGTGTACATAACGGTGCCGATATTTTTGATTGCGTTTAATAAAGTCAGGGAATACTGCAGGGAATTATGGTCGAAAATCTTTTCTTACGGACGCGATATGGGAGGAACTTTATCAGATGTTCTGACCGGGGTAAGGGTAGTAAAGGTCTTCTCGAAAGAAAGAGAAGAGGTATCGAGATTCGACCATAAGAGCGGCAGAGTCAGGGATATAACTAAAAAGTCGGCGAACGTTGAGAACACGTTTTTCCCCGCGGTCTGGTTTATTTTGAGCATAAGCGGATTTCTGGCGTGGCTCTTCGGGGGGTATTTCGTCGTAAGGGGTTACGGGGCGCTGACTTTCGGTATGCTTATGAGCTTTATGTTCTATATTAATTTTCTGCTCGACCCTCTCGGATTTTTCGTGAGATTTTTTCAGAGGGGGGTTCACACGGTCAACGCTTTCCAGAGACTTTTTGAAATCATGGACGCCGTGCCGGACGTTATAGAATCGGAAAACCCGGTTAAAATTCCTGAAATAAAGGGCGGCGTGGAATTTAAGGCCATCGAGTTTTCATACGCTAAAAACAGAAAAATAATCGACGGCGTTTCTTTTGATATAGCTCCGGGAAAGGCTCTGGGAATCGTAGGTCACACCGGAGCGGGAAAAAGCACTCTCGCCAATCTTTTAACAAGACTGTACGACGTAAGCAAAGGCGAGATTCTAATCGACGGGGTGAATATCAAAAATCTTTCGTTCGACGATTTGCACAGCATGATTTCTATTGTTTCCCAGGAGACCTATTTGTTTATGGGTTCGATTGCGGACAATATAAAATACGCGAAGCAGGACGCGACTCCCGAGGAAATAATAACCGCGGCGAAAATCGCGTCGGCTCACGATTTTATCATGAAACTCCCCGACGGTTATCAGACCCGTATCGGACGCGGGAGAAAAGATTTGTCCGGAGGAGAAAAGCAGAGGATTTCTATTGCGAGGGCCGTTCTTAAAAATCCGAAAATATTAATCATGGACGAAGCGACGGCGGCAATGGACACCGAAACGGAGCGGCAAATCCAGAGGGCGTTATCGTATCTGACCCGCGACCGCACGACGATAATAATAGCCCACAGGCTGTCGACCCTTCGCGACGTCGATAAATTAATAGTCGTAGAAAACGGCAAGATGACCGAGAGCGGCACCCATTCTGAATTAATCGCAAAGAAAGGCGCGTATTTCAATTTATATAAAATGCAGGCGCAGGCGTTGAAATCCATAGGCATCGAGGGGTAAATAAACAAGATAAGAATATAATTTTTAAGAGGTGATTTTATATGGAGTCGAAATCAAATAATATAAACGATATAATAGACATAGTCTATTTAACTCCCGAAAACGCGGAGTTTATTCTGTCTGAAAATAAATTTCTGCAGTTAAAGGCGAAAGTCAGGCATCCCGATAAAAATCAGGCGGGTCAAACCGATAAAAATCAAGACGCGGACGATAATAGAGAAAGCCGGGAGGTAAGCGAAATCGAGGAGTTCTTCTTCGAGCGCGTGTTTTTGCACAGAGCGTTCCCGTTCCAGAATCCGTTAGAATATATCTCGGTTTCGGGTAATTTCCCGAAGACTGAAGAACAATTAAAAAAAGAAGAGGAAGAGAGAAAAGAAAAGCGGGAGAAAGAAGAAAAAGAGAAGAAAGAACGGGAAGAGGCTGAAAAAAAGAAAGCCGAGGAAAGCGGTTCCTCCCCTGCCCCGCCCTCCGAAGCCGAACCGGAGAAAAAAAACGAGCCGAAAGAAAATACGACTTCGTTCGGCGAGCTTAAAGAAATCGGCATAATCGCGAGTATTTCTGTCTTTGACGAGACGCAGCGGCAATATATAATAAATGAATTAAACAGAAAATATTTTATACCGGTAATAGAAGCGGTACTTTCGGTTAAAGAGAAATACGGGTTTTCATACTGGGAGGCTAAAACGAATATCGGCAAAATAAAATTCACGGTTCACGACGCGTTCAGGAATATACTGAAAATAAACGAGGACAGAATCATGGTGACGGACGTAAACGGCAACAGATACGAAATAGCGAGTCTGGACGGTCTGGACAGACCGAGCTTCAGAAAAATAGAGTTGTTTTTGTAAAATTTTATTTTACGGTAATATCAGGAGGTGGAACTGATTTTGGAAACGGCGTTAAGCAGTATGGTTTTAAATCGAATAGCCGAACTGAACGCGGGAAATATAGTTTACAGGTTTGACTATAATATAGGTAAGAGCAATACTTTCGTTGCCGGCAGTATAGTCTTAACGGAAAAATATATTTTTTCCTGCGACGGGGAATCGGGCGTCCGGTTTTACGATTTGGAAAAAATCGACACGGTTAAATGCGCGATACAGACGGGAACGGTTTCGATAGATTTTAAATATAACGGCGAATTGACTGAATTATGCAGGGCGAATATGCAGTATAAAAATATTTTCCCCGATTTTACCGCGCAGTTCGATTTATATCTGCGGGACAGAAACAAAAAAATCGAGGATAAAAGCGAGAAAGAAATATGCCCCAAATGCGGAGGATATTTTGAACCCGGTACTGAATTCTGCGCGCAGTGCACGAGTAAAATAAAAACGTTCGGACGGGTTTTGACGCTTGCGGCGGCCCATAAGTCAAAATTGATAATAGCGGTGATTTTATTCGCGGTCACGAGCTGCGTCGCTCTGGCTATTCCCCTGCTGCACAGAACTCTCGTCGACGATTATATATTTGAGGGAGCGCAGAATCCGGGAGCGGACAACGGTATAGTTTTTGCCGATTTATTATGGATAATACTTGGCATTGCGGGACTTAACCTAATAATGGAATTATTAAGGGCGGTAAGGAGCCTTATGCTTACGAGAGTGAGCAGCGATTTGGCGTTCAATCTGCGTTCGATGATTTTCAAGAAAATCCAGGACTCGTCAATAGCGAAAATATCGAGAAGAACGTCGGGGGAATTGATAAACAGGGTTCAGTGGGATACCTGGGAAATCGACGAATATCTCGTCTTCGGTCTCCCCGACGTAATCCAGCAGGTATTTTTGTTTATTGTAGTCGGCGTCGTCGTGTTCGTCTATAACTGGCATCTCGCCGTCATAATTTTAGTCCCGATGCCGTTGTATATATTAATCAGTTCGGCCGCTATTAAAATCATGCATAAATATTTTGAAAAGGCATGGATATTAAGGTCGCGTTCGAGCGCGATTCTGCACGACGTTCTTTCCGGTATAAGAGTGGTAAAATCATACGGAACAGAAAGACAGGAAATAGAAAAATGCTCTAAAGCGATTAAAAAATTAGCCGAGATAGACATGAAGTCGGAGCAGGTCTGGAACGTCTTCTCCCCGATTGCGAATTTTGTAATGCGCGGCGGTTCGTATTTTATGATATTATATATAGGCAACGCGATAATAGACGGCGGGATGACCCGGGGAGAAATGGCGCAGTTTACGCAGTATATGGCTTTATTGTACGAGCCCCTGCACTGGATGGGATTTTTCGGCAGATGGACTTCGTGGGTTATGACCTCCGCGGCTAAGATTTTCGAGATTATAGACGAAAGGCTGGACGTTAAAAATCAGGAGAACGCAGTAAAAAAAGACATAAACGGAGACATAGAAATAAAGGATATGTACTTCGGATATAAAGATTACGACATGGTTCTGAAAGACATAAATTTAACTGTCAAGCCCGGAGAAATGGTCGGCATAGTTGGAAAATCGGGCGTGGGAAAATCTACTCTGATAAACGTTCTCATGAGACTTTACGACGTAAACGAAGGCGAAATAAATATCGACGGTATAAATATAAAGGACTATGACCAGAATAAGCTGCGTTCACAAATCGGCGCGGTTCTGCAGGAGACGTTCTTGTTCTCGGGAACTATTTACGAGAATATAGCTTACGCTAAAAGCGACGCGACGTACGACGAGATTGTCAGAGCGGCGAAATTCGCGAACGCCCACCAGTTTATAATAAAGCTGCCCGATGCGTACAACACAAAAGTCGGCGAACACGGACACACGCTTTCGGGCGGCGAACGCCAGAGAATCGCGATTGCGAGAGCCGTCCTGCACGACCCGAGAATCTTAATACTTGACGAGGCGACTTCCGCTCTCGACACAGAGACGGAGGCTCTCGTTCAGGAAGCTTTGCAGAAGCTAATAAAAAACCGTACGACTTTTGCAATCGCTCACAGGCTTGCGACGCTGAGAAACGCGACGCGGCTGATAATTTTGGACAAAGGCGCAGTCGCGGAAATGGGAACCCACGAAGAATTGATGGCGAAGAAAGGCATATATTATTCGCTCGTAATGGCTCAAAGACAAATGTCGAAAATGGCGATAGCGAAGAATGAGTGATAAGACGCATTTAGAGAAAGCGCTTAAATTAAAAGTTCTAACAGAAGTTCTAACAAAATAATTTATAATTTAAGCTCCCTGTCATTTTTAAATCTCCTTTCATTTAAATAATAGATTTTATTGCTTACCATTAATTATTCGATTTCATTATAACATGCTTCGTTCAAAAAAGCGATAACTGCCGATTTAGAAATAATATATTTTTTCCCGACTCTCACATGTTTAATCGTTTTTTTTAAGTAATGCGTAAGCAGATGATTTTCCTATATCAAGCATCTCTATGAGAGCATAGACACCGATACTCGGCATATTTGCAGAGTTCGAACGCGAAAATTTAGTTACACGATTGAAATTAGGATTTGAGCGCAAAGTCAAAGAGGGGTACAGTCTGGCGCGCAATCATGCAAGCTATGGTTACAGCAAGCCGAAAGGTCGGGGGATACAGCAGATAATCCCAGAAGAAGCGCGAATAGTCAAAGAAATATTTTCGATGTACGTTGACAAAAATATATCTATGAATCAGATAACAAAGAATTTAAACGAACGAAAAATCAGAACCAAAACTAACGCTGATATGTGGGATTGCAAGACGATAAAACAATTACTGGTTAATCCTACATATATTGGTAAAGTAAGATATTCGACTGATGATAAAGATAAATATTTCGAAGCTGAAGGACATCACGAACGAATCATATCGGACGAATTATTTTATCTCGCGCAGGAAAAAATGAGCAATACGCCGAATATTTCGAGAACCAAAAGACCAAAAGAAGATAATTATTTCTGCGGAGTGTTAGTGTGCGGAATGTGCGAAAGTAAATTTACAACTCACCGTACTTTGACTAAAATAAATGAAAACGGAGAGAAAATCTATAATAAATCCTATAAGTGCAACAAAAAAATAGGTTACAATGACGAAATCACCTGTAAATCTCCTAATATAAGCCATATAAAAATGGAACAGGCGTTTCGTGAATACATACAAAAAATCAATGATTTCAAAGAAGATACGGACATAAATATCGAAGATGACAGCGGACAAAAAGAGAACGAATTACGGGAATATATTACAGATTGCGGGAAAAAACTTGATGATTTACAGGACACAAAAAAGAACGTCATGGAGCAATACATAAGCAAGGAAATAGATTTTGAGGATTATAAAAGCATGATTAAAATCATGAACGAGAAATATAAACTGCTTGAGGGTGAGTTGTGCAGGGCGAGAGCAGAGGTTGAAAATGTGAACGAACCGCAGAATATATCAAGCGAAGATATAATCTTAAATTTAAAAGAGAACTGGGATTATTTGAATAATAATGAGCGAATGGCATTTTTACAGAGATTTGTAAAAAAAATCGTTATAAATATCGAAAAAGAACGGCAGAATTTTAATACAGTTAAAATCAAAGATGTAGAGTTTAATTTAACAAGCGTAATTCCGTTAGAGAAAAGCATGGGTAAAGCTTATAAAGTGACTGATAAGAGGGTCAGCGTTAAGAGTGTTATGGGCAATAAAGATAAATGGCGTGAAAAACCACAAGCCCAACGAGGTAAAGGGAAAAATCCCCCTGCTTTTTGAATAGATTTTGAGCGTTGTTCCACATAATACGGCGATTTTTCTACCCTGCAAAAGCGTTTCGGAAACGGGTGCAACAATATAATATCAGCAAGCCGGAAGAATTTGCCTCGATTGCGCTAACTATAGGCTAATTTTCCTGTGCCTTTAAGAAAAAATCACGCCGCTATTTGCAATTCTATACCTGTATTTAAAACTTCTTCCATTATCCCTTTTGGATTATTGTATTCCTCAATACTGAATGGAAACGGCTGTAAATCTGCTTTTAAAACAAAAGATTTGTCTAATAAAAATGTTCCCATATTTATGAAATCATTTGAATTATATCCTGATATTATCAAGGCTAAGTCTATATCGCTTTTCTCGTTATAATTTCCTTTTGCATAAGAACCATATAATATTACTTTTTCTATCTTAACGTCATTTTTTATTATTTCTACATACTTATTTACTATATCTATAACTTCACTTGGGATTTGAGCCATAAAAAAGCCTCCTTTGTTTTATTTAAAATATTTTCAGAAGTTGCTTTATTTAACGATTTCACAATTTTTTCCTTGTATACATCATATCTGCCAGCCACATAGTACATAAATAATTCGTTAAAAAATGTTTTATAATTATCATATTCGTCATTATTTGCAATACTGTCAATTTTTACAAGAACCGAATTTATATTATGCGTATATTTTGCTTCCTCATTAAAAGTGTATACATATATCCCTTTTGCCAGTTTTTCTATTGCTTGCTGACACATGAAAGTAAGATATGAATACCTACCGCCATTATACATAAATTCAGCCGTATCTAAATCATTTTCAGCCACGTTCAACCAATGTTCGTATTTTTCTTTATTATCCACATAAACCACCTCGCAATATTATTATACCATGAAAAACTGATAAATGCAAGTGATTTTTATCACCTTTCTTTACTTTTCCACATAATACGGCGATTTTTCTACCCTGCAAAAGCGTTTCGGGAACGGGTGCAACAATATAATATATGTATATTAGAAACACAACAAAAAAAGACGTTGCGTGAACGTCTTTTTGATGTTTCTTTTAGAGGGTTATTGACAGATTA
>Ga0099364_10004866_pt1 | contig 20188 bp, 16 predicted proteins | sample TergutTh196P3_FD_73070 | JGI IMG/M metagenome (GOLD analysis project Ga0099364, IMG submission 73070) | Microcerotermes parvus P3 segment gut microbial communities from Pointe-Noire, Republic of the Congo - Th196 P3 | ecosystem: Host-associated > Arthropoda: Insects > Digestive system > Gut ... | reverse complement strand
TTCAACAAACGCTTGTCCACAGTTATAAAATAATCGCAATTTCCGACTATAGCACATGCAACGTGAACTGCATCTGCAGCTTTAATGCCAGTTGTCATAATTTCTTTCGCCATTTTTCGGATTTCTTCCGACTTTTCAACAAAAAAAGAACTGAGTTTTTCCCATTGCGCAATTTCTTTTTTCTTGCCGTCAAACATGTTACGACTGTTTTCAAACGTCAAAATAAAAGACCATACGAGTTCCATCTTATTGTCATAAACCAAACCTTGAATATGTAGTTTTGCCTGTGTTTCAAGGAAAATTTTCAGTTGAGTTTGATCGTCGTATGGACGATTGAAACAACAATTATCTATGTATATGCGATATTTCATCTCTTTATAAATTCACCTGCAAAGGTACAACTTTTTTTAATTCACAATCACCGTAACACCTTTTTTGTCAAAAATTCTCATTTCACGTCTTGATAACGGAGAATACCAAATCACAACAGCAAAGCCTCTTTCAGTGCTTTATATCCGGATATGCTCACTTTCAGCCATTGTCCGTTTTTCAACGTTACTTGTTGATTTTGTTTGCCATACGATTCTATACGTGCAATATGTTCGACATTGACAATATAGGAACGATGAATACGCACAAACGATTTATGGGGGAGGCGTATTTCGAAAAACTTCATCGTTTGTTCTTTTAAATAGTTCCCTTCTTTGGTGATTACCTGCACATAATCTCCGTCGGCTTGGATATAGATAATCTCTTGTATTTTAATAAGATGCAGTTTTTGTCCCACTCGTACTGTGATTCGGTCAATGATTTCATGTTTGGCATTGGTTGGGTCTTCCGTTTCATGCGGGACAGGCAGATTATCCGGATCAGGGTTGTTATTTGTGCTGTTCGTTGAAAAACAAGATAAAATGAGAACTAAGTAGAGCAACAAACCGATCATTCCTCTAATGGGTAAGGTGGGGATGAGTTGTATCGCTATCTCTTTCAACAGAATATAATTGCACAGATAGCCGATTCCCAGCCAAAGTGTAACGAACAAAAGCGCCAATACCACATAATTGGTTATTCGTTGAAAGGGAAGCAACGTTTCATATTTCCCATACCATAAAATATGCCAAAGCAAAAGTCCCAAACCGGCAAACACTATCGCATGAACAATGGCGTCAACCAATAATAATCCGACATCAACAGGGACAATGCAACACATGGATACCGTATGTAAGAGCACATACAACAACCATACGAGCAGATACAAAAAATTTTTTGTCCCTTTTTTCAATGGCATGAACATCAGGAATAACTTTTGATTTCGCAACCACTAAAGACACAAGCGCCTACTAAAATAAGCCTTCGGGAAGGATTTACCGTTTCTGAGATATACCTTTTATCGGCTATTCCGGAAAATGCACATTCTATTTGCGAATCAATTTTCCAGTCGTTGGGGATAATGAGATCCACTCCGCTAAAGATAGCCTGAATTTCCAAATAGGTGTCTCCTTCGGGAAGCGATGTTTTACGCAGGTCTATTTCAGCAGCCCCAAAAACGACTTTTAGTTCCCCGCCTCTAAATTCAGGCTCTAACACAATATACTCTCCCGAACTGAACACATGGGATTTTGAAAACTCGCCATTGATTTCATACTCTCTTTTGTTCCGACTGCAATGATGGCGAAATTTTCCCATTTTCCGGTTCCATCTTTGCCATTTCTTCGGAGACATTACTATTCCATAGATAACGATTAAAATACCGGCTGCTATCAAAAGTATTGACCAGTAATTGGTTACAAATTGGTCGTTGATGCATGGGAATGTGTCCGGAAAAACATCTGCCAGTTTCGGTAGCATGAAAAATCCTCCAAGCAGGATGAGACAAAGTCCTCCAAAAAGATGCCGACGGCATATAGACGAAATGCCGATAACTATCAGCAGCATCTGCCACGAGATGATGATGCGTTTTAAATCGGGCAGCAGACCAAAGTTCACGCCAATAAGCGCCCCGCCCAATAAAATAAGAAGAACGCCAAAAGCAATTCCCGCACGATGAGCGGTCTTGGGCGTTTTTTCGATTTCCACTTGTGTTTCCATTTTTGTATCCATAAGATTACGTTTTTAAAATTTTCTGCAAAAGTACACCCATTTATCGTAACCCGTGGCAGAAAATCGTTGAACAACGTCTTTTTCCCCGATGAATGGGTTGTAAAAGGCGATGGATAGAAAACAAAATAGAGACATTTTGAAAAAATGCCTCTATTTTCCTTTCAAGAATCAACACTCTTACTTGAGTTCCACCTTCGCGCCTGCTTCCTCTAACTGAGCTTTCAGGGCTTCGGCTTCGTCTTTGCTGACGCCTTCTGCCTCTCTTATTCCGAAAAGATTTATCCCTGTTTTCAAAATATGGGAATTTTCTTTTGCCTCATTAGTAGAGACATAAGTGTTCATATTTCAATACCCCAAGCTTGTTTTCTCAATGTTTTAGCATCAATATTTCTATCAGCCCAAATACCACGTACTTCTGCAAAAGGGTCATTCTCCACAACTTTTTTTCGTGTCAAATTCATCATTTCAGTAGTGGTATCTACTCTTTCTTTGGTTTCTCGCAACAAAAATGCTTTTTTTTCGGAAACAGGCTGAGTCTTTACAAACGAAAATTTGTTAAGCCATTCCATTACAAACGGAACTTTATTTTCTTCTATATCTAACAACATTACCATAATAACTTCTCTTTATAAATTCACCTGCAAAGGTACAACTTTTTTTAATTCACAATCACCGTAACACCTTTTTTGTCAAAAATTTTCATTTCACGTCTCTATAAATTTGTTATCTTTGCACAACAATTTTCTAAATCAGCAACAGTTATGGAACAGCAAAACAGCGCGAATGTCCGTCCGAGTTGGGACGACTATTTTATGGAGATAGCGCGTACGGTGGCAAAGCGCGCCACCTGCGATAGGGGAAAGAGCGGATGCGTCATCGTCCGTGACCGTCAGATATTGGTGAGCGGTTACGTCGGCTCGCCCAAGGGCTTGCCGCACTGCGACGACGTCGGACATCTTTTCAAAAAAGTGATTCACGACGACGGAACCATCACCAACCACTGCATGCGCACCGTTCACGCCGAACAGAACGCAATATGTCAAGCCGCCAAACTCGGCATCTCGTTGAACGAGGCGACGCTGTATTGTAAGATGACGCCCTGCCGCACCTGCGCCATGTTGATTATCAACTGCGGCATCCGTCGGGTCGTCTGCGAAAAGAAATATCACGCCGGAACCGAATCGGAAGAGATGTTCCGCACGGCAGGCGTGGAATTGGAGTTTTTTGAGAATAGGGTGGAACAGTATGAGAATCAGTAACTTTTTTGCTTGTTTTCACCGACGCAACGCCATGTTCGTCGCGGAGGATGCGGAGCGGGGAGCTGCTGCGCGTCTCGGATGCCATCAAAAAAGACTGTCCGTTTCCGAACAGTCTCCCGCTTCTACTTTATTTGTAAGCAATCCGTATAGAGGATTAATACACGGTATTTTGAGGGTCGAAGTTTGTCCATCCGGTCATCCAGTTGCTTCCGGCTGTTTCGTTCGGACCGAAGGCTCCGATATAATTCACTTTATCAAACCCTGACGAAACTTTGGGATGCGTCCATGCTGCGCCGTTCGACAGTGGGCTATCCGATTTCGGGAAGATTTCCGAAGCGTTGAGATTCAGCGGATTGCCACCGAGTTTCAACTCTCCCAATGTGGCATACAGGCTGTTATTGCCGCCTGCGCGGTTAAAGTAAGGATTCACAAAAGCGTCGGACTCTTCGGTGTCGTCGAACTGTGAACCGCCGGCCCAGACCTGTTTGTCCTGATAGCCTTTAACGCAACCTGCTATTACGCAGTTGGTTACATTAAGTTCTCCGTTTGTGGCATTTCCTTGCGCATCGCCTCTGCCGCTGTTTTCGATGATAAGACCTATCGGAAAAGCGGCGATTAGCGAATTGAAAACGTTCAATTTGGTATTACGGCGCAGGTGCATTCCTGCCTGAAAGCGAGCGTCCACGTCGCTGCCGTTGATGCCGGCTTCGTTGATGTAATTCGTCGGATTGGCTACCGGACCAAACAAACTCACATTAGCAAATACGGGAGTGGTAAAAGGTGAGTTTTCGGAGCCATTGGCGTCATTGTCCGACTCAAAGCCGTTGGAAGCCGACTTGTCGCCGATTTTCGGGTGGCGCAGGCTGAGTGCGAATTGAATGTTTCCGCTGAATCCGTTGTCGGTGTCGAAGTCGTCGTCCCAGCCGCAGTAGGCGACCAAATATTTGGCTTTCACCGTTCCGCCGAACCATTCAAACGAGTCGTCTCCCGAATAGGAAACCTGTAGGTGGTCAAGTCGTGTACCTGCGCCTACCGAGCCGAAGGTGATACCGTTGATTTCGTTATCAACTTCGTATTCGATTCCGGCAAATTCGACGCGCACATAACTCAATACGCCTGAGTTGTCGTTGGAATTATTGCCTCCGTGTTTGGAGCGCACGCCGCCTTCGATGGTTTGTTCACCCTGATTGTTAGGAGCTTTTCCCAAGAGGATTAATCCGCCCCAGTCACCCGGCTTCCGGTTGCCCGGCGCTTGCGATGAAGTAAATACAATCGGACGTTCTTGTGTGCCTTCCGCCATAATTTTTCCTCCGCGTTCGACAATCAAAGTGGCTTTCGACGATTTGTCGCCTTTGATGATAACGCCCGGCTCGATGGTCAAGGTTACACCGTCCACAACGTAAACGAATCCTTTCAAGATGTAGGTGTTCGGATACTTTAAGGTCATGTCTTCCTTGATTTCAAATGCTTCGGAACCGTCGCCTAAATCCACTATCTCAGGTGTTGGTGGTGGTACTACCGGTTCATCGTTTTTTTCCTTTTTGCAACCTATAATAAAGATTGCAACACATGCCGCAAGCAGTAAACTTGCCATTCTTCTGTTAACTTTGTCAACTCTAATCATTTTTGTAAGATTTAAATTAAAAAATATGTTTAAAAAAATTTAATTGATTTTTACGGTTATTCCCATCAATATTGATTGTCCGGGGTTGTATTGTCGTGTTATTTGTTCCCGCTCGTATATCTTTCCATCTTTTTCGAATTTCGGGAACTGCTTGAAAATCACATCTTCGGAGAGTATATCTTTGACCGAACAGTGGATTTCGATATATTTCCCGATGCTTTTGCTGATAGTAACATCGAGTATATTGCGCGGCATCTCGTAAGAGTCGGGGATCATGCTGTTGATATTCTGGTCGGGACTGTTCGATTTTCCCAGCCCGATAATTCGTTTGCCGATACGATTATAGAGCATGGAGGCATCCCAACCGCCTTTTTTTGAACGGTAGAAAAGTCCTGCGTTGATGATATAAGGCGATTGCCCCTGCATGGCACGGTCGGGTTCTACAACCACCTCGCCGGGACGAAAACGCACATTGCTTTCGATGAGAGCGGCATTCAACATCAACGTGAACGACGGTAATTTGATGAAATCCAACTTTTTGCGCATTTCTATTTCTACTCCGTAACTGTCGGCTTTGTCGGCATTTTCGTACAGATAGCGGAGCGAGCCGCCCATATCAATAAAAGTCCACTCTATCGGATTTTTAAAATGTTTGTAAAACACGCCCAGACTGATTATTTCGCCATAGTTAGGATAAAATTCGTAACGTAAGTCCATATTATTGATAACCGCCGTTTGCAGGTTTTCGTTACCGCCAATTTCGCTGAACAAGTCGAAATCGTAGTACACCGCCGGCGATATTTCACGCAATTCGGGACGATTGACCGACATTCCGTAAGCACCCCGCATCTGGTGTTTTTTCGAGAATTTATACGTTAGATTCACGGATGGAAGCAGATTGAAGTCGTGAATATCTTTGTGGCTTATTAAGGCGTAGTCGGGCGACATGGAGCGGTCGCGGGTCAAGCGTGTATTTTGGTTTTCAAGGCGGACGCCCGTGTAAATCGAAAATTTGTTTATCGGAATGTCAAACGCAACATATCCTGCTATATGGCTCACCGTAGCCGAATAATTGTTGGTTTTTTTGGTGATTTCGTCAATATAGACTTTGTCGAATCCAAGATATTGTTCTTCGAGCATTTGCTCAAAAGGGAGTTTCAGGTAAGCCTGCCGTTCTTCGTAACTCAGTTTGTCGTATCGGTAGGTAAATTCCCGATTTTGAAAATCTCTCATACGATATTCGCCGTAAATGCCGGTTTTTAATGCCGGTTTGAAATTTGTTCCAAGATGAAAATCCTGTTTGTAGTTCAATGCTGCCGAAAAAGTGTGGTCTTCCAGATGTTGAAAATAGCGGCTGATATTGTCGTTGATGGTGGTAACGAAAGGGATATCTGCTTCGCTTCCGATGCCGGCTTGGTTGGCGACGATGCGGCGGTCGGGTTCATTCCTATTGGCGAATGAGTAGCCAGCGTCCCATGTCAGTGTTTTGTTGTCCGAAAAATCGTGCGTACCGGATAGTTGTCCGCTGTATGTCAAACGCGAAGTGTATTGTATCTCAGTTTGTTCACGGTAATACATGCTGCTCATGTCTTTAATGCCGGTGCGCTCGGTAAGGCGGTTTCGGCTTAAAACATTCAGCAGATTCTTAAACTCAATCTTATCCGACGAAGAAAGAACAAATGCCCAATTGTGCAGTAAACCCAAACGAACATTGTTTAAGTATTGATTATCAACATAATTATCGAGATAAATAGGCTTATCATCCGAGAAGGAATAGATGCCGTATCGGGCGTTTTTCACCTCTTCGAGGGTTTTAAATGTATTGCTGTAGGTGAGCGCTGTGATGTTTCCGATATCTTTGCGATTTTCTCTTTCGATGCGTCGGGCAATCATAAACGAGAGCCGCTGGTCGGGAACAGGAGTACGGCTTTTGATGCGCCAGTCGTTGTTGAAACCATGTTTCGTCAGCGAGGTGATTTGGTCGGGCGTTGCCGTATTCGGATTCAGATACGAGGGAAAATCGCTTGACAATGAACGCTTCCCTGTACCGAAACCGAGAAAATCGGTACTGCTGCCCGGGTTATATCTGAAATCGTTGAACTGTGTTTTGCAATAGAATCCGGTGGAATACCCCGCTTCGATACAGTTTTCGTCGGGAACGCTTTTGGAAGTTATTTTCACAAATCCTCCTGAGAAATCGCCGGGTATTTCCGGAGAAGGAGACTTGTAAATCAACAGATTATCTATCTGGCTGCTTGGCAGGAGGTCGAGCGGGAAGGCGCGGCTGTCAATCTCGGTACTCGGCACAGCCAATCCGTTTATCCACGCATTGTTGTAACGTTGCGAAAGTCCGCGTACTATAATATATTTGTCGTCAATGACACTCACGCCCGAAACACGCTTCACCACTTCGGAAGCCGTTCTGTCGGGACTTTTGGATATCTGCGCCGCCGAGATGCCGCTGGTTACCTGCGGTAGCGATTTTTGAACACTTATCAACGAAACCTCCGTATTGGTTGAGCGTTGCGCCTTTACAACCACCTCATTAAGTTGCACATCCGTACTCTCCATCAAGATATTTAAACTGCCGGCGTCGTCAAGATTATGTTCCATCTCTACCGTCTTGTACGACAGGTACGAAAACCTCAATGTACATTTTGTAGCATCTATGCCCTGAATGGTGAAATCTCCGTCGGCGTTGGTTATGGTTCCGGTGTTAAACTCTTTGACAAACACCGTTACGCCGACAATCGGCTCTCGGGTCTTGGCGTCGTGTACCGAGCCGGTAATGATCTTCGTCGGAGCAGTTGCAGAAAGAGACAAAACCATGCTCATATTTGTCAATGTTAGAATAAAAGTTCGTAATATCTTCAGCATTTTTATCAATATTTCAATGCTGCAAAGGTATCGCGCCCTATTTACAAATATGAGACGAAATGATGAAGATTTTGTGAGGTTTTTTGGCTAAAACTTATTTTCTACATGGTACATTTTTTAATTATGAAGAACGAGGCAACTGAATAACCACCTCCGAATAAAATTTCCTGCCAAAAAAACCGTTACATTATTTTTAATACACAATGAAATAGTATGGGGACACATAAACTACTACTGATAATCATTCTAACCATCCTTTGCGGTTTCCTCGCGAAAGCCCAGCAGACGGAGATTCACCAAGACCCGCAACGCATGTTTAGCGATGCGGTTGACCTGTATGAGCGCAAGGTATATGCCTCGGCGCAGGAGATGTTCGGACGGATTCTGGAACAGTCGGGATTGGTGGTGGAGTTGCGCTCCGATGCGGCGTTTTATTATGCTGCGTCGTCCTACTTTCTGGGCAATGAAGATGCGCAGGAGCAGTTGATACGCTTTACCGAAATCCATGGGGCGAGTCGACATCTGAACGATGCGTGGTTTTTCATCAGCAACATCTTCTTCTCCGACAAGAGATACAAAAATGCGATGGACTATTATAATAAGGTAGAACCCGAACTCTTGGCGCCCGAACTGTTGACGCAATACTATTTTAATAAAGGCTACGTGATGATGATGCAGGAGCAGTATAACACCGCCCTCCAAAATTTCAACCGGATTCGCACCAACGACGACCCCGTCTATTATGAACGGGCTACCTTTTACAAGGCGTTTATCTTTTATAAAACCGAAAAATATCAGGACGCATTGCGCATGTTTACTCAGTTGAAGAACAGCAAAGAGTTTGCTAACGCCATTCCCATTTATATCCTTGACATTCACCACCGTACAGGCGATTACGAAACCGTCGCGCAAGAAGGCGACGCCATCTACAACGCCACGCCCAAAGAGAAACGACCGCAGATTGCCGCCGTCATCGCCGACGCTTTCTTCAAAATCGGCGACTACGACAATGCCAAAAAATACTTCGACCTCTACAAAAAGAACCACAAGAAAATGTCCCGAACGCAAAATTACCAATTAGCCTATTTGGACTTTTTAGATGAAAAATACGTCGAAGCCATAGACGTTTTTACCTATATATCAACGGCTAACGACGCCATCACCCAGAGTTGTTACTACCATATCGCCCTGTCGCAACTGAAATTAAATAAGAAAAAAGACGCCCAGAAAAATTTCTACTTAGCGTATCAAATGGACTTCGACGCACAAATCAAAGAAGACGCCCTCTTCAACTACGCCAAACTGACCTACGACCTCTCCTACGACCCGTACAAAGAAGCCTTTAAGTCGCTCAGGGAATTTTTGGAATTCTATCCTTCATCCAATCGTATCGAAGAAGCCAATCAATACATCGTCAATCTGGCGGTCTCCACCAAGAACTACGCCGACGCCATCGCCGCCCTGGAACTGATTACCAACAAAACGCCGGAAATACGCTCCACACAGCAACGACTGCGTTATATGTATGCCGTTGACCTCTTTTCGCAAAAACGTTTTACGCAGGCAATCGAGTGGTTCGAAAAAGCGATGGAGAGCGATGCCGTCCAAAACATGGCTGCCGAGTCCTGCTATTGGATTGCCGAGTCGTACTACCGCATAAACCGCTTCCACGAAGCCAAAAAATATTACCGACAGTTTGCAGCCATGAAAGAGGCTTCGGCGTTGCCTTATGCCAAAGAAATAGCGTACAATTTAGGATATATCGCTATGAATCAAGGCGATTACGCCGATGCGCAAACGCAGTTTCAGGTTGCCATCGCGCAAAAACAAAACTTGTCGGAAAACATGCTGCAAGATACTTATTTGCGCTTGGCGGACTGTTATTACATCAGCCGCTCATTCGGACAAGCCCTCGACTATTACACGCAAGCGATGAACCACAGCGCCAATAATGCCGACTACGCCACCTATCAAAAAGCGATGTGCTACGGCGCTCAAAAACAGTTTCAAGACAAAATCACCCAACTCAACTCGTTGATAACCGGCTATCCGTCCTCGCCCTTGAATCGCGACGCCGTCTATGAAATCGGCATCACCCTCCTGCTGCTCGACCGCGAACAGGAGGCGTTGACCTATTTCGACAAAATCATCAAAAACTATCCCCGCACAACCATCGCCCTGAAATCCATGCTACGAAAAGGGCAAACGCTTTATAATCTGAACGACAGCGAAGGCGCCCTCTCCATCCTGAAACAGGTCGTCGCCGAATATCCTAACACGCCCCAGTCGCAGGAGGCGCTGGGGATTATTAAAAATATCTACGTGGACATGAACCAGCCCGACACTTACATAAAATATGCCTCCGGCGTGCCGTCCGCCCAAATCTCCTCCGACGAAAAAGAGACCATGCTCTTCAACGGAGCCGAACAACTCTATTTAGAAAATAAAAAGGGACAAGCCGAAACCGCCCTCAAAACATTCTTGGAAGAGTATCCACAAGGCGCCTACAGCAACACCGCCCGATGGTATTACGCCGACTGCGCCCTCTCCGCCCAACAATACGACGTCGCCCTGCAAGAGTACGAAACGCTGATACTGGGCGACAAAACCGACTACGGGAAAAAGTCTGTCCTCCTCTCCGCCGGAATCTATTACCGTCAGCAAAATTTTGAAAGAGCATTGCAACGCTACCGCACAGCATTGACAACAACGGAAACCGAACAGGAAAAGATGGACGTCGCACTCGGCATCATGCGCTGCAACCAACATCTTAACGACTTCAAAGCCTTGAAAACCGCCTCTGCGGAGGTGTTGCAGATAAAAAATCTCCCATCCGACATCGCCGCCGAAGCCCATCTCAACTTAGCACGCGCTGCCATCGAACTGAAAGATTACGCCGAAGCCGAAAAAGAGTACACCATCGTCAAAAACACCGCCACCGGAAGCGCCGTTGCCGAAGCACGCTACTTCCTTGCATGGTTCCTCTACCGCAAAAAACAGTACGACCAAAGCATGGACGCCGCCTTCGACCTCATCAACGACTTCCCCAACGAAGACCGTTGGATGGTAAAGTCGTTCCTCCTGCTCGCCGACAACTACATCGCCCTCAAAAATACCTTCCAAGCCGAACAAACACTCAACAGCATCATCGAAAACTGCCAAATCCCCGAACTCAAGGCGGAGGCGGAAAGAAAATTGGAGGAGTTGAGGAAGTAGTAGTTAGAAAAAATGTAATTATTATAAAATAATTATTATCTTTGCATAATTATTTTTACAAAAAGATTGTTGAGATGAATAAGTATATAAATCCTTTTATAACAAGCGGTTATGTTTCTTCCGAATATTTTTGTGACAGAGAAGAAGAGACTAATCAACTGATGAAAGAGATTAAAAACGGGAATGATCTCGCCTTGATTTCGACACGGCGCATGGGGAAAACAGGATTAATACGGCATTGTTTCAGTCAGAAAGAGATACAGGAGCAATACCGGACGTTTTTCGTTGATATTTACGCAACAAAGTCGTTGCGGGACTTTGTATTTGCTTTGGGCAAAGTTCTTTTGGAAGGGCTTAAACCGTTCGGACGCAAGGCTTTGGAAAAATTTTGGAACCATGTCAAATCTTTGCGGACAGGCATCACTTTTGACCCTGCCGGGAATCCTTCGTTCAACCTTGGCTTGGGGAATATTCACGAACCGCAATCCACATTGGATGAGATATTTTCCTATCTAAACAAATCCGACAAACCCTGTCTCGTCGCTATTGACGAGTTTCAGCAGATAGCCTCATACACGGAAGAAAATGTGGAAGCCATATTGCGGACGCACATTCAACATGGCAACAATGTTCGTTTTATCTTTGCCGGAAGTCAACGCCATACGATAGGCAACATTTTTCTGAGCGCATCGCGTCCTTTTTACCAAAGCGCCTCCATGATGTATCTGAGCAGCATTCCTTTACCCAAATATACCACGTTTGCCATGACGCACTTTAAACAGGCAGGGAAAAAGATTTCTCAAGATACCATAGAGAAGATATACCAACAATTTGACGGCATTACCTGGTATGTCCAAAAAATGTTGAACGTCTTATACGACATGACGCCGAAAGGCGAAGTCTGTGATAATGAATCTATTGTGTATGCCATTGAGACCACCATAAACTCTTTTCAATACGTCTATTCCGAAATGCTCTTCCGATTACCGGAAAAACAAAAAGAACTGCTCATCGCCATCGCCAAAGAACAAAAAGCCAAAGCGATTACATCCGGAGAGTTTGTTAAAAAGCATCATCTCTCATCGTCAAGTTCCATTCAGGCTGCGTTAAAAGGGTTGTTGGAAAAAGATTTCATCACAAAAGAAACCGATGTATATCGGGTTTATGACAGGTTTTTCGGACTTTGGCTGAATGAAAATTATTAAAATTGCAGTATTTCAAAAATTTCATGTACATTTGCAAAACAGTTTAAAAGCGTAAAGATATGACCATAGTAGGCAGTAAAGAATTTGCGACCAATCAGGAAAAGTATTTTGACTTGGCGGTCAGCGAAGATGTATGTATCAAAAGAGGTGAGTCCATGTTCCAACTCACCTGCAACCCCGTTGAAGAGATAAACGTCAGAGGGCGGGTATATTACGAACCGGATGAGGACTTTTACAGGTCTATCACGATGGATGAGTTAAAGAAAAGAACATTCGAGGCTATAGATAAATTTTTTGATAATAAATGAAAGTCTTAGTAATACCGGAAGTGGCTCAATATGTTGATTTACCAAAACTATGGAGAAGACATCTACCAAGTACGCTATATCGCAAACAACCATACTGTCGCACAATATTTTAATCATTATGAATAAACACACCGTAAAAACATTTTTTACAACGATAGTCATCCTGTTTTTCTCGCATGTAGCGCAGGCGCAGACCGACGAGAAAACGCAGATAGAGACCATGACCATTTTCGGACCTTTCACTCCGACCATCAAGTTGACGCCCAAAATCGAACGCGACCCCGACCCCAACGCCTATACCGTCAAGCCGCCCGCGATGGAGTTTGAGATGAAAACCGAAGCCATCCACTCGGTAGAAAACACCGAACCGCTTGCTGCCGAGCCGCTCCCAAAAGAAAAAATCGCGAAATATCCCCACAACTACCTTATCCTCGGTTTCGGGAACTACATCACACCCTATGGCGAATTTTACGCCAACATCTCGGAGATGAACAATCAAGTTTTCGGCATCCACCTGAAACATATTTCGTCGCAGGGTACCAAAGATTACTCCAAGAATGATGCTTTCAGCCACAATCTCGTTGACGCCGTCTATAAATTCTCCGGTAGAGCGCTGACGGTGAAAGCCGACGTCGGCGTGAAAGCGAATGTAGTTCATTATTACGGATTTAAGCCCGACGACTTGTTCGACCCCTCCTCCGATAGCATCAAACAACGCTATTCTCTTGTAAGCGCAACCGTCTCAATTGGCAGCAACGACATCAACCCGACCGACTTCGGCTATTTGGCAAAACTGAAATACTACAACTTGTTCGACCGGTTTGATAATGATGAAACTGCCATCACCCTCAACGCCGACTTCCGCAAAGGTTTTTTCCTCTTCAACACGCGCACGCCGCAGAAAGTCGGCGTCCAAATGGACTTCGCTTACTTTAACAATAACATTGTTGTTCCGGAATCGGATACCGGTGCTCCGGATCAAAACGATGTTCAATTTGGCATCCGTCCCTATTTCGAATGTGATTGGAGCGAATACCGTTTAAAGGTCGGCGTGGATGCCGGAATAACCCGTACAACGACGGACGACACAACCAAATTTTACATTCATCCGGTGGTGGAGGCGAACATCAAGGTGATACAGAACCGGCTCTATCTCTTTGCCCGTCTGGGCGGCGCCATCGAACGCAACTCGTTCCTCTCGCTTACCGACGCCAATCCGTTTATCGCTCCCGGAAGTTACTCGGCTAATTTCGCAAATAAGAAAATCACCGCCGCCGGAGGATTCAGCGCCATGATTACCAAAGGTCTCGACTTGAAAATAGGCGGCGAGTTTGCCAAAATCGAAAATATGCCTTTCTTTATCAGTCATTCCGATGTGTTGATTTCTAACTTCAATGCACGTACCCACAATTTTTACACGCTTTTCGACAACGCTTCTCAAGTGGATTTATTCATGGAAAGCGCCTACTCCCTGACAAATAAAATCCATCTGAGCGCAGGCATCCATTACTACATCATCAATACCGACTCTTTGGAACATGCCTACTATCATCCCAAATTCAAGATGATACTTTCAGGGAAATACCGCCTTATGGAACGCCTGCTGTTTGGCGCCGAGTTTTATCTCTATTCCAAAATGTGGGCGGCGGATTCTAATAATCCATCAGATATTACGCAATTTAACAATGTCGAACTTCCGGGATGTTACGACCTGAACCTGAGCGCCGAATATCGCATTTGGCGCGAATTATACCTTTTCGCACAAGTCAACAACGTTTTTGCACAAAAATATGAGCGGTATCTCCACTATCCTACACAGGGGTTGAATGTGATAGGTGGGATTCGGTTTAGGTTTTAAAAAAGTCGTACCTTTGCCCCCAAATCTATTATAGAATATATCCCAAATTTTTTTAAAAAGATGAAACCTTATGTAATGTATTTAATGGCAGCCGTTTTTGCGCTGTCGGCGGTGTTTACTGCCTGTAAAAAGAAAGAAGAATCCTCGAATGGTGGTGATAATCAACCACCTACATGCACCATCACCAACCCAAAAGACAATACGGAAATTGGCATGGACAAGAATATTTCCGTTACGGTTGACGCGGAAGATGATGATGGCAAAGTGGTTGAAGTTCAACTGTTTTTGGATGATGTGGGGCATAGTGTTAAAACGGAATTTCCGTACCATTTCACCATCGAAGCAGGAACATTGCAGGTAGGCAGCCACACATTAAAAGCAGTAGCAAAAGATGACCAGAACGCAAAGACCGAAGCCACAGTAGCGATTATTATCACGCAGTCCGGCGAAAACAAAGCCCCTACTTGCACCATCACCAACCCGCAAAACAATGCCGAATACAGCACCGACGAGAATGTCCCGATTACGGTCGTCGCCGAAGATACCGACGGCTATATTGTTGAAATACAACTGTATGTGGACAACGTAGGACACAGTAGTACAACCTCATTTCCCTACAACTTCACCATCAATTCGGGAGAATTATCAGTAGGCACGCACACGTTGAGAGCCGTTGCCAAAGATAATGCAGGCGGCAACGGAGAATCAACAGTAACCATCACCATCAAACAACCTACCGAAAGCCCCGACTTTGTCAGTTTCTCCAATGGAAACATACCAAGTACTTGGCAAACAACCGCATGGTATGTGGACAATTCTGTTGGATATGATGACAACTATTCGTTAAAGGCTTCTGTCGCTAATGTTGCTGTTATAACAAGTAAAACCGCTACATCTGCCATTAGTGGTATAGAATTTTATGTGAGGAGCGGGTCCGTCACTTTCTTTATTGACGGCGAGAAGATGCTTGAATGTTCTTCCGATAATAATTGGAAAAAATATAGTGTGTTTTTAACGGAAGGCTTACATACATTAAAGTGGGAAAGTTCATCAAATAGTGTGAATATTGATGCCATTCGTTTTAAAAAGATGAATTATTTTGTCGTTGGTATGCCCTATCAAGGCGGTATCATTGCTTATGTGGATGATTCGGGAGAACATGGTTTGATAGCCGCGCCATACGACCAAAGCGAAGGCATACAATGGTATAATGGCAGTAATATAAATACCGGAGCCATCGGAACTGCGATGGGAGCAGGAAAAAATAACACTGAAAAAATAGTACAGGCTCAAGGGGCAGGAAATTATGCCGCAAAAATATGTGATGATTTAACGATTGACGGCTATAGCGATTGGTTTTTGCCAAGCAAAGATGAATTATATGAACTTTATAAAAACCGTGATAAGATTGGTGGTTTTGATGTGTCTCTTGATTATCTTTATTATTGGAGTTCTTCTGAGGACAGTAACGACACCGCATGGTGTCAGGACTTTAGCGATGGTAATCAGTACCATGGCACCAAGCGCAGTACGTTTAGAGTTCGTGCCGTTCGGGCTTTTTAACAATTTAATAATTCAACAATTTACCATACCGTCTTTGTCTTTGCACAAAAATATGAGCAGTATCTCAACTATCCTACTCAGGGGCTGAATGTGATAGGCGGGGTTCGATTTAGGTTTTAAAATCGTACCTTGGCATGATTTTTAAAAAAATACAACCGCCTGGCATCACTGCTTCCTTCCAAAGCAAAACAACGTCCCCTTAACCGTCAGAACATAAAAATACCCGTTTATCACGGCGGGTGAGGCGATGATTTGTTCGCCGGTGTCGTATTCCCAGAGCAAGTTGCCTGTTTTGGCATCGTGGATGGAGACGATGCCGCTTTTGGTGCAAACCAACAGTTTGTCTTTGCAGACGACGGGAGAACTCTCGCCGGTGTTGCCTTTCAGGAGATGTTTCCATGCCGTTGATCCGTCTTTGCGATGGATGGCGTATATGTTTCTGTCGTCGGAGACAATATAAACCATCTTATCCGAGACGGCGGGAACGGAAACCAATGCGTGGCTGTCATCCTGCGGTTCGATGATTTTTTTGGATGAGACGATTTTCCCGCTATCCAATTCTATTTCATAGACATTTCCCGAATGGTCGGCGAGATAACACCAATTTTTGCTGATGGCGGGCGAGGCGGGTATGTAAGTCTCCACCTCCAGCGAATCTGTCTGTACGCCCGACATGCAGTCAACCACCCGCAGCCAGCCGTCGCATCCGCCAAAGACGAGGTAGTTGTTGTTTTGCGCCACGGCGCCGTTGAGGTAGTAGCCCGACTGGTAACGGCTGATTTCTGTACCGTCCTCACCGTCAATGCAATAGAGATAGTTGTCGTAACTGCCGACGATGACGGCTTCTTTGCCGTTGAAGTTGATCCGGTTTGGCGATGCGGCAATCTGTCCGAAGGTTTCAAAACTCCACAAAGTGTCTTGTTGTGCCAAAGAGATGGCGTACAGGAAGCCGTCAATGCGTCCGATATAGAGTACCGAGTCGTAAATCATCGGGGTGGCGTCCACGGCGGTTTCCATGGCGTAGTCGAAAGTCTGTTCTCCTGCGAGGTTGATGCCGAAGATGCGTCCGCGCCTGTCGCTCCAGTAGGCAACTTGTTGATATACAACGGGTGAAGATTTGGTGTAGGAGTCGCTTTTGAACGTCCACAAAAGGACAGGATTGTCCGGCAGCGACACGTCGGTGTAACCGCTCAGCGCGGTGTTTCCTCTGAAGATGCTCCAGTTTCCGGCAACATTATCGTCAGCGCCGGTATTGGTGTTGCAGGCGGGAAAAAGAAGGTTGACAATCAAACAAATACAAAACACATGTATTTTTATATCTGTGAACATCAGTATTTTCTGTGTCATCTGTGTTCCTTTAACCCTGTCAAAACTTTTCATTAAATAGCCTTTTGAATTGCAAGATGTCGGCTCCGAAGTTGATTAACAACCCTGTTTCCAAATCGTATGATTCCAAATACTTCATGGCTTGCTCTATCTGCGAATCTGCTAAATTGGCAAATGCTGTTACTTCAACGGGCATCTCCTTCTCTACTAAAAAATCAACGCGTTTTTGTCCCACATCCACGCATTTGTAAAATAAGGGTACTCTAAAATTACGTTGATGATCAACGTTTCGCAAACTCATCTCTACAGATAACGCCCGTGTATAGACGACTTCATTAAATCCATGCCCTAAGGCGATATATACTTCCCTTGCACAACGGACTACTTCCTGTGCTACTTTGTCTTGTTCTGCGTGTGTCATAATATTTTATCTTTTAAAATGCTTGCAAAGATACACAAAAGTCACAGTTTCGCTAAAAACAACGCCTGTGTCGGGCAAACCTCACACAGCGATTCGTCAACATTTTTGACGCTTTCCTCCGGCAGTACGACTTCCATGCCGAAGCCTCTGTTTTTGAATGTAAAGCCGTCGGAGGTGTTGTACACGCAGAGTCCGCAGCGGATACATTTGGTAACGTCGAACCAGAAATTGTCTTTAATGTGTTGAGGCTGTGTTGCTTTTATTGCCGAGTAGCGCGGGTATCTGTTCCATTTTGCGCTGTATGCGAGGGCGTGTTTCCGCAATGAACACTGCTCCGGCTTGCACGGCGGACGACACGCCGCGATATGGTCGCTCAGCAGCAGTTCCAACGACTGACGTCGAAGCGCTTTCACCTCGTCGCTTTCGCTGTCAACAGCCATCCCGTCGGCGACAACCGTTGAACAGGACGGGACGATTTGCCCCGTCGCGCAATCCTTTACCACGCAAACCATACAGGACGCCTGATGTTGGTATCCGGCGGCATAACACAGCGAAGGTATCTCAATACCGTTGCGCCGGGCGGCTTCGATGAGTTTTTCGCCTTCGGGGGCGTCGAGTTCTTGGGTGTTTATTTTGATTTTCACGGTTATATTTCGATATAGATTTCACAATGCAAAGATAGATGAAATATCCGAATTACAAATTATTTGATAGTATGAAAAACAAGTTGTACTTTTGCATTTCGATAAACTCAATATATCACGAAAATTTTTAGAATGAAGAAGATAGCCGTATTTTACTACACCCAAAGCGGACAGGCGCTGCAAATAGCGCAAAGCATTTGCCAACCGTTGGAAGCGGCGGGGAACAGTGTTATTTACAAAGCCATTGAGCCGGAAGAGCCTTTTCCGTTTCCATGGAGTTGTTGGTCGTTTTTCGAGGCTTTTCCCGAGTCGCGGCTTGCTATTCCGACGGGCAAGTTGAAAGAGATTGACTTTTCCGACGTCGCCGATGCCGATGTGGTCGCTATTTCGGGACAATCGTGGTATCTTGCGCCTTCGTTGCCGTTGCACGCTTTTTTTCAGGACGAAAAGGTGCAGGCGTATTTAAAAGGGAAACCGATTGTCAACATATCGGGTTGCCGCAACATGTGGGTGATGGCGCAACGCAAAATCCGCGACTATATCGGTCAGGCAGGCGGGCGTTATGTGGGGCATATCGTGTTGCAGGACAAGGCGCCGAACTTGGTCAGCGTGTTGACCATCATCCGCTGGCTGTTTTACAACAAAAAGGCGGCTTCGCGCTTTTTGCCCGCCGCCGGCGTGCGCGACGACGACATTAAAAATGCGTCGCGTTTCGGCGTCATCATCAACGAAACGCTCGCAGACGGCAAATGGGACGACCTGCAAAACAAACTCATGCGCGAAAAAGCCGTCGAATACAAAGCAGGTCTCGCTTTTATGGAAAAAACGGGACATCGGATTTTCGGCATCTGGGCGAAGTTTATAAGAAAAAAAGGAGGCTATCAGGATAAAAAAAGGGCGTTGCGCATCCGGCTATTTTGCTTTTATCTCTTTTTCGTGTTGTATGTGGCGTCGCCCGTCGGAATGCTTGTTTTTTGGCTGACCTATCCTTTGAGAATCAGGAAGATAAAGAGGGTTAGGCGGGAGATGTGTTATGAACTTTCAGATTGTTAGACAGAAGACGTTTAGACACAAGACTTTTAGAAAAATGATTATAATGAAAGATGTACCGTGTGGTACGAGATTTCTCTCATCGTTACCTATAAAAAACTTGTGCAATCATGTTATAATCAAATAATTACATTTTTTGGAGTAAAATGTATCAAGCTTCCGTAGAAGACAAATATTGATAACCCCGTGTAAGCCGATAGGCGCAACTCGGGGTTAGATGAGACCTCTGGTCCCTAAACTCCGCAGGTTCAATAACTTCATTATGAGATATTTACGTTGAACCTACGGAGTTCTTTTATAGGGTAGGGCACCTAACCCATGTTATTTACCTCATAGAGAATGGGAAATTTCAGATAATTCATATGACACAGACAGCAAATACCGTCATGAGTATGGACTTGGAATAGGAACAGGTTATTATTTCAAAAACATAATCGGCTTATTTGCGGAGAGTTCTGTAGGACAATTTTCTTATTTTCCAAGATATGCAGAGAGTAATTTTAGGTTTCGTATCGGAATTGCAGCAAAGATTTAAAACTACCATTGATCAAAAGTATTATGCAATTCCTGATGCAACGGCAGGATTACAGTTTTTCTTCCATAGCCACAGACCTGTCCAATCTTTTAAATAAAGAAGCCTTTGTGTTTTCGTAATTTATTGATAATCAGTTGTATTTTTTCTAAAATTCTATCAAAAGTTGTTGAAAATCTTTTTCGCTATCGCCTTGTGAAAATAG
>Ga0099364_10004865_pt1 | contig 20189 bp, 11 predicted proteins | sample TergutTh196P3_FD_73070 | JGI IMG/M metagenome (GOLD analysis project Ga0099364, IMG submission 73070) | Microcerotermes parvus P3 segment gut microbial communities from Pointe-Noire, Republic of the Congo - Th196 P3 | ecosystem: Host-associated > Arthropoda: Insects > Digestive system > Gut ... | reverse complement strand
TTCAAGAGCGAGTCGAGTTAATGTACCGTCTCCTCAAAAAGACCGGCAGTATCTTTCTGCACTGCGACTGGCACGCCGATGCGTATATTCGAGTGCATATACTGGACAGAATTTTTGGAATAAAAAACTTTCGCAACCATATCGTTTGGAGAAGGACGAATGCAAAGAGTAATATCTCTCAAAAACTTGGTATCGTAACCGACTCTATACTGTTCTACTCGAAGTCTAACTCATTCAAACCAAACATTCTTTTCGCAGAAACTTCACCTGCACAACTATCACGATACAAGCAAGAAGATGAAAAGGGCTTATACCGTTGCGAAAATCTGACAACCCCCGGCAGAGCAAGGCAATTTATATGGCGGGGGGTTCATCCCGGCGAAAACAGAAGTTGGTGTTTGTCCGAAGAAAAGTTAGAAGAATTGTACAATCAAGAACTGATTGTGTTACAAAAAAATGGACAGCCGAGAAAAGATGGATTGAAAAAATATCTTGCGGACAGCGAAGGTTCCGTTTTGAACAATCTTTGGGATGACATTGAACGTGTCGCTAACACATCAAAAGAACGCATCGGCTATCCCACGCAAAAGCCCGAAGTCTTGATGGAACGTATTATCAAGATGGCAAGTAAAGAAGGAGATGTCGTCCTCGATCCTTTCATGGGAGGCGGCACAACAATAGCGGTGGCAGACAAATTCAACCGGCGATGGATCGGCATCGACCAATCTGTAACGGCAGTGAAAGTTACTGATTTTCGGTTACAAAAACAATCGACATTTTTTACATCCACGTACACGCTTCAACTGCACAAGTACGATTACGACACGCTGCGTTACAAAGATGCGTTTGAATTCGAGACTTGGATTATTCAACAATTCGGCGGCACGCCTCACAGCAAAAAGGGGGGCGACTTCGGCTTGGACGGCAAAGCGGAAGATGGTACGCCGATACAAGTCAAACGCTCGGATAACATCGGACGCAATGTCATTGATAATTTCTTTGCTGCCGTGCGGCGAAGCGACAAAAAATTGTACGAAAAGAATCTAAAAGAAAAAAAGCCCGTCGGTTACATTATCGCCTTTTCGTTTTCTAAAAATGCGATAGCGGAAGTCGCAGGACTAAAATTGAGAGAAAAAGCGATCATCGAATTGGTAACTGTCGATCAAATTGTTCCGATAGCCCCCAAGCCGACGATCACCGTAACGATGAAGGAATTGTCCAAGGATGCCAAGGGCGGCAGCAAAATCGAATTTTACGCAGAGGGACACAGCGAGGCGGGTATCGAATTTTATGCCTGGGATTTTAACTACGACGAAGAGCAGGGCTTTTCGCCATCGGTCATCCTCAATAAATCAGGCACGCAAGAGTATACGTTTGATGCCGGTGAACATACGGTAGCAGTGAAAGTCGTCGATAACGAAGGACTCGAAAGCGTCGAAACGATTAAGTTAAAAGTCAACGGCGTACTTAAGAAATTGTAGGGTAGTCTCTTGGTTTTATTGCCAAATCGCAAAGGGAAACGTTATAATTTATACACGGTATCTCTCCCATAGTTTTATGGCTGTTCCCAAAATGAAAGAAAGAATAAAAAAGTTGCAACATTAAAAGACTTTCTGCTACGGGCATGGAAACTTTTCCCGAAAACAGAATGCAAAAACTATTTCAGATATGCAGGATATGGTACGCATAAAACATGAAATGCTCTAACGGCGAATACTTTGCTGTTCGGCTTTAATAATCAACGCCTTAAGCGTGTCTAGCACCTGAGTGAGAATGAACGGCTTAAAAATCGTTTTAGTAACGCCCGCTTGCGAAGCCTTGACCGTAATGTGCGCACTGTCGTAACCAAACCCCCTCATAAAAACAAATGGGACTGACGGCATCGAAACCGACGGACAACAAGGCGAATCCTCCGGCGGTTGACAAACCGTTTCAAGCGGACGATTTTGAAAACGTTTACAATAAATGCAACGGACTTGTTTGAAATAATCAAATGCGGACATATCCGACAGTTTTATGTCACTCAAAAATGCATCGTATTGCGTCGATTCTTGCATTTTCAATGCTCCAAAACCCGACGTAGCCGTTTCTACTGTACAACCGTAATAGAACAACATTCGTCCAAGTTCCCTGCCGACCGACTCATCACCATCAACCATCAAAATGCGTTTGTTTCTCAACATGGGATAGTTATTACAATCCGTTGCCGACAGTTCCGGCGATAAGTCCGGTGTGAGCGTCGCAATATGTCCTTGAAAGGCCGACTGTATTTGTCGGGCATATTCCCGAACGCGAGTGAAGGACTTGACAATGTCGCTGCAGTTTTCGTTGGCGTTTAACTCATCTAAAGGCAAGCAGGCCGTTTCGTTTAATATCAGATTAAGGGGGCTGATCGAATCGGTGAATACTTTTTCGATACTGCGAAAAGCCGTTTCTTTTTGTTCGACCGATAACAGTTCCAAGGTATGGATTGCTTGCGCTACGTCGTTTGCAAATGTTTCTAACATTTGCAAGTCGTGATCGTCAAAGGCATTCGACTCCATGCTTTCGACGTTAAAAGTACCGATAACCTCGCCTCGGCATAGTAAAGGGACGGTCATCGAACTGCGTGCTCCAGAGATTCCTTCGATGTAAAAGGGGTCTTCGTTCGCGTCGTCCATTTTATAACTTTTGCCGTGATAGGCGACCCAGCCGGTGATTCCGTTTCCGTCTTGGTCGACGTAAAGTGTTCTTAACTGGGCTTCTTCGGATATACCAAAGGCAAAGAGCGACTCTAACAAGAGCGGATTGCGTTCAGATTTCACGCGTATTTCAACGTAATCGAACTTGAGCACTTCACGGACATATTTTGCAATTTTTGCCTGCAAGAAGACGGTACGTTCTTTGGGCGAGCGTTTGAGAATGTCTTTTTTAGACAGGTCGGCTAGTTCCTTTCCGGCTTCGATGAGTTGCAGCCATGTTTCTTCGCGTTTTGTCCGGTCTGTAACGTCGTGTAAACTTACGACGTATTGGATGACTTTTCCATCGGCACTAAATACCGGACCGACTTCCATCTGCAAAAATTTTGGAGTCCCCTGCATCTCCAGGACAGTAACGGTCGGGGCACCGGTTCGCCGGACTTTAGAAAAAGGGAGAAAGTCGGGGCCTCGCATGGCTGGCCTGTTGAGAACGGAGAAAAATTTGCGTCCGACCGGCCACGCTCCGGTATTATTCCCGCCGCTGGTCCAGCGGCAAAATTGGGGATTACACCAAGTGATGGTCTGTTCCAAATCGGTCAAGACGAGTGCGGCGGGAATATGCTCCAACACACACCGTTCAGGATTGTCCAACCTCGGGTCTGCGATATTTGCCTGTTCGGACATAGTACGGTTCCAATGCTCTGTTTATTATAGCATGAAAAACTGGAAAATCAAAAGTTTTGCCGAAAAATAAAGTGCATCACAACACCAACAGGCCAAAACCTTCTGTTAAATCAAAGGAGTTTTCGGCATTCCAACATTCGATGCCGATGCCGGGGACTAACCGGCGAAGAGCAATGCTCCAAATACTATGCGGAACAACAGGGCGGTCCAAAAGGGATGCAAACGGGATTGCCGCCTCAATATACCAGGCGTTGTCGTCTTCTCGCCGGGCGACTTGCCAATGAGGATTCCAACCGCGATTGCCTAAACACATATCCGTAACCCAACCGCGAAAATCAATCGTCAGTGAGTAATAACTGTCGTAATCCCTGTCGATGTCAAGTAAAATTTCTACTCGATCTTGATCTTGCATACCTACATCGCGAAGACGCTGTTGATTGTCCGAAGCCGTATAATTGAATTCCGGGACTTTTGGACACCGCAGTCCGATGTATAAGTATTCCGAATCACGCAGGAACATCGCCTGAGTGCCGAAGTTTTGCGACATTGCCCGTAGCCGTTCTTCCCTGACAGCACCAATTCTCCTTGTATTCCCTGTGTTCCCCGTTCCTTCGGCAAACATTGCCCGAACAGGCGGACTGCCCGGCGTCAACGGATACAGGTTTGCCCGTTGCCAAACGCCCTTGTCGTGTTCATCGTCGAACTTGCCGTCTAAAAACGGCCGGGTATCAATATGTACACTGACAATAGCGGGCATCGGCAGTTGCTGTTGTTCCGCCGGCAATGTCGTTTTATCAGGAATCGCTAACCATTGTTCCGTCCTTGCCCGAATACTCCATACATCGTCAAAGCGGCTATGCGACCTTGCTTGATAGTATTTTGCAACATCATTCGCTGCACGCTGCATGGTCAGCCGGTTGTCGTTGCCGATTTTTCGCAGTACGGACGCAATCGCGAAACGCATTGCGGGAGTATCGGCGATGTCGGGCGCAACGTGATCTAAAAATTGTCCGAGCGACAACGTGCGTTCGTGTTGTTGCTGTGTGATTTGCCCGCCTTGCACCGGCCTGCGTACGGTCGTCGTTTTGAGAACCCGGTGCCCAGGCCGCCGGGGATCATCGACCCATTCATTGAGTTCGACGGAAGCCCCGTCTTCTTTCAGTTCGCCGGCGAGAATTTCCCCCGACGCAGAGTATTGCATCACGCGGATAAACGCTTGACGAACCAACGGGTGTCGGGAATAGTTTTGCGTCAAGATCAAATAGGTTTCCGTAGCGGCGTGCCAATCGCCTTCTTGATGAAACTGTTCGGCGATATTGATCAGGGTTTGTACTGCAGAATCCGGGTCGAGTCTTTTGGTCAGTTCGGCAGCATGCGTTGCGATATTTTCCCGACTCACAATCTGTTTCGCTGAATTGGCATTAGAACGATACCTGTCATTCGGATTGTTATTTTTTGCAACGTTTTGGAGTAATCCCAAAGTATTGCGGCGTTGCAATGCCCGGCGTCGATGCTCATCTTGAAAGTCCGCATGAATTCCAAAGTATTCCCGACGTCCTTCATTCGTTTGCAAGAATTGAATACCTGCAAAAAAATCTTTGCCGTTTATATCGCTTGAAGGTTGCAGGATAAAACCCTGTATGCTTGGAACATTTGGTGCATCGACAAGTTTTCGCGGGATATACGCCATTTCTTCGAGCGGTATCCCGAATCGAACCGTTGGTTCAAGCGTTGTAACGTGAACGTCCCCCGGCATATTGTTTTTTAGAGTGAGGTAAATCTTTTTGACATTCCAAGGGGACAGGCCGAGTGCTGGCAGGTGATGGGGATACGCCGTTGGGTCGCCAGCTAACTTGACAGCTTCCAGCACTTCCTGCTTGACCAGTTTTTCGACTGGCGAGTCGGTATAAGGATTTGTGTAATTGGATGTTAAGATGATTTCCGGCCTGTATTGTTTGATTGTCACAACGAGTTTTTCCCGAAGAAGAGCCAGGCCTCGGCCGTCGGTTGTCCGCTGGATGTATTCGTTCAGATTTTCCAAAGTCGTCCAAAGTTCTTTCGGCAACACCGGGAATGTGTCTAATTCCATCCCGATGGAGCCGCCGCTGCGTATTACGGCTTCATGGAGTCGCCCATCCAGGTCATGGGAGTTTTTTTCATTACGGAAAAGCAACACGCAACCGCCCAAAAAGCCCTGATTGGCCGATAGAGCGGCAAATGTCTCAAAAGGAATCGAGCCGCTCTCGCCAAAAATTCCAAGCACGGAAAGTTTGGAACCCGGATGTCGCTGCGGTGTCCAGGTTTTGCCGCCGTTTTGGGTCGCAAGAATCGTTCCCAAGTCTCCGACTGCCCAGCCGGTGTTTTCGTCGATGAAGACGATTTTTCGGATACAGGCTGAACTTCCCGTAAACGCCGCCTGCCAACTTTGTCCGCCATCCTGGGAAACAAAGATGTTCGTGCCGGGATTTCCGGCAACCCAAATGTTTCGGCCGCGAACCTCAACAGTCTTCAGATCAACGGTTTCGGCGGCATACCCCGGCAACATCCCCGGCGCAACTCCCCAGCGTAATCCTTGATCGGGTGTTGATAAAATCAACCCGCGATCGCCGACAGCCCAGCCGGTGATAGGGGCACCGGAGTTCAGCCCGTTGATTCGGACAGCCGATACATGCCGCAAGCCGAACAATGCCGTCTGGGAAGCGGATATTCCCCCAAGGTTCTGCGGTTGGATTTGTTGTAAAATCCCGTGGAAGCCGATACCAATTCCCGACCGTATGTCAGAAAAATCGGCATCGACAAACCCGTCGGAAAGCCGATCTATGACTGGCTGCCATGTTTTTCCGGCATCGGACGACAAAAGAATACCGCTGGGGCAGTGTTCGGAAGTTGCTCCGGCGACAAGGATCGTTGTTGCGTCGAAAAACTGAACCCGGTAGAGCGGCGGCAAGTCCGGCGTATGCCGTAGTTGCCAGGATTGGCCGCCGTTATGTGTTGTGAGAATCACTCCCCGGCCTTGACACCCATACAAAGCGGTATGGGGAAACCAATAATTTCCCACGGCAATTCCAAAAGATTCGTTGATAAATTGAACACTTCGGAGTGTAGAGTCAATCGGAGTGTCTTGGAGTCGCCAGGAGAGCCCGCCATCGGCTGTTGTCCAGATCACTCCCCGGTCTCCGACAGCCCAGCCGCGTAAGGGATTGACGAAAAAAACATCATTCAATCTTGCATCGCCAAGCATTTCAGTATAAGGCGACGCCTGTTTCAAATTCGCTGGTATTCCGTGTCCGTGTGTTGCCGTTCCATCGGCAAAATGGACATTAAGCGGATCCCGTAAATTGCCGAAACTTTGCGATGCGGATCCATTTTGAGCAAACAAAACGGGGCAGCACACAATCCATACGAAACCGGCACGAAGAAGTTGCATCCCTGTCCACTGTACTGATTTTCTGCGAATCAAACAAGGGCGAATTGGACATACTATACCGTAAACGGGATCAAAATGGACGTTTTCAGCCGCAGATGACAAGGAGAACACAGATCGTTTTATCCGCGTATATTCGTGCGATCCGCGGCTGCCAAAAAGACCATTGTCATGCCGTTTGCAGTATATCACATCATCTCAAAAAGCCGGTGATGCAGACGAACGACTCTTTTTCGGCTTTTGCGGTGATATAGAATCCGTGCGGAGATACAGAATCCTTATCAATCGGGCATCTATTCTAATAATCATCGGGCAACTGCTTCATTTGTTTGAGCGTGAAGACCGGACCTTCTTTGCAGACGTATACCGGCCCGCAGTTACACCGGCCGCATTTTCCGACGCCGCATTTCATTCGGTTTTCTAAACTGGTATAAATGTTTTCATCGCTAATTCCCGCTTCAGCAAGCACCGGCAACGAAAACTTAATCATCACCGGCGGGCCGATGACAAGGGCAACCGCATTCTGTGCGTCGAACGTCGCTTCCTTCAAAATAGTCGGCACAAAACCCACTTTGCCTTTCCAATCCGGGGTTTCGCCGCCGGGGTCAACCGTTTGCAACACATCGACGTTAGTGTACTCCGCCCATTTTTCTAAATCGGAACGAAAGACAAGATCACCGACCGTCCTCGCTCCATAGACTATTGTTATTTTGCCGTATTTCTTTCTGTTTTCAAGAGCATACCAAATCGCACAGCGTATCGGAGGCATCGCAATGCCGCCGCCGACGAAAACGAGATCTTTGCCTTCCCAATCCTGCATCGGATAGGACGTCCCATAAGGGCCGCGAAACCCGATAGTGTCGCCAGGGACAATTTTCCACATCGCCTCAGTCACCCGGCCTGTCTTGCGAAAACAAAACTCAATATGGTCTTTCCAATTTGAACTGGAACAGATATTGAATACGGACTCGCCGTAACCGAAGACACTGTACATCCCGAACTGCCCGACTTGGAAGGAAAAACGTTCTTGCTGTTCTTTGTCTTTGAAACGTGCCTTAATGGATTTTACGTCTGCGGTATGCTGCGTAACATCAAGGATTTCCATTAAATCAGGCTTGTAGATATTTTCGCCAATACGGTCGTCCATTGAATTCGGATGCATGATTATGAGTACACGGTATTACCCTCATGATAGCAAATAATACGGACGGGGCAACGTTCAGACTGTAGTTGTCCGAAAGGACGAAAGGAGACTTTGCCAAAAATCGCCAAAAATCGCCAAAAAACTAAAATTCCGCATAAATACTACCGATAGGGAGAATACAGGATTCCCTCGGCCTGCGGTTTTGTAAGAGGTTGATCATGAAGGATACACGCTCAAGATCAGGCAAATTGACGGCAAACAACCCGCTTTATAGTCGATTACCCGACGATTTGGCCGATATTCGAAAAAATGCCGATAAAAAAACGGGTTATCAACAGTTCCAGGAAACGGAATTGTCCGATGAATGTCCGTATAAAGATATTATCATGCCGGAACAAAAAATCATTGCCCGAATGCCTGACCTGGGTACAGAGTGCTATCACATCGCCGCTACAGAAACACGCATCGACCGACAATCTGCCGGCTTGACGCAAAACGAATCTGTTTGGAAACGAATCGTTCACGCCTTCGCTTCTCCCCAACAAAACCAAACAGACAACAATCAAACAGCAACGGCTGAATCCGGGCAAGAACGATCCGGCATATCGCGACGCAATCACCAACAGTTTTTCCACCGCCTGACGGGTATCGGCTGTGCTATCCTTTTGATTGGTATAGCCGTGCTGTTTTTTGAACGGGAACAGCATTCCTCCAAGGAATCGACGGCAACGGCGGGGATTGAAACTTCACTCCCATTTTCTGCGCCGGGCGAAGCAGCACATTCTATCGCCGGACAATTCGCCGATAATATGCTTTTTAGCGACTTGCCTCTTACCGGCGGGACGGAGACTGGCGGTTTGCCTGCGACTCAGTCGGCTTTTCCTGTATCAGCCAACGCGTCCCCTGCCAATCACGCCGGTTATACCGACACGGGCTCCGGCATCGATTCGCACCGAACGGCGATGTCGTATCCGGCGGGGACATCTACGTTGCCCGGAGCGGCGACGGAGGGACATTCCGGCCTCGTTGCCAGCCCCTTTGCCGGCCAACCCGTTGCCAGCCAACCAGTTGGCCAAATAGCCGGTTTATCAACAGAAAACACCATCGAATCGGCATGGAACCGGCCGCCGAGCGACTCGTATTCTCCTTGGGATGTTGCGCATCGTCAAGTCGAAGTGGATTCTCATTCGGTCGTTCCCGGCAACAATTTCCCCGGCAACAATGTTTCCGTTCCCAATGTTCCTGTCCCCAATGTTCCCGGCAACAATGTTCCCGTTCCCGTATCGTCACCCATCACCACGGCACCCGTCGTAGTGTCTGCGTCGCCGACGCCCCCGCCAGCGGCGACTCTCAGTCCGATGATTGACATGTCGATGCCGGTTTCTCCCTACGAACAGCAGTTTGCTGCCCCGCCAGCGGGACATTCCTGCATGCCGATGCACACTCAAGGAGTCCCCCATCAAGGGATGCCAACTCAGGGGATGACGCCGGCAACGTCTTTTGCCGATCCGTTTGCCCAGGCCCAGGGAGTTCCGCATGTTGCTCATCACACGCCCATGCACTCTACTCCGATGCATTCTACGCCGATGCCGCAGAGTCAGGCAACATATCATCCGGCACCGCACGGTGTATCGGCACATGGCATGCCCTATTCGCCTGGGCCGTCGGGTACGCCGTATAGCAACAGACCTATTGTAACAGCGCCGCCGCATCCGCAATATATGCCGCAGGAAGTGATGCAGAGCATTCAAAATCCGATTGGCCAGGCCAACCCGAATGCCATGCAGCAGAGCCACCCGGCCAACATGCCGATTCCCAGCGGTATTTCCGTCCTCCCGACGGAAGGAAGTTATTATCAACAGCCCCTTTACAGGATGCACTAGAATAAATCCCGGACTGGGAAACCAACAAGGTACAATCAGACTCGGAGAGCAGAGCGGCAGATTCGGAGAACGAAGCGGACAACCTAACATGATATAAACCTAAAACAACAGCAATACTATGGAAAAATTGCCGTCTGCCGCCGTTCCGCGGTTTTCTCGGGTTCGGGCTGCTAGCCTGTTCATCATCGTCGCCCTGATTGGGTTGGCTGCCGATCTCCATACAAAAAACCAGGCTTTCCTTGCTCTTGGTATGCCGGGAATGTACCGCCAGACTGAACCGGAATTGAAGGCGGTCTACTGGATCTGGCCTAATGTATTTGGATTTCAAACGGCACTCAATCCTGGAGCATTATTTGGAATTGCAGCCGGACAAAAATTGTTTCTGGTGATCGTCTCCTTGATCTTTTTAACAGGAATTATCCTCTATCTTTTCTATGCCGCCTGGCGAAGTTTATTTCTCTCGGCTATTTTGGGAATGATTGCAGCCGGAATTTGCGGCAACCTATACGACAGACTCGGCTTGCACGGTTTGATCTATCCCGAATGGCATCCCGAAGCGGGCGAACCAATTTACGCCGTCCGTGATTGGATACTTTGTATGATCGGCACTTTTCCTTGGCCTAACTTTAACATTGCCGACTCCCTGCTTGTATGCAGTGTAATTCTGTTGCTGATTTATACTTGGATAACATCGCCGTCTTCAGAAGAAAAAAATTAGAGCGTATTCATTTTTCCGGCCTGGAATCTGCCTCCCGCCCCGCGGAATGCCGATTTTTATCCATAGAAAATACGGGACGGGAAACGCTCTAAACAATAAAACTACGCCAAATTAGCCATGCCTCAGAAACATACCCTAATCCGGTATCAACGCCAGAAATTCGGCGTATTTCTTATCCAATTCATCAAAAGATAAGCCGGTTAGTTCGCTCAAAGATGTCGGCGTTGACGTGCCGAGATATACTTGCCGAATCAGTTCAAATAAGGCATTACGGTGTTTCCCCCCCTCGGCAAACAGCAGCCAATGAACAATCGCAGCCGATTGACTATAAATCTGCTGTCGTTCCGCACTCGATTGAACTTCGATTGCTCCCATCGACGCTAATTGCCGAATAGGCATCCGGTAATTCCGCTCGAAATGATATTTTTTGGCCGCAAAAAGACGGTCGGCAAGAACATTGCCCGCTTGATAATACTTTTCTTGAATAGTTAATGTCTCCATGAATAATGCAATGCCCTCAACAGCCCAAAAATTGTTCCGAAATGTTGGTGCCGTTTCCTTAAAAAAGTATTCCAGAAAAATTTGATGGGTTCCTTCATGATATAAATTTTTCGGGGCCGCCTCATAGAGATAGATCGTTTTTTTCGGGGCGAAATAAAGCCCGTTGGTTAAACGTATCGACGGCTCAACCGGCAATAGTTCAGCCGCATATTCTTGCTTGTCCCGATAGATAATGACCCGGTGCCGATCCGGGGAGTCAGTGTCCGGGGAATCGGGGCGTTTCGGCATTTCAAAATGTTCGGCAAACAATAAATGTCCGGCCTGAAAAAGATGCGATAGTTGCGTCCCGGCAGAAATACCGGTTTCCCGGCATGCCGAAATGATGTCATAGTGTTCCGTCAAGATTCGGTAACGTTTCTGCTCCAAAAACTCAATCGGTTCGATATGGAAAGACAGCCCCGACGAACTACCCGGCGGTTCCGGACCCCTTGCCAGAGTCAACGTGTGGTTTTCCCCGGTGTAGCGTTCTTCTTCGCCATAGCATACAATTCCATAGCCCAACGCGGAAACACCGAACAAAATGAACGGCAGTATTTTTCGTTTAGCACTTCCTGTCATTGCGTTATCCTTTTCCCGGTAAACACGCCTAATAAACACGCCCTAAAAACAAACATTCGATCCCCCACAGCCCCTTGCCCATATTCGGCATATAGAGACAATAGCGATTATATGTTATAATGACCGAATGGCAAACCTTCCCGACCCTTTCGGCTTGTTAACCCATCGGCAAACGCTGGCTTGGCTAATCATCCCCGTTTTGTTTTTGCCGGTTGCGATGGCGGTTCTGTTTTTATTCGGCCAGGTATTTTCGCTGCTTGGGGATGTCATTTCATCGTCGGCACTGAATTGGGCTGCTCTCACACTCGGTATTCTATGGTGTCTCGCTCTTATATCAACTCTGCTTTGTACCGTATGCCGTTTATTGCAAGAACAACATACGGAATGAAATGAACACAGGGCATTGCATACGGATGATCTATCATTCCCCGATGTCTCTTGCAAATTGGGCGAAAGTTGATACACTGTTTTTATGCAATCCGAATTGGCCTATCTTACACTCACGCAAAATGGAGAGCAGAAACAGGTTTATTCGTTTGAAGAGGAAACCGTCGTAACAATTGGAAGAGCAGCCGATAACTTTGTTTCCCTGCTCGATGACCGATGCAGCCGACTCCATGCGAAACTGTTTTTTGACGAAGGCCGATGGTGCGTACAAGATTTAGGCAGCCGAAACGGAACATACGTTGACAATGTTAATATCACAACGAAAATTTATGCACTCCGGCCTGGACAAAATATTTTGATCGGACATACCATCCTGCAGTTTGATCTTGGTTCGCCGGATGATTTGGATACAGTTGATCTTTCGAAGTCTGATCTTGAGTTGCAAAAAGCATTGGCAACCAGTTTGACGCAGGTTCGCAAAGAGAACATCAACCTTCACAATATGTTGCAAGCCGACAATGCAATTATCGGTAACAGTCCGGCCATTCAAATGGTGCATGATCTCATCGCCCGGGCCGCCGAAGGCAAATCGGCCTTGCTGATTCGCGGAGAAAGCGGGACGGGGAAAGAACTCATTGCACGGGCAGTGCATTTGGCGAGTCCGCGAAAGGCAAAACCGCTCGTCTGTTTGAATTGTGCGGCTATTTCGGAGTCCTTGTTGGAAAGCGAACTCTTCGGACACGAAAAAGGAGCCTTTACGGGGGCGACCGAACGAAAGTTGGGGAAATTTGAAATGGCCGATTCGGGCGCATTATTCCTCGACGAAATTGCCGAAATGTCGCCGAACTTGCAAGCAAAAATGTTGCGGGTTCTCGAAAATAACGCGTTTGAACGAGTCGGAGGAAATGCAACTATTACGGTTGACGTGCGAATTATCACCGCGACCAACCGCGACCTGGAAAAAGAAGTTGAGTCGGGGAGGTTTCGGCATGATTTATTTTTCCGCCTTCGGGTTCTGGAGATTCACGTGCCGCCGTTACGCAAACGCCAGTCGGATATTCCTATTCTTGCCAGGTTTTTTCTGGATCGGTTTTGTAAAGATACAGGCCGGAAATTTGTCGATTTTCACCCGGACGCATTGCATACTCTGACGCAATACCGTTGGCCGGGTAATGTTCGAGAGTTGAAAAATGTGATCGAACGGGCTGTCGTCCTGGGAGCAGAACCGTTGATTATGGATCACGACTTGCTCTTATCCAAATTAAACACGACGGGGGACAGCCAAGTCCATTTTGTGCATATCAACAACCCGGAACGACAAAAAACCGACTCGTTCGTTCCGCTTCCTTTGGAAGAACTTGAACGTTCTCATATCATTCGCACATTGGAGCATACCGGCGGGAACAAAAAACTGGCCGCCCGGCAACTGGGTATTGCAAGGACGACGCTCGACCATAAAATGAAACGTTACGGCATCGAGGGAGCATCGCATCGGGAATCCGAAACGTACGATACCCCCTATCCGAATGATCAGACCGTTAAGAGTTCGGCATCCGATTGATAGCATTGAGTATTGCAATAGTCGTTGCTTCGATCGTATCCGTTGAAACGCCGTGCCCGCGGAATGTTTCGCCGTTATGGTCAATCAGTATCGTTACGTCGCCTTGTGCATCTTCCCCCATCGAGACGTTCTGTGCCATAAATTCTTTGACGGAGATATCCAGCCCGACGATTTCCCGGATAGCCAAAAAGATGACGTCAATCGGTCCATCGCCGTCTTTCAGTGTTTTTGTAAAGTTCCGTTCGCCTTTTCGTATCGTAATCGTCAGCGTTGGTTTTTCCTCCGTCCGGCTATCCAAATGGTACGAGACGAAATTCCATCCGATCGTTGGTTTCGGCGGCACGTCGGCCTTTCCTTCGTGGATTAACTGTTTGATCAACGCCAGGATGTCTTCGTCGTAGATATTTTTTTTTCGGTCGGCCAGTTTTTTGAATTCGTCGAACACTTTGGGCAGTAATTCGGCATCAAGTTCATGCCCTAAAGTTTTAGCGCGATCCGCCAACGCCGCCCGGCCACTGTGTTTGCCTAATACTAAATCCGTTTTCAGGAATCCAACATCAGCCGGCGACATAATTTCATACGTTGTCGGATGTTTTAACATTCCGTCCTGATGAATACCCGACTCGTGAGCAAAAGCATTTTGTCCGACGATCGCCTTATTTCGCGGGACTTTCAATCCGGTAACGGTCGAAACGAGTCTGCTAATAGGAACAAGTTTTTGCGTGATAATCTGCGTTGTAGCGTTGTAAATATCATTTCGCGTTTTCAGTGCCATCACCAATTCTTCGAGCGAGCAGTTCCCTGCCCGTTCGCCGAGGCCGTTGATCGTGCACTCAACCTGGCCGGCACCGGCTTGGATGGCGGCCAGACTCGTTGCGACGGCCATCCCGAGATCGTTGTGATTATGAGCACTGATTACAGCATTGCCGATATTGGGGACACGTTCAAGCAGATTGCGAATACGTTCATACGTTTCGTTCGGCGTGGTGTAGCCGACGGTGTCGGGAATGTTAACAGTCGTCGCCCCAGCCTCTATGACGGCTTCGACGATTCGGCAAAGATGATCCGTTTCCGTTCGCGTTGCATCTTCCGCCGAAAATTCAACATCAGGGCAAAATCGCCGGGCATACCGAACTCCCTTGACAGCGGCTTCAATGTTCTGTTCGGGCGTCATCCGAAGTTTGTGTTCCCGATGGATCGGACTGGATGCAAGAAAAACGTGTATTCGGGGATGTTGGGCGTTTTTGAGTGCTTCCGCCGCTGCTTCAATATCTTTTTCAACGCACCGGGCCAGACTGCAAATGCTGCTGCCTTTAATCGTATTCGCAACGGCTTGCACGGACTCAAAATCGCCGGGCGAGGCGATGGCAAAACCGGCTTCGATCACATCGACACCGAGATCGGCCAGGGCGAGAGCAACTTTGAGTTTTTCGCTCAAATTCATACTAGCCCCCGGCGATTGCTCGCCGTCACGAAGTGTGGTATCGAATATCTTGATGGTGCGCATAAGGGTTATAGTGTACCCTAATTGCCGCGATAGGCAACTACCCAATGCAGAGCGTCAGAATGACAGAATGACCCTTTTCTCTGTAGAAATTATCGCGATATCCAGTACAATATACCGTAAACGGGATCAAAATGGACGTTTTCAGCCGCAGATGACAAGGAGTGCACATATCGTTTTATCCGTGTATATCCATATTATCCGCATCTGCCGAAAAGACCATTGTCATGCCGTTTGCAGTATAGTACACTTAATACTTATAACTCAATACTTACATAATAGTACACTGCAGTATAACTGCGTTATTATAATAGAATACTGATCGGCCATGCTGATCGGCCTTGTTTTGTGATCTATGTCCCATACCGAATTTTCCTCCCTTGCCCAGTGCGTGATTGACGGCGATCTGAATGCCGTCGCCGACGAATTGAAACGCTGTCTCGCTCAATCCATTTCGCCGCAAAATGTAATGAACGAACATCTCATACCGGCAATGCAAGAAGTCGGAAGACTCTTCGAAGAAGGCGAATACTTCGTGCCCGAATTGATGATCTCCGCAAAAGCAATGCAGTCAGCGATGGAAATCCTCAACCCCTTGTTGACCGACTCCGGTGTTCAAAAAATCGGACGCGTCGTCATCGGCACCGTACAAGGTGATTTTCATGACATCGGCAAAAATCTCGTGGCCGCTATGCTGGAAGGCGGCGGGTTCGATGTCGTCGACCTCGGCGTCGATGTATCCGCCGATCAATTTATCGCCGCCGCCGAAGAACAATCCGGGACGATTATTGCGATGTCCGCCCTGCTCACTACGACGATGCCTCAAATGCAAAAAGTCATCCAGCAAATGGAAACGCAGGGACTCCGCAATAAATCGAAAGTAATTATCGGCGGAGCACCGGTTACAGAAGCGTTTGCTCAAAAAATCGGCGCCGACGGATACAGCGATAACGCAAGCACCGCCGTGACGCTCGCGAAAAGTTTTTTTGCCTAATCGTTTTTTGCATACATAATACCCTTTCCTGTTTCTATTCACACTCTTACACATCATTTTAACACATCATTGTTTTATGGCACCGCATTTTATTTTCGAAATGAACCAAGTCTCCAAAAGATACGGCGAACAAACAGTGCTGTCCAATATCAATTTATCCTTCTACTACGGAGCGAAAATCGGTATTGTCGGCGAGAACGGATCTGGCAAGTCCAGTCTCCTTAAAATTATGGCCGGTCTTGATACCGACATCGACGGCGACACTAAACTCACCAAAGGGATGACCGTCAAGTATGTCGCTCAAGAGCCCGAATTGATGCTTGATAAAACCGTTCGGGAAAACCTGATGACCGCCGTGCAACCCATTCTCGATAAACTAGCCGACTACGACCAAGTCGCCGCCGCATTGGGTGATCCTGATCAAGCCGATCAGTTCGACAGTCTCATGGAAAAGATGGGTGCTCTCCAGGAAGAAATTGATGCGGCAAACGGTTGGGATGTTAAACGGACGATAGATATTGCCGCCGATGCGATGGTATTGCCGCCGGATGATGCAGTTGTCCGCAAACTTTCCGGCGGCGAACGCCGGCGAGTCGCCCTCTGTATGGCCCTGCTGGAAAAACCCGACTTGTTGCTTCTTGATGAACCTACGAACCACCTCGATGCCGAAACCGTCCATTGGCTCGAAGGGACATTGCGGGAATATCCCGGCACTGTGATTATCGTTACACACGATCGGTATTTTTTGGACAACATTACCAAATGGATTCTCGAACTAGACAATACCCGGGGCATTCCCTTTGAAGGGAACTATTCGTCCTGGTTAGCCCAAAAAGCCGAACTGTTGCGTGTTGCCGAAAAGCAAGAATCGCAACGGCAAAAAACGCTCCGCAGAGAATTGGAATGGATTCAGATGGCGCATAAAGGGAAACTGCAAAAAAACCAAGCCCGGGTTGATGCCTACGACAAGTTGGCTTCGCAACAAACGCTGGATGATAAAAGCGATGCGGTGATTCAAATTGCGCCTGGGCCGCGGCTTGGCGATAAAGTGCTGACTTTCCAAAGCCTTACCAAGGGATACGATATTGCCGGAGAACGTGCAGTGTTGATCGATGAATGTTCATTCAATGTTCCACGCGGAGCGATAGTCGGCGTCATCGGCCCCAACGGAACCGGCAAAACTACGATGTTCCGAATGATCACCGGAGAAGAAAAACCGGATCAGGGAGATATCGAACTCGGCTCGACTGTTCAGTTGGCTCACGTCGATCAGCATCGGGACGCATTGGCCGACGATAAGACGGTTTTCGAAGAAATTACCGACGGCAAGGATATGGTTGAACTAGGGTCAATTCGTATGAACAGCCGGGCGTATGTTTCACGCTTCAATTTCCGAGGGACACAGCAACAAAAACAGGTCGGGCAATGCAGCGGCGGAGAACGAAACCGAGTCCATCTGGCAAAACTACTCAAACGCGGCGGCAATTTGTTGTTATTAGACGAACCGACGAATGATTTGGACGTCAACACGATGCGTGTCTTGGAGCAAGCCTTAATCGACTTTGCCGGCTGTGCGATGGTTATTTCGCATGATAGATTTTTCCTTGACCGGATATGCACGCATCTACTGGTCTTTGAAGGTAATGGTAAAGTGATATGGTTTGAAGGAAACTTTTCATCTTACGAAGAAATGATGAAGGCCAAAGACCCCAACCGTTATAAAAACCGCCGGGGGAAATATAAAAAAATTGTGTAACAGTTCAATGATTCCCAAAAAATTATAATACCTTGCCCGATCGTATCAAAAAGATGTATAAGCCCGAACATATTAAAATCTCAATAAGAATCTCGATAAGAAAAAACCTTGTTGACAGACGATACCCGAATCCTAAAGCCCATTGCGAGTCCAGGAAATGTTTGGGATAATATGTTATATGGGTATGGATTGGCTAGAAGGCACTGCGGTTCCCGAAAAACTAGGACCTTTCATCATAGGCCGTCTACTTGGCCGTGGCGGAATGGGAAAGGTCTATGAAGGAACTTGCGAAACCGATGGAGTACCCGTTGCCGTTAAAGTTTTAACATATTCGCAAGATAACGATGAAGAAAGCCGGGATCGGTTTGAACACGAGATAGAGACGCTCAAACGTTTAAACCACCCAAACGTTGTCGGTCTTATAGGTTTTGGCGAAGAGCAAGGACAACTCTACTACGCTATGGAAGTTGTCGATGGTACAAATTTGCAGCAAGAACTCCGCCGGAAACGCCAATTTCAATGGTATGAAGTTGCCAAGGTCGGCCTCGATATTTGCCAGGCCCTGCGGCATGCACACGACCGGGGTATAACCCATCGGGATATCAAGCCAGCAAACATTCTGCTCGATCAAAACGGAAAAGTCAAACTGTCCGACTTCGGTATTGCCCGTTTTTTCGGAGACCATCAACAAACCGGAGAAAATTCTGTTGTCGGAACATTAGGATATATGTCTCCCGAACAAGCCCTTGCTTCTCCCGTCGGTTCGCGTGCAGACTTATACTCGCTTGGTTGTGTTTTGTACGCATTACTAACAGGAAAACCGCCGGTTGTCATATCATCAGGATCGGCAAACACTTTACAAGAATTACTGGCCAAACATAAAACTCCGCCAATCTCTATTCGATCAATTCGGACGGATGTTCCCGAAAGCCTGGATCACATCATCCTGGATTTGTTGCAATTCCAGCCCGAAGACAGACCTCGCTATGTTTCGCTTGTTCTCAAACGGCTACAATCCCTACTCCATGCGTTGTGGGGTAATCCTTCCGGCATTACCGTTTTACCCTCTTCGAAAGATAAGTCCAGCAGCGACAAAACAGCGATCCCTCCAGCGGAACCTCTTTTACCTGATACGGAACAACCGCACCATGACAGTCCGCAACTAGAAGACGTCAGTTTGCCGAGTCCAGGTTCTCTGCTTTCCGCACCGACACTCGCCTCGCACTCCCCTCAAGCCGACGGCCAACGGATAGACGATGCCCGGCGAGTCCATCATCAGGCGGATACCGTTATGTCGCTGTCTATGCAACAACGAGAAAACATTCCGGCATCACAGCAATCCCAATCGGAAGTACCGCCGATCAACAATGATGCAATCAGAGATGTTATCAGCAAACCGTTGACTCATTTTACGGCCATAGCCAAGGAAGATTTGGATACGTTTGATGATATGCCGCCGCGTCGGCCCATTTTTTCCCAGTCGGTTTTCCTGGCGTCGGCCATGCTGCTCATTGTCGGGTTGACCGTCTATTACTTTATACAGCCTGCATCGCCCGAAGTGCTTTTGGCAAGAATTACGGCGGCTATGCGAGAGGGCAATTCGCAGGAACGATACTCGATGGCGCAGTTAGCAGCCGCACAAAGTGATGTGCAGACATTTTTATCGACGTATTCTGACCATCCGTCGGCGGATATCGTTCGGACATATCAGGCCGAATTGGAGTTGTCGGAACATGAACGGCGACTCGAACGGCGATTGCAACTGTCGGCATTGCATACATTAAGTCCTGTTGAACGTGCATACGTCGAGATACTGGCGGTATATCCGCATACACCCGACTTGAAAGCGGACAAATTGCGTGCGTTCATCGCTGTCTTTCAATCGGATCAAACGGAGCCGCAAGACGGGTCTGGTCGTAGCCGCATGGCATCAAGTCCTGTGGATGTCTGTGTAGAACTTGCCCGCCGTCAACTGCGAAAATTGGAACAAAATAGCGACGACTTCTCGGCGGTGATGATGCAAGTATTGCGTCGCCGTTTAGAGGAGGCGGCAAGTTTAGAGGAAAGCAATCTCCGGCATGCAGAAGATATAAAACGGGGTATTATCGAATTATACCGGGATCACCGTTGGGCAGAAGAATTGATCAAAGAAATCAAAATATCGCTGGGAGAATAAAACGGCACGCGTTCAAGTGTATTAGACAAGTGTATAGAGCGTGTTTACCTTTGTTCTAGACAAGAAAGTGTTCATATTGTATTATGTAAGATAAAGGGATCTATTTTCCTGTAAGAACTTATGCCTAATGCCTACTCACTAGACCTGCGGAAACAAATATT
>Ga0099364_10004864_pt1 | contig 20191 bp, 13 predicted proteins | sample TergutTh196P3_FD_73070 | JGI IMG/M metagenome (GOLD analysis project Ga0099364, IMG submission 73070) | Microcerotermes parvus P3 segment gut microbial communities from Pointe-Noire, Republic of the Congo - Th196 P3 | ecosystem: Host-associated > Arthropoda: Insects > Digestive system > Gut ... | reverse complement strand
AATATCAGCAGAGGGGAGAAAGTCAGCGTTTGACGGAAAGTCAGTTTGGTTTAATACCATCAGTTGAATGTATGCGGTCTCCATGGAACCCGCCTAAAATGGATTGTCCCGATAGTTCTTTTGAGTTATCGGGCTTTCTATTTGCATCACTTCGTATGAATAGGCTTTGTATTCCATTAACCATTTATCATTAACCATTATCAAAGGATTCAATTAACCCTAACAGGGTTTCAAACCCTGTTAGGGTTTAGCCTCAACCAACACACCGGTTTCAAACCTGTTGTTTTTTCTGGATTGACATCAGTTCGTCAATTAATCATAATTGACTAAGGTCGATTCTACGAATTCATAATTATTCCATTAACCATTTATCATTAACCATTAACCATTATCAAAGGTGCGTTGGCATGGCAGGCATGGAGTTTGTTGGCTGCCAGTTGAGGACAGGCAGGGTGTAACTGCCGGTGCCCATTCTCCATACCGGTTGGGAGCCGCTGAAGTTCCAACTCATCGGCGTAGTCTGGTAGGTACTTTGCTTTTGGGCATCGGCGGCGCTGAGGTTAACGCCGTGTTCATTTGTGTAGGTGCCGCCTGTTACCACTCTGGTACGCACTATCATACCGCTGAATCCCAAGTTATTACTTAACCCGTTGGCTCTGTTGTTGTCGCCCGCCACGCGCCCAAAATCCGTTCCGGAGCCGCTGCCTGTCCTTGTGATGCTTGGGTTAAGCGCCGCGCAGTTGCGTACTGTTCCTCGATTGTTCAGCCCCACAATTCCGCCGCAAACATTCGGGCCGCTTATGGCTCCTGTAGCGTAGCAGGCGCTTACGGTGGAGTTGTAGTTGACACCCACTATACCTCCGACACCAACGTCAGTGCCGCTTACCGTGCAGGTGGTATAACAGTTATTTACGCCGACGGCGTTAAAAGTTGTCCCCGCTATTCCGCCGACAACTTCATTGCCGCTTACCTTGCCGGTAACGTAGCAACCCGTAATATATGCGCCGGTAACGTAAACACCACCCGCCACGCCGCCGGTATTTGAGCCGCCCGTAATATTCACATTCGTCAAACCGAGGTTTGAAATTTTTCCGCCTTCCACTGCACCGAACAGTCCGGCATACGCTGAGGTAGTGTTGACAGTAAGGTTGGAAATTATTTTACCGTTGCCGTCAAAGGTGCCGCGGAACGGGCTGCTTGGGCTGTCCCTTATCCCTATGGGCGTAAAATTGCCTGCCGACTGCATGTTGATGTCGCTGTTAAGGCGGTAATACACGGTTGCGGCGGCGTACGTTGCATTGCCCGCGTTAATCAGTTGGCTCAGTCTGTTCAAATCGGCGGCATCGTTAATCAGGAACGGGCTGCTTTCAGTGCCGCTGCCGGTAAATGGCGCATTTATCGTAATGGGAAAGTCTTTGGTGTAGTTGGTGGTCGGGCTTGCGCCGTTGACAATGGTTGCACGCACTGTTACCGTGCCTGCGGCTGTGGTGTTGAGCGTATTGCCGCCGCTTATTGTTGCGCCGGTCGTTCCCGCGCTCACCACACTCCAAACGATGGTCTTGTTCGTAGCGTTGGCGGGCGCTACCGTGCCGGTAAGCGTAATTGGCGTGCCGGCTTTGATTGCGGTAGGTGTCATCACTGTAATGTCGGTAACGGCTACAAAAGCGGGCGCGGACGTGGATACGGTTATCGTGAAGTCCTGCGTATAGTTGGTCGTTGCCGTTGCGCCGTTGGCGATGGTTGCCCGCACTGTTGCCGTGCCTGCGGCAGTGGCGTTAAACGTATTGCCGCTTACGGTTGCGCCGGTCGTTCCCGCGCTCTGCACTGACCAAACGATGGTGGTGTTGGTGGCGTTGGCGGGCGTTAACCTACCGGTAAGGGTAAGCGGTGTGTTTACCGTTGCTGTGTTCGGCACGCCGGTAATGCCGGTAACGGCTACAAAAGCGGGCGCGGGTTCTACAACGGTTACCGTGCACGAGAACGACTTGTCGCCTGCCATGGCGGTGATGGTAGTTTCGCCTGCCTTATGGGCAATCAGTATGCCGTCTGTTACGGTGGCAACAGTCGGATTGGAATTTGACCAGGTTACGTCTTTCAGCGTAGCGTTGGTCGGCTGAATGGTTGCGGTAAGGGGAATCATATCTCCTACCGTCAGTGTAATACTTGCTCCCGCTGAGAGCGTTACGCCTGTAACATCGACGACAGGATCTTTGGCATCGCTACAGGTTTGAAAGAGCGCCGCAATAATCATTGCAGCAACCGGAATCAGTACATTTCTTTTCATAGTTTTAATTTATTGATTTGTAAATATTTAATTTTCAAAGTTTAAAGTTCGGGTTTTCTTGAACCTTGAACCCGGAACCTTGAACCTCTTCGGGGTTCGCATAATTCTTTTCTTATCTGTTGACGCACAAAGTTAAAACAATAGTTGATACGGTGTACTTATTTTTTTTAAAAATAATAATAAAACTGTTATGTTTATTTTCCGTATCATGTTGCAAAAATATAACTAAATAAATGAATACAATACCCCCATTTGCGGGTTTTTTTGCCTGATGCAAAAAAGGTTCGATTCAGAGGTATAAATTCGGGGCAAAGATAAATCTAACAATAACGCGCGTCAATCATATAAATATATGATTTTTTATGTTGTGTTTATACAAAAGACGAAAACGTACGAATATCAAGCCATAAATGAATCCCGCAAAATGTAATTACCTCTATATTTGAAAAATAGAGGCTCAATAGCGGCAAGTTGAGTTAACGCTTTTTCCTCTCATCATAGCATTTCTTTCTGAATATTGTATGATTTGTCAACCAATGGAACAGGAAAGGCTGTACGGAATAGGCCATCAACACTGTCGAACACATTCCTGTCAATGTGGCAAAACCGATAGAACGGATGGCGGGATGTGTCGCAAACATCAGTGATGAAACGCTAATGATCAGGACAATGGCAGAGAAGAAAATGGCTGTTTTATGCCAGGTCAGCAAATCCACATAATTCTGGCGTGTTCCGGACAGCAAACCATCCATCACAAAAATACTGTAATCTACGCCGATACCGAAGATAAAAGAAGATATCACAATATTTATCAGGTTGAATTGCATGCCCAAAATACCCATCACTCCTAAAACAATATACCAGCTTAGCCCCATCGGAATAAATGCCAACGCAGCATGGAAAATATTCCGGAACCAAAACAGCAATACAAGAAATACAAATAAAGAGGAGATCCCCAATATCATATTAAAATCTTCGTTCATCAACTCCACCATATCTTTCGTATAATAAAACGGATCGATTACGACACAGTGAGGCAGAGCCGCAATGATATCGCTCACGTCGTTTTTCATATCGGAAGTCATCTGTACGGAAGTAAATACCATATACTTACCGTCCGTATATTCAATGATATTCGACATTAATGCTTCGGGCAGTACTCCGGAATCATACACGGATACCGGGTCGACTGCGGCTTCAATCATTTCGAAAAACGGGTCGAATGTTTGCGGTCGGAAACCATACGGTTGTCCGGCGTTCATCAGTTTTCGCCTGGTGTCGACAATCCTTTCCGGTGTCCAGAAGTCATGCCATCGCCCGATACGGTTGATTTGTTCCTGTTTGGGAATCAATAAGGAGGCTGTCTGTGAAAAATCATGAATTATGCCGTTTTGTTTTAACGCCTCAAATACGTCAGCCATCTGCCGGCTATGCACAAAAGCCGAATCCGCGTCATAAGACGTAGCTGCATAATACACAGTTTCATAGCCTTTGGTGGTTTTCGAGGCGAGCAAATTTTCCGAACGTACCACATCCGGTTCGTTGTATCCGATATTCTTGAGATCGGCGTCGAAAGTGACCCATCGGGAGGTGTAAAAACAAATTCCACTCAAGATAAATATCGTAACAACTAACCATTTATGCCGGTCGAAAGGGTATGAATTAAACCGGCTGAGCCATGCGAAAGCTTTATCGGAACGTGGATTTTGTCTGGGATTTAAAAAATGAGGCAAAAAGATGAGACAAAACGCCGCAGCGCCAACTAATGCCAACGAAGAAAACAAGCCAAAATCACGCAGGAGGGCTGACTGTGTAAACATCAATCCCATAAAAGCGCCTATGGTAGTCAGGCAGGCAAGACAAACAGGAATCGTCTGGTCTTTAAGCAACTGTACCGGATCTGCGACGTATTTATTATGTGTCAACACATGCAAACAGTAACTCAGTCCTACCCCCAAGATGACTGCGCCGATACCGAGCGCCATCAATGACATTTGCCCCTGAATCAGGTAAATGCCTGTCAGTGCGAAGAAGGTCCCATACACAACCGGCGCTACCAGCATCAATAATGTGGCTTTATTCCTGAAACAAAAACTGATGATAAAACAGACAATGAACAGGGAAAGCCCCATTGTCAAGGTGATGTCCTTCTTTATCTGGCGCGAATTGAATACGCTCCGAACAGGCGCCCCATGAAAAAGAATCTCAATACCGGGGTTTTCCATTGTAAAAGCAGCGATTTCTTTTTCAAGCATATTGACTAACCGCGTGCCCGACATGGAATCGAATCCTTTGAAGTTGGGTGATAAAAAGGCTAATGCAATGGTTGTATCGGGAGTAAAAAAGTGTTGATAGATTAATTGATAATTCCCGCCGAAACTTTCAGTCAACGAACCGTTATTCATAAACAGTGTCCGCAAACCCACCGGATCCTGACGTACCATATTCCCTAACACCATTCCGGATGGAGAAACGATCATATCGTAATTCGCCGCCATCTGTTTTTCGATAGTATCTTCGTCCAACAGGCTCTCTATCAGGGGATACATATTAGCGTCGATAAATACGGGAGCGTTGTTGTACAGAAATTGCATGCCCGACATAAGCAGGTCGTTGTCTATCTGATACAGGATATGAAGTATATCGTTCGTAAGAGAATCTTTTTCGAGCAGACGTTCGACAAAGTGTTCACATTTTTCTGCCAGTGTTTCGATTTCTATCGTATCGGACTGGGGAATAAACAGCAAAAAGATTTTATCCTTTACCTTCAGGTTGGCAAACACCAGCTCCTCCGAACTTCCCGTTTCAATCGAAGGAAGCAGCTTCGATATATCTTCTTCATATTCGACTTTGCTGCCCAGATAGACAAACAACAGACTGCTCACTATCAACAATCCATAGAAAAGGGTCTTCTTCTTTCTGAAAAAATTAAACAGAACAATCATATCACTTCATTGTTTAGCGCTGCAAAGTTATATTTTCTTAACTAACTTCCCGTCTTCGTCTGTGTAATAAGGGTTGTCGGGATGTACTCTAACCAACGTGTCACAGTTTTTCAATATCCAGTCGCCGATAGTAGTCGCCGATTCGGGGATTGTAATAGAAGCCAGGCTTGTACAGTTAGCAAAAGCGCCGTTTCCAATTTCAATAACCGAATTGGGAATGATGACGGACGCCAAACTTTTACACCTTCCAAAAGCGCTACCCGCTATTTTGACTACCGATTGGGGGATAGTTATGGAAGTCAATCCGGTGCAGTTATTAAATGCCCTGAACGCAATTTCAACCACCGAATCGGGAATAGTGACAGACGTCAACCCGGTACAACACCAAAAAGCCAATTCGCCGATTCTGGTAACCGCATTGGGAATATCAATGGATGTTAAACCGGTACATTTTTTAAAAGCGCCGTCATCTATTTCAGTCGTCGAAGCAGGAAGCGTAATGGACGTCAAGGCTGAGCAATTTGAAAGAGCGCCTTTTCTGAGTTTGTTTTCTTCAAACAAAGCGCAACTCATATCCAAAACCTGTAAAGTCTTACCCATTTTTTTGCGCAGCCATTTAAAATCTTCTCTAAAAAACTCGCCGGTAATTGCAAGTTTTTCTATAGATGCCGGATTATCAACACCTTCTTTAAGCAATGCCAATTCAAGACGTGTTTCTGGTGTCAGTTTGACTTTGATATTGTTTTTTTTTGACTTAAAAAAATTAAACATATGATTTCTTTTTAAATTTACATTAAATTTTTTATCCCGAAAATGATGATTAACTACATTCCCCCATTCTCTTTAAACATCTTCTTTCACCCGCTTCAAAAGGGGATCGAAGATTACAAACTCCCCTTTAAAAACGATATATTCTGTTTCATCCCGGCTGATGACGGCTATTACCTTGACCGGCTTATCTACCTGATTTTCCACTATTTCAATCCTGACTTGCCATTCCTGCTGTTGTTGCGGCGTAATCAGATTGACAAATTTGCATTGTGCCATATATTCAAGCAGCAGTTGCTTTCCGGTTATGCGTTCGACACACTCCTTAATCATCTGGATATTACATACACCCGGCGCAACCGGCCTGTCAGGAAAATGTCCCTCGTATACGCTACACTCAGGTAAAAGAATCACGTCGAACAGTGTAACCATCCCAACAGTCTGTTGATTTTTAATTGAGTAGTAATAATTTAACAGCATTGTCATTTCTCAATAAACAGTTTCATTTGACACGTCGCTATGGGTTCGTCTCCCGATTTCACTTCGGCTGTCACAAACGATATTTGCAGCACATCCGAAAGAATATGGACGGATGTTTGCAACTGTTCGCCTGTGGCGGGAAGGCGGAGGACACGAAATTTTTTTACTTCGCCGATAAATCCCACAGGAGCTTTCATTTGCCGGCAATATGCCTTATAACCTGCCAGCGCCGAAGCCGACTGTGCAATATGCTCAATCAGTCCGGGTTCAGTAAACAATCCGTTGAAACAAAACAGATTGTCCTCCCGAATGGTCAATCCGGTATGCGCCTTGGTATCATTTCCTTCAAAGAAAGCATCCACCATCATCATTGGCGCCCGTTGCGGTATCAGCGAATGAATCTGTTCGCCTGTAAAAAGTGCGGTTGCAGGCATCAAGCATCCATTTGTTCATATATAAAATCATAAAGGCTTCCAAACGTCAGTATCCGTCCAACATCAGCACCCTTGATTTTCACCTGGAATATTGATTCAACCAAAGCCACCATATCGACCAAGCTCAAACTGTCCAAGTGTAATGTTTCCTTAATGTTTGCATCAGGCGTAATACCCGATGCTTCGACCTCAAATTCATCGGCTAATGCTTCGTTTATCGTCGCAATCATTTCCTGTTTTTTCATCATTCTATAATATCTGTTACATATTTTTTACTATCAGTGTTGAATTGGTTCCTCCAAAGCCAAACGAATTGGTCAGGAACATATCAAAGTGTTTTTCGACACGCACAGCCGGAATATTCAGCAATGCCGAATCCTCATCCGGATGTTCAAAATTCAGGTTGGCTGCAATAAAGTCATGTTTCATCATCAACAGGGAGTATATCACTTCGCTTGCGCCTGCCATCCACATTTCATGTCCGGTCTGCGATTTGGTCGAAGTGACTTCCGGTTTATAGCCGCCCAATGTATTAGAAATGGCTTTGGCTTCGTTGCTGTCGCCTACCGGCGTAGAGGTGGCATGTGCATTAATGTATCCGATTTGGCGGATATCAACCCCTGCATCACGGATAGCCATTTGCAGTGAACGGGCTGGTCCTTCCACATTGGGCGAGGATATATGGTCGCCATTGGATGAAAAGCCATATCCGCATATTTCGGCAAGGATGGGTGCGCCCCGTCGCACAGCCGACTCGTAACTTTCAATCACCACCGTAGCCGCTCCGCCGCCGGGTACTAAACCGTCGCGGTCGCGGTCGAACGGGCGGGAAGCCTTTTGCGGCTCATCCTCCCTTACCGAAAAGGCGTTGATCCCATCGAAACTGCCAATAGAGAACGGATTCACCTCTTGCGCTCCACCGCATACGATACAATCCTGCAAACCGCTGCGTATAAGCAATGTGCCAAGTCCTATCGCATGTGAGCCGCTGGCACATGCGGCTGAAATTGTCAGATTGATTCCTTTCAGCTTAAAAATACAGGCCAGGTTCATCGTGACGGTTGAGTTCATCGACTGGAAAATTGCGCCCGAACCAATCAGCATGGTATCTTTTTTGTCACGCATGGTGTCGACACTCTTCACCACCGCATCGGCAGTACTGTCATTTCCATACAGGATACCTGTTTCGTGCTGTTCGAGATAGTCCATATCCAAACGGGCACTGGCTAAAGCTTCACATGTAGCTACATACGCATATTTAGCCGGTTCAGGCATATATACCCGCTGATTCCGGCTCAACGATTTTTTCAAATCGGGTACATCAACTAAAGCAGTTAATGCCGAACGGAATCCCATTTCCTTGCGCACAGGATCGAATATAATACCGGACTTGCCGTGATATAATGAATCCCTGACTTCATCCAGGTTTTTTCCCAGACAGGAATAGATTCCCATTCCGGTAATGACGACTTTCTTTTCCATCTTCTCTACTCTTTAGACTTACAAATTAACAAATCGTTTAACCGGTCGTAAACAGTTGTTCTCAAATATTTCAAATTTTGTATTATGGCGGTTTTGCATTTTATACGAAACCGCAATGCCTGCATCGTTTGAATGAAAAACTTTCGGTAATACCATGCAAATAATCCCAAACAGGGCAACAAAGCCAGATAAATCAATGCCAACCAGACACTGGCATAAATCCATGTCAACACAAAAGTCAGCGCATAAAACAATGGAATTGTAATCAAAATACTTAAGGCTAAGATAAACGTCCCGTAAAACATTTTATCCGTCATCCGGTTGATAAGGATGTTGGGGGCGATCAGATGTAACGCATTCGGCCATAATGAAAACACCCACAGGGGCAAACCCGCAAGAAGCAACAGCAAACACCCAATTACCGCACACCATGAAGGACATCGCTCAAACAGAGAATCATTTATTTTCATTTCGGCAATGCCTTTTTTAAGCGTTAAGGCATCAGTATAGATTCCGGTGAGTACCTCTTCGTGACTGTTAGCTTTGATTTTTTCCAAGCTGGCAACCAGTAAACGGTCTGACAATAAACGTTCAGGCAGTTTTTCTGCATCAAATTGATTTTGTTCTGCGAATTTTTTGCCGTACGTATTTCGGATAAAATCAATGGCTTCGTAATGATCCAAATCACGAATATTGAGCATCAAATCTTCAATCTGTTTGCGTATCAGGGCGCTCACCTGACGTTGCGCCGTTCGCGGTTTGGTTTTGTATAACCCGTAAAAGGGTTTTATCGAAACAGGCGTTCCGTATTTAATCAGCATTTGCTCCTGAATACGAAAATAATCGGAGTAATGATTGCAAGCGGGCAAGATAAAAATCTCCGTTTGGAAGTCATCCAGTTCGGCTGCTTCGAAAACCATTTTCGTATATCCGTAAGAAAAATCACCTAACCAGCGTTTGTCCTGATGCCCGGCTTCCGGAAACATCATCAGCGTACTCCCATTAATCAATTCATTGGCAGACATTAAAAAAGTGTCTTTGTTTTTTTTCAAAGCATCTTCCCCTTCGTAATCAATCCGAAAAGCCGGTAATAATCCGATGGAGCGAAAGAATGTATTCAATACCGGGTGGTAGGCGAAAACGTCTGCACGCGTGATAAAATAAGGTTTCCGGTCGTTAATGGACATCAAAATGCCTAACGGATCGTTCAGGCAATTCTGGTGGTTCGACACAATCATCAGGGGAGTTCCTGCCGCCGGAATATTTTCGGTATGCAGGCTGTATGTATGACGATAATACATCCTGTCATGAACAAAACGGATATACGATTTGAACATGCGATAAGCAATGCCTCCCTCTCTCTGTATTTTCGCCTTCTTTTCCAAACTCAAAAAACAACTTGTTGCAATTCCAGAAGCACAAAAGTACAACTTTTGTGCAAATAATGCTGTTTTTTCATGCCAAAATTAAAATAATTGAGATATATTCACTCAAGGGCGCTTCTAAAAACATCTTGCGTCATACTGAACTTGTTTCATTATCTCATTTGTTTACAAGAGATTGCGGGAGATATTAAAACAAGTTCAGTATGCAATGACGTAAGAGTAATAAACAGGGTTTATAGCAGCGCCTTCAAGGCATTGCGGGAAGCGACCAGCCCTCTCTGTAAGTATGTTTAATCAATTCCCGGGCAAATTGCCTGGCATTATGCGTTTCTTTTTCATCGCCCGACAAGGTAAAGGCAATCTCTTCATTCTCGCCGATATTGGTAAACTGCATGTTAGCGCCATCCCAGTCCAACACTTTGTTGAGTCCCTGGAGGCGAACAGCCAACACCCCCATGACAACCATTTCGTTGAATGGTCCGGCTTCGCTGAAATCGGAAGCAGTCGGAATGCGGTTTTCAGGGCTTTCCTTACAAGCGCGTATCCAGTCCATTTCATGGCTTTCAGTGATTTCCCGTTGTGTTTTTGGCGCGTTGGGTATACGTCCTGAAAGCAACCACGGATCACGATCGCAGACCATTGTATCTTTTGTTCCATAAAAAATAGCGCCACCGGGATTCAGAACCTTGCCCACCGGCCATCCATCGGGAAGCATGGGTTGCAGTCCGCCATCATACCAGTAGACTTCCACTTCAGGAAATTTCACTTTCTTAATACCGGGTATGTTACGGGCAGGAAATGTATAGCGAACTATTTGTGCTGTAGGAGCACAGTCAGCAAGCAACAGTGTTGATTTGCCCTGTACTTTGTTTGGAAAACCCAGATGCAATGCTTTAAAAACAGGGTGCATGATGTGGCAAGCCATATCGCCCAAGGCGCCGGTACCATAGTCCCACCATGCTCGCCAGTTCCGTGGGTGGTAGGTTTCGTGGTAGGGAACCAATTTGGCAGGTCCGGTGAACAAATCCCAGTTAAGTGTGTCGGGAACCCACATTCCCTGTTTGGGAGCTTCCAGACCTTGCGGCCAGATCGGGCGATCGCTGAATGTATCAACACGCTTAACTTCGCCTATTTCTCCATTCCAGACCCAGTCACAAGCTAAACGTACACCCGCTCCGGAACTACCCTGGTTCCCCATTTGTGTAGCTACTTTATGTTTGGCAGCCAAATGAGAGAGCAAACGGGACTCGTAGACTGAGTGGGTCATCGGTTTTTCCACATACACATGTTTACCCGAAGTTATAGCCTGTGCAGCGATAATAGCATGCGTATGGTCTGCTGTAGCAATAATCACCGCATCAATTGATTTATCCATTTCGTCGTACATTTTTCGCCAGTCCCAATACCTTTTGGCATCCGGGATAGCCTCAAATACGCGGTTAGCATATTTCCAGTCAATATCGCAAAGAGCGACAATGTTTTCTGTGGTCCTTACTCCATTGATGGGTGTTCTGCCCCGTGCGCCGATACCTACTGCGGCTATATTCAATTTATCACTGGGCGCTTTATGTCCCAAAACATTCCCCATCGTATGACCGGGAATAACAGTAAAGGCTGCAACGGCAGTTGCCGATGTACCTAAAAAAGTTCTTCTTGATATTTTGTTGTTCATATCCTGATATTAAATGATGTTTTCATTACATTTGTTTTTCTGAATAAGCGGCTGCATGTTTTGTTGCATGCAACCGCTTGTAACAATTATATCCGTTCATTAATTATATCCCGGATTTTGTAGTACTTCATCCTTGTTGGCTAATAGCGACCACCATGCGTAAGGCAGTGGACGAAGTAGATGATGTTCAGACAAATATGGTTGCCCTCCCGGTATGAATGGACTGTTAGCCCACCAGTTATATTTCAAAGTGCGTTCGATCAACTTTCCTGTCCGTTTCAGTTCTGTCCAACGGTTTTCTTCGCCCACTAATTCACGGGTGCGTTCGTCAAGTATAAAATCAATGCTCAAATCGTCAGTGGAAATATCCAGGTACGACGGAGCGTTGATGTCTCCTCCGGCCGCCCGGCGTCTGACGCTATTAATCCGGCTGACCGCTTCATTCATATTACCGGCTTTGAAATGGGCTTCAGCAGCTATCAGATAGGTTTCGCCCAAACGCATCAGGTAGAAGTCGCGATTGCCCCAGTTATCATTATATGCGCTTTCGGGTTCCCAGAATTTGTATAGCGCCGGACGTGGCTGTATCCAATCCATGTGATACCACAACGATCCGGGAAGCGTTCCATAAGCGCTTTCAAAAGACCTTTTGAGGTCGCCATTTTCATTCGAAAACCACAATTTCCTGGGTATAACGCCATAAGGCAATTCGGTAAAGCGTTCGGCAGGCCATAAATGTGATTCATCGGGCGCCGGAATATACATACTTGTATCGCGCCCTGTCCCTTCCCAATAATTTCTGTTAATATCTGTTTGCTGGGGATTATAAATCAGGTTACTGGTGCCGCTGCCCGGTCCCTGCGACCATACTTGCCACAAGGTGGATTTATCAGGTCCAAACCGTTTGGAACCCAATGCAGATACTTCTACCATTGTAAGACGGCAAAATGTAGCATTGTACCTTTTGTCGATCTTAAAAGAGTGATGATCCGGAAATGTGTTTATCCACTCTAACAATCGAGGCGAAACATACGATTTACCAGGATTATTCAGGGTATCTACCCCAAAACATTCCAGGGTATGAAACGTAGAATTATAGGTTCTCAACCAGCGGTTGTAGAAATTGGAACGTTGTCCGCCCGGAAAATTATCGTAAGCCAGCCCAAACTTTGAATGGGCATTATTGCCCCATTGAGTGGCATTATTGCTCCAGTCCCATTGAGCCAAAACCTGGTCTTTAGACCATTGGATTGAAAATATGATTTCATCATTCTTTTCATTACCCGGTTGGAAGAGCATTCTGAAATCGGAAAGCAAACTATATGCGCCGCTGTTGATCACATAATCGGCATATTTGGCGGCATTTGTAAAATCGTCGTTTTTGGCAAACGGTTTGTACCCCCTTGTAAGATACAGTTTGGCCAGCAACATCTGTGCAACGCCTTTTGTAACCCTGCCGAACTGAGGACTTGTCAGTGGAAGTACAGCCTGTGCCTGTTCCAGATCGCCAATTAATTGGGCGTAAATGGTTTCTTCAGGAACCCGTTCGGCTGTAACTTGCAATTCGGTATAAGGTTCGACAGGAAATGGAATAGCCCCAAACTGTTCTACCAGATAATAATAATATAAAGCTCGCAATGTAAGGGCTTCTCCCACTTTGACAGCTCGCTCGGCAGCGCTCAATTCGGCTGTTTCAGCTAACTGAATCACACGATTACAACGGTCTACCCCAATGTACGCCCTTTCCCAAAAAGTGTTAATATCACCGTTATCCGAATTTAAACCCTGCGGACTATACACATCAATATTGGTATAAGTACCCGGATTAATATCGGTTGGGTATGAGTTGGTCTGCATAAATTGATCGGTGCCAAAAAGCCAGAGGTTTCTACTGTTATGCACAGCCCTTAAAGAGGAATAACAGGCGTTCAAAGCTCCGTCAAAACCGGATGTGGTTGGGAAATAGGTTTCGGCAGTACCCATTGCAGATGGATTTTCCACCAGAAAATCAGCACACCCACCCACCATTAAACTGAAAAACAGAATATAGATAATTGTTATTTTTCTCGTTTTCATATGTATATAAAATTAAATAATGTAATACAATTCATAAATTTACAAAGATGCATTGATGCCCACCATAAAAGTAACTCCATTAAGCGGAGCAGCGGTAAATTGTTGTTCGGCCCATTCAGGATCCCAGCCGTTATATTTAGTGATGACCAATGGATTAAGTACTTGCAGATAAGCACGAAGATTAGACCATCCGGCAGATTTGATTGCTTTTTGGTTAAATTCGTACCCAATCGTAATATGCCCTACGCGCCAGAATGAGCAATCCTTATATTCGAAAGATTGGGCATAAGTGGCGGGAGCGCCGGAGGCGGCATATTCATTGGATGGATTGGTTGGCGTCCAATAGGAGATAACCGGTACATTATACCGCGTAGAGGTCATATCAAATCCTCTGTGGAATCCACTGCGTTTGTATTCGCCCTGGCGGGTATAAATAAATACGGAGAAATCAAAGTTTTTGTAAGTAAGCGTATTAGTCATACCTCCTGTCCATGTGGGGAATGGATTGCCCAAGATAACCCTGTCTTGTTCCGGTGTGATTGATCCGCTGTTGTCCACATCAAGGACTTTTAAATAACCGGGTCTTGCTCCGTATTTCAACGCCTCGGCTTCCTCTCCTAATTGCCATACACCTAATGGTTTATAATAGTATGCCACTTCCACAGGATATCCGATGAATAAAGCGTTACCTATATCGTCTGTTTTATCGCCATAAAGTTCCAGGATTTCATTTTTGTTGGACGAAAAATTCAGGCTGGTAGTCCAGGTAAAATCACGGTTTCTGATATTGACCGAGTTGATAGATATTTCTATCCCTGTATTCCTTACGGAGCCTACATTTTGTTGCAATGACGTCACCCCTTGATGGGACGGAATTCTTCTGGTAAGGATCAAATCAGTCGTAGTTTTATTGTATACATCAATGGCGCCAACGAGTCTCTCATTAAAAAACCCCCAGTCAATACCCAGATTATATTCGGTACTTTTTTCCCAACCCAGGTCCCTGTTTGCCATATTGGCGGCAGAACCTTTGGCTGGAGTATTATCCCAGTGATAGACAGTTGTACTTAATGTAGCAAACGATGAATATGGATCAACATCATTGTTCCCTGCTACCCCAAAACTCAATCTTAATTTCAGATTGGAAAACAGATCCAGGTTTTTAATGAAGTCTTCTTCTCCCATTCTCCAAGCCAATGCTGCGGATGGGAAAAAGCCCCATTGTTTGCCTTGGGCAAGTTTTGACGAGCCGTCCCAACGCCCGGTTACTGTAATCAGGTATTTGTCCCTGAAACCGTAATTGAGCCGTCCCATATACGAGATCATCGATACGGATCTATATCTGCTGGTAAGCCCTGCAACCGAAGTCGATGCGCCAAGATTATACCAGTATTCATCAGGATAGGTTAAACCTGTTACATTGCTTGTATATCTTTCATCCATGTCATTTTCCATACTAAACAAGCCCGTAAAACCAAATGAATGTTCATTAAATGATTGGTTATAAGTGATTGTGTTTTCCCACAGATAGCCAATGTTCCATTCGTTTCGGGCTTCGGCTCGCGAGGTGCCTTCTTTTCCGACATTTTGCCGCGTCCATTCACCTACATAGTCTCCCTGACGGGTCATGCCAAACATAGGCATCAAATTTGTCTTTAAAGCCAACCCTTCGAGGGGAGCAAATTCCAGGAACACATTACCTCTTGCCCTCAAACGTTTTTGTTGCCACAATGTATTGTTCAAATCGAAAATCGGATTGACGATTTGCGATTCATTCTGTGTCGGATAAAAACGATAACTTCCATCATCATTATAGGGATTTCCCCACGGACGGAGACGATAGGCTGAGGAGAGCATATTCTGGTCTCCGCGTTCATTTACTGCATATGATGCATACATGGAAGCTCCTGCCGTTAATTTATCGATGACTTTTCCCGTGATCCTGGCATTCAGAGAATACCGTTCATACTCCTCAGATTTTTGAATCCCGTTTTCTTTGAAATATCCGATTGAAAAATAATGCGTTTCGTTTTTGTTGCCCCCGCTCAGCGAAAGATTATGGGTGGTTTGAAAACCATCTCTCAAAATAAAATCCAGCCAATTGGTATTGATCCCTTCATCAATGTATTGTTGATCGTCGGCCATAATCTTGTTGTCTGTAGGTTCTCCTCTAAAGTCCAAACCATCCATGTACATTTGATGGTATTGCTGTGTATTCATTACTGCCGGATTGTGCGTCAGTTTTTTGATTCCTACGGATCCGCTGTAGTTCACCGTATTATTCGTTTCGCGTCCGGAGCGTGTAGATACTATAACGACTCCACCGGAAGCCCTTGAACCATAAATGGCTGTAGAAGAGGCATCCTTTAAGACGTCAATACGATCAATGTCTTCGGGTGATATATCGTTTAAAATAGTCCATGTGGAAGGTACTCCATCGATGATGACAAGCGGTTGCACTGTCTTGCCGATGGCGCTTTGTCCGCGAAGGATTACTGTTGTTTCACTTCCGGCCCTGCCGCTGGTTTGTTGAACGCTCAAGCCGGCAATTTGTCCACGAAGGGCAGTGGCCGGATTTACTGCATTTTGTTTGGCAATCGTCGTGTTATCCAAAGAGCCGACAGAACCGGTCAAATCTCTTTTTCTTTGAGTTCCGTAACCTACGACTACCAATTCGTCCAACTGACCCACTTCTTCCCTAAGCATAATAGGTATGTTCCGTTGATTCCCTACAGTTAATTCCTGAGGTAAAAAACCCACATAACTATATACAAGTACCGATTGGTTGCCGGGTACCGAAAGGGAATAGTTCCCGTCAATATCCGTAACAGTGCCAATCGTTGTCCCTTTCACCTGTACGTTTACTCCAATTAGCGGCTCGTTCGACGCATCAGTGACTGTTCCTGTCACGGTTATGTTTTGAGCCAAGACTGTTGTTGTACACAATAATAACAATAAAGTTAATAAATTTAGATATTTTTTCATACGAAATTTTTTTAAAAAAGTTGTTTTTAATGAATTAAATTTTCCTTATACCTTCTTTGTTTGCTTGAATAAAAAGAATATAAGATTCACATGATGAATAACAATTTGAATCGTCATCCCATGCAATAGTAAGTTAGTTAATATTTACATTCCTCATAGGCAAATTTTTTTTTGTTTAACAAATTACAAATCATTTACGTTAAACCTGTCGAAAAAAAAGGGTGGTTTATTTTCGACAATGAAAACGGCACAAATCTAAGTATAAAATTTATATTTCTAATACTTTTTTTAGCAAAACTTTAAAGTGTTTAGCCTCAATTCTTAAAAAATCTTCAATCCTTCATTTCATCGTCTAAAAAAAACGACCGTATAAATTCGACAATGCAAACAGTACAAACTTCAGTAAAAACACCTGTCCAAGAATTTTCCGGCTTAAAAAATCACAACCCTGTATTTTTTTATTGAAAGCGTTTCTTACAGAATCTTCAAAGAATGATTATTTTTGTGGGTCATTTCGGATAACACAAAAATGATTAAACGATGAAAAAGAAAGTACTAATCACAGGCGCAAACGGGTTTATCGGGCGTTTTCTGGTAGAAGAAGCGATTCAGCGCGGTTACGAAGTATGGGCTGGCGTGCGCGCTTCGAGTTCGCTCGCACATCTGCCTATGGAAAAAATCCAACGGATCGAACTGAATTATTATGATCAGGCAGTTTTGTCCGAACAAATTGCAGTCCATGTCCGGAAACATGGCGCCTGGGATTACATCATTCACAATGCCGGATTGACCAAAGCGGTCCGTCAATCGGATTTTTTTCTGGTGAATGCCGAATATACCCTTCGATTACTGATGGCTTTAATACAGACAGGTTGCCAGCCAACAAAATTTATCTTGATGAGCAGCCTCAGTACATACGGCGCAGGCAACAAAAAGACGCTTGAGCCGATTCGCTTAGAAGATCCTCAACATCCTGAAACCGTTTATGGTAAAAGCAAATTGATGGCAGAAAAATATGTGCGTCAACAAAGTTTTTTCCCTTATGTGATTCTCCGTCCTACCGGCGTTTATGGACCGGGCGATAAAGACTATGCGATGGAGATACAGAGTATCCGTTCGGGTTTTGATTGTAAAGTCGGGTTGAAGCCTCAATATATTACTTTTATTTATGTAAAAGACCTTGCGGCAGTTACGTTTCAAGCCTTAGAAAACGTGCACATCCGGAACCGTGCATATTTTGTGGCAGACGGAGACGTCTACACGGACGTCCGATTTGCCCGTTTGATTCAGGATATATTACAAAAAAAACGCGTATTCCGGATGCATATCCCCCAATGGATCGTCTATATCGTATGTCTTTGTTCCGAATGGTTTGGACGTTTAACCGGCCATGCTAAAACCTTAAATACGGACAAATATAAAATCCTGAAACAGCGCAACTGGATTTGCGACACGGAACCGCTGTACAAAGAATTGGGATTCAAACCCACCTATAATCTGCGTCAAGGATTGGAGGAAACGATCCTTCACAGCTGAATCTTACAGACATGCTGCAATATATATTGCACTCCCTTTCGGGCTTCTTCAACAAATAGTTTATCCGCAGGAAGATAATTGCCGTTTTCATCCTTTGCGCGGAAATAAATAGCTGCCTTGAGCGCGTCTAAAATCAAATGATACGGTTTCCCTGTCCTGATAGCGGCATGAACAGGCGCAGCCAAACGATCCTCCGGCCCTAATTTGCGGTACAGGTCGCATCCGACACGAAACACTGTATCGCCCAGACTCCGGTTCATAAAACGCCGGAGCAAATCGTCGATATGTTCTTCCAGCCGAGTCCGGGTAAATTCGTCCGGATACAACGCCAGTAATATATCAGCCGATTGCAACATCGTCTGTCGCGCTGTCCGATAAATCCGGCTGTCTTCCAATATATCATGGATATAAACAGCATCCGGATGAGCCATAAATCCTACATAGGCGATGGTGGCATGCCCTAAATTATGGATAAAGAGTTTCCGGTCGACCCACGCTTTGATATTTTCTTTGGGAGCGAGAAACGGCATATCCGGAATCGGATTTTTGAAGCCTTTTCGGGCTACTATCAACGAATTATACGATTCGGCGAAAATCTGTAACGGGTCTTCATCCATATCTTTCCGGAGCATGATCGGCGCCATTTTGCCTATGCTGGTTTCAACCAACCCAACCCATTGATCAACCGGATAATCCGGTGGCAATTGTTTTCTCAATTCCTCGCGTATATACACATCGGCATTTCGCATATTTTCGGCTATAATGATATCCAATGGAATAGCTCCAGGTTTTTGCCGGCGGACATTCAATGCCTTTGCTAATACAGGGATCGTTGCCTGCAAACCCTGTTGTCCGACAGACAGCGAAGCAATCCCGGCATCGGCCAGTTCGTCAATTACCCTGTCTGTATCATGCAAGTTAATGCCCCGGACAGGTTGAATCCAAAGAATCTGATCTTCTGTCCCATCTTTTATAACGACCCTGTATTGTTTGTGTTGATTCAGCAGATCGATCAGCGGTTGATCAATATCCACAAATACAACTTCGTAGCCTGATCGGCTAAACACCTGTCCAACAAAGGAACGACCTATTCTGCCGGCTCCAAAAACTACAATCTTCATATTATTTTTATTAACCGCAAAGGACGCAAAGGAATCACAAAGTGCACCAGGTTTTTGTGTGTTTTGTGCAAAAACCTTGTGATCTTTATGGTGAAAAAAGTTATCAACATGAGGTCTGCCGCGAATAATCCTCGAAGTATGGGATGAGCATATCCATTTTTTCATCCGGATACTTCTCAATAAACGTACCTCCATGATAAAAACAGGCAAATCCTCCCGAAACGATCCCAAAAGCAAGCGCTTTATCCAGATCAACCGGCAAAACACCGGGATTTTCTATCTGTTGCAAGGCAATAGAAGCGATCACGCCCCCCACGAAATTATCCCCGCAACCGGTCGTATCGCCTGCCTGCTCCGGATGTTGCATGAGTTCCTCTTTGATCTTCGTTGACACCGGCTTAACGCCTTCCATAAAACCCAATATCGGGCTTTTTGAAAAATAACGTACTGGATTTGCACCATGTGTCACAATAACAGCGCCCACACCTGTACTTTTGAAAAACCTCAACGCCTCATCGACGGTCTGCTGTCCGCTTAACCGGAGCGCTTCTTCCATATCGGTAATCAGCAGATCAATATATTTGTATGTTTCTACCGATTCGCCCATAGGCCATGGCGCCAGCGGGTTCTGCTTTTCACTCAGGAAATCGTATACTGTATTAACCACCGTAATGGCGTGATTTTCTTTCGCTTTCTTCAACAATTTCAATAAAGAATGATGAATGTGAGGCACCAAAGCTGTTCCTCCGAAAACGACTATATTGCTCTGAAAAAACGGTTTGTCCAAATCCTCCGGTAAAAATTCCCATGATGCGCCGATATTATTGATAAAGATCCGTTCGCCATGACCATGGTCATAGTCGGGGTCGGAAAACACATCCGTAAAGGGTGTGTACTGGTTGGTTTGCTTGAATTTTCCGATTTTCAGAGGTGTATATTTGAGGTGTTCGACAATAAAAGCGCCCCCCTCGTCAAGGCCTCTGCTGCCATAGAATCTGACTTCTGCCGGAACGCCGTATAACA
>Ga0099364_10004863_pt1 | contig 20193 bp, 19 predicted proteins | sample TergutTh196P3_FD_73070 | JGI IMG/M metagenome (GOLD analysis project Ga0099364, IMG submission 73070) | Microcerotermes parvus P3 segment gut microbial communities from Pointe-Noire, Republic of the Congo - Th196 P3 | ecosystem: Host-associated > Arthropoda: Insects > Digestive system > Gut ... | reverse complement strand
GGATGACCGGGGCGGCCACCCCCACAAGCCCCCCCCGCCGCTGCGGCGGCACCCCTCCCCAGAGGGGAATAGGGGCTTGCATACTATAATTTCCAATCCCCCTCTGGGGAGGGGTGGCAAACACTCGCAACTTTGTTGCGATAGTGTTTGACGGGGTGGTCTTCCCCGAAACGCCATGGCATGACGGAGAGGGCGATATTTCGTGTCTTTCGTGCTTTTCGTGGTTAAAAAGCAATTCTGCATTCTGCATTCTTAATTCCGCATTGCTTATATGTATAAACCGCCGCAGTATAGAGTAGAATATTAGATGCAGTTTATATTATTGTTACATTACTATATAAGGAATGGTTGCAGCTATGAAAAACGATATTCTCAGGAATCCCTCTCAGCCTATAGTTAAGGAAGACGAAGAAGAGAGCGAAGATAACAGTCAGACAAACGATTCTGATACACAGGATCAAATAACCGAAATGGGATCGGTCACCATCAGCGGTAAACATATGATTCACAGTCTTACCGTGATAGGACAGATAGAGGGTCACTATACCCTGCCGTCTCAAAACAAGACGACCAAGTATGAACACGTTATACCGTCGCTGGTGGCGGTAGAGCAGGACCCGGATGTTAAGGGACTTGTGATCATACTCAATACTGTCGGCGGCGATGTTGAGGCGGGGCTTGCGATTGCCGAAATTATAGCGGGCATGAAAAAACCGACCGTATCCCTCGTGGTGGGCGGGGGACATTCGATCGGAGTTCCGCTTGCGGTAAGTGCAAAAAAATCCTTTATAGCACCAACGGCTACCATGACGATACATCCCGTTCGGATGAACGGGCTTGTTCTCGGCGTTCCTCAAACATTGTCGTACTTCAGCAAAATGCAGGATAGAATAATAAAATTTGTCATAGGCAATTCGGCTATGGAAGAGGATAAATTCCGTGAGCTTATGATGGCGACAGGCGAGCTTGTCATGGATGTAGGCACGGTCATAGACGGCGAAACAGCGGTAGAACTGGGATTAATAGATGCTCTTGGCGGTCTGTCCGATGCGATACAGTTCATAAATGATCTGATAGATGAAGAAAATCAGGATCAAATTATTCCCTGAAATCCCATAAAGGCGATACTCATAAGTCCGGCCGTGAAGAGAGCGAGAGGGAATCCCATAAATACCTTGTGTATATCGTTGTTGTTCTCATACTTCTCCCGTATGCCCGCCATAAGAACTATAGCAAGGGTGAATCCAACTCCGGCGCCGATGCTGTTTGCCAGTGTAGAGAGCAGACTTAGGTTTCCCTCTCTGATGTTTAGCAGCGTGACCCCGAATATGGCGCAGTTTGTCGTAATAAGAGGGAGATATATACCCAGCATAGTATAGAGACGGCGGAGTTTCTTCTTCATAAAAACCTCGATAAACTGCACTATAGAGGCAATTATGAGAATGAAGACAATCGTTTTGAGATACTCGATATTCTGCGGAACGAGAATGTATCTGTAACACAAATAGGTCAGAACCGATGAGATAGTCATAACAAACAAGACCGATATACCCATACCAAAAGCGGTTTCGGTCTTTTTAGAAACACCGAAAAACGGACACATTCCCAAAAACTGAGCCAAAACATAGTTGTTGACAAAAACAGCCCCCATGACTATTAGAAACAATTTCATAAATTCGCTTTGCATATTCTATTTCCTCCTGCTTTTTTTAGCGCTAAAGTGTTTGAGTACCATTATCACCACTCCGAGGGTGAAGAATGCTCCCGGCGCCATTATCATAATAAGCATATGCCGTGAAGTATCCTGTAACAGCTCCATTCCGAAGATGGCTCCGCTTCCGAGAAATTCACGAATCATCCCTACGATAAACAGCCCGAATGTCAGCCCGATTCCCATGCCGAGTGCGTCAACCGCTGCGGGCAGTACCCTGTTCTTAGACGCAAATGATTCTATACGCGAGAAAACGACACAGTTGACAACGATCAGCGGAATGTATATACCCAGAGAATCGTTGATAACAGGCGGGACAAACGCCTCCATCAAGAGCTGCACCGCCGTAACGAATCCCGCCACTATAACAACCGATGTCGCTATGCGTATTTCCCCCGGAATGAGTTTACGCAGTACCGATATGACTGCACAGGCACAGATCATAACCGCCGTTGTAGCGGCTCCCATCGCAATCCCGTTCATGGCCGAGGTTGTCACGGCAAGCAGAGGACATAGCGCCATCATCTGCACAAAAATAGGATTCTCGTAAAACACTCCGTTTTTGATTAACTTAATAAAATCCATATGATATTCCTTTCTTTTAGTATGTATTGTTGTATCCACGGTATGCACGGGGGTGCATACCCTACACGCCCTCTCAGTCGGCAATATCCACGGGGGAAAACACCCGCCGCTGCGGCGGCACCCTCTTTGCCAAAGAGGGCAAGGGGCTTGAAACCGCAGAATTTGCAATATCCACGGATGACCGAGGGCGGTCATCCCTACACGCCCTCTCAGTCGGCGTTGCCGCCGACAGCTCTCCCAAAGGGAGAGCCAAGGACACACCCACAGGATTTGCAATAACCACGGTATGCACGGGGTGCATACCCTACTATAATTTCAAGCCCCCGTAACTGTCAATTGTACATTGTCAACTGTTAATTGTCCGTCCCCCGCCGTTGCGGCGGGTGTTTTTTCTGTTGTTGCGAACCACCTCAAGAACTCCGGTTAGCTTACTTTTACAACACGGTCTTTTTCAAGAACATCATCTATGATCCTTTGCAGATGATTTTGCCAGCTCTCTTCGTTATCTTCCGTCCAAGATTCAAATCCGTTTGTTTTCATAAAAGCTGCCTGTTCATGGTTGATATATTCAGCTCTAATAAGCTCTTGCCGTTTTATTTCAAACTGCCATTCAAAATACTGGTCTATAGTTATTCCAATACCTTCGAGATAGGTAAAGAAATCGTCAGGATTTACCGATATTCTTGATTCGTAATGTTCACGCTCCAGTTCAAGAATTTTTTTAACCTCATCATCAGAAACATTAAACCCTTGAGAAACAGCACTCAAATAAATAGCTTCACGCCTTAATAAAAAATCTACAGCCAGTTCCTCGCCGTCCCTCTCTTCTCCCAAAAGCTGATGCCTGTTTTTTATTGTTTCGACTTCGTTTGTATATATAACAATATTTTCGCCTTTCATATATATACTGTCAAGAGAGCGGTCAGAGCTTAAATCGTAAGCCTTTCTATCGTTTCGACCTATTTCAAGCAATGTTTCTTCGTCATTTCTTTTCATTTCATCGTTGTTATCCGTTTCTGTATGCGATGATTCCGATACATTTGTGTCAGTTTTTCTATTTTGTGATAATGCAAACGCTCCGAAACATACGAATATAACAACAACGGTAAAAAATGCAATTAATTTTTTCATACTCCACCTCACCCGATTCTATTTCCTGTATCCTTGCAGAGTTCCACGCCCAGCCATGGGCACCGCCGCTGCGGCGGCTGTTGTGGTTGGTGTAGAATCACCTAACAACCTTTCTCCCGTATTTTTCCGTCATTGCGTAAATTTCACCAGCTTTATCTATAGTATAGCTGTATATTCTCCTGCCATCGTCTGTGACAAATTGTTTGGCTATGACCCATCGTTGTTTATGGGTATATTCTGCTAACAAAGAATACTCTTCGCCATTTACAGTAATTGTTTTATGCTCATTGTAAAACAATTGGTCGTCAAAGTCAACCTTTATAAGCGAACTATAATTAAAATTTTCTGTTAAATATGTATTCAACGCTTCGGCATTTCCGGCTGAAAAAACCAGCATAGCAGAACTGTCACGAAATGCGTTGTCGGTATGAAGTTCTAATAACTCTGGTTCAATGCTATTGGGAAGATCAAAAACGTCAGTGATTATATTTTGCTGCTCTTCTGTAAAATCATCCATAATATAAATTATTGTGGTGAAAGCAAAGTTAAAATATGCCCAAAACAGTAAATACAACAATGAAAAGAAAGCTATAACCGACAGTATAATGATTGTGATTTTAGCGGGTTTTACCCGCTTTTCTTTAACTAACATCTGCGATACCTCACCCCTCCCGCATCCATAGAATGCGGGAGGCAATTTATTTTTGTCCACCGCTATGTCGTGTCACCTTGAATAATAGTAACTGTAACCATATTCATTTTCATCATACAAACCGACAGATACCGTCAAAATCGAATATGTATCAATTTCATTTCCAAAAAAACCAACCCTCGTCCCCTTGTGATGACCAATTGGATACTCTTTTGAGGGCTTTATGAATTGAATCCACAATCGGGGTTTAGATCCGTCTGAATAGATTTCTTTAAGAAAATCAGGGTTTTCGATGACAAATGATTCTATAACATTATTCTCTTCCAAAAAACGGTCGGCTACTAATTTTAATTCGTCACGATCAGTTGGAGGCTCGCAAATCATATAATATAAAAATCCCGTACCCGAAGAATCATTCTCTATCTCATAAATCCCCTTAGACAGATATTCCTTGTATAATGCACGCCTTTCCATGTGCCAGTTGTATGTTTCTATCAATATAGGTGCTGATTTCCACATAATCAAGACGATTATTATGCCAAGTATTACCTTTGTTTTAGTTATTTTCAGCATTATACTGTACCGCTGAATGTAATTTCTTTTTCAAAATAGGAAACAAAAGGGTTGTAAGAAACTGCATTGAAAAAATTATACCTTTGCATAACATACCATGCTGAAAATCCTCGCGAACTTCTATGATACATATAACCCTCCTAAAATTCGTTTTTTATTCACTCCCGTGGTTAGTGGTATCCACGGGAGTGAATATTTAATGTAATACATTATGTTAGTTAATTAATATAATTTTTATCAGGAAGAGAAGTTACTTAAATCCACCCTTTTCTTGAATCAGTTTGTTTTGTGTAATGTCAATTATATATCTTCGTTCATACACATTATAACAAACAAGATATTCGTGATTTTTAATAATCATATTTGGATTAACGAATTCTACTTGTTCTATAATGGTTTCTGCATCATACACATTCACATTACCGAACGGCCACGCTTTTCCAATTATGTCGTAGATATTCCATAATAATTCACCTTCAAAATTATACGCTTCGACATTGTTGTTTATATAATCTATTGGCTCATCGCTGGGATCAATCCACACTAAAAACACTTTATCACTACTTATTGAGAAATTTATAATTTTTCTCGGATAACTTATTAATTTGTCGTTAATATAAATTGCATCCTTATAAACAACGATATTTAGCGTTCCGGATGGAGTTATAGTGCTTATACTAATTTCATTTTGACACATATAACATTTCTCCTTTTCGTTATGGTAAAGGTATAGAATTGCCACTCCACCAATTCTATTTCCTGCGTTCCTACAATATCGAACTGCACTCCGCCGCCGGCTTGACCATAATTTGGCCCAACGATTCCGGTGTGAATTTGCGTACTTATGACCTCAACGGGGATCTTCCGATATAAAAAAAGTGTCGTTGGTAATGTCAATAACCATATTTTGTGTCCCGTATACATCAAAGCATGTTAAATATTCATTTCCCACAATAGATTTGTCGGGATAAAAATCAACACCGTCATTTCTATAGATACTAAAATCACAATAAATTTTTGATTTTGGAGCAATATCACCTATGTTGTATAAATATTTTCCCGAATAATCAAAGGCTGAAATATTATTTGCTAGTTGATGTTTTACAGAATCATTAGCTAAAACATCGCCGTATATTCGTTGATTAGTTCCAAGATCATAATTACCGTCAGATTTAAAATCCATCAATAAAACAAAAAATTTATCTTTTCCGAAAGCGATCGCTTTAATATCAAGATCAAAATGCAAAATTACATCCATAAATGATAATGATTTACCATGAATATTTAAATTTACTCTTTTTCCATCGACATATGCACAAAAAGTAAAACTTCTATGATACATATAACCCTCCTAAAATTCGTTTTTTATCCACTCCCGTGGTTATTGGTATCCACGGGAGTGAATATCTTCTTAAAAAATCGCATTGAGATTAGTTAGGGAATAATGCTTGGTATTATTCTATCATTTACAAACCAAGAATTATTGCAACTAGTTCGCACAACCCAATGCCCCTCGTGCCATTTTCGCTACCAGTTATTTGACCATCGCTTGATTAGCTTGTTTTTTGTAATGTCAACGATAAATTTTAAGGCATATACAGACTGACAAATAAGATATTCATGTCCATCAACAATTAATTGCGGCTCAAGAGATTCTTCTTTGACGAGAATAGTTTTTGCATCATATACATTCATATGTCCAAATGCACGTTTTTCATTAATGATTTCATGGATTTTCCACAACAATTTCCCGTCAAAGCTATATGCACTAATATTATTGAGGTTGCAACTTTCATAATCAGATGTTTTTCCGGAAGCATCTTGGAGTAAAAAAATCTTGTCGCTGCTAATTGAAAAACCTGATAACGTGTATGGATATTTTATTGCGGTATCGTTGATATAAATTGAATCTCTATAAATAATTATATTCATTTCTCCGGATGGAGTTATCGTATTAAAATAGAGTTCATTTTGACACATATAACATTTCTCCTTTTTGTTGTAGTGTTAAGTATGATAAATTTCATAGGCTCTATTTAGGTTTTCGGTATCATACCAAGTGTAATTTGCCAATTCTATTTGTCGACCAGTCTGGCGAATATGTTTTTGGCTTTTTTCTTGAAAATCAAGTTCGAGTGGTGATTTATCATAAATTACAAACTTCCCATGTGAGACCTCACTAAGACCATAATATATTGACGTATGATCCCAGGGTATGAATGCAAATTTACTTGTTGATATGTCAATAAATAAATAAGGGAAATTCTGTCCGCCTGAATCGTTTTTGTATGCGGAAAAAGATATGGATATACAATTGGAAATCGGAGCATAGTCAAACGTCATCTCTCGTCTATAAAAAACGCCACGCTTTTCAGTGTTCATGTCAATACAAGGTTTTTTTAGATTGTCATTTCTATAAATAGCTAATTTGCAATAATACGCATCCATTTTCAACTCAAGAATGTCATATAAAAATATCCCATACTTACGGTCGAAAGTTACAAAAAAATCATTGAAACTACCCGGGAATTCGTTTTTACATGATTTCGGCGGTGTTATTTCCCAAAAAAAATCATTCATAAGCGGTAACATCTCCTATGATTTTAATTGATTGCCTCGCATGAAGATCGTGAGACAACCAATTAAACATAATTTATGGCAATGAAATCGATAAGCCGCTCCACCAATTTGATTGAACCTGCGTTCCTACAATATCAAACTGCACTCCACCACCCGAACCCCAACCGGAAACAGGTGCCACTATTCCCGAGTGTACTTGAACATTTGTGGGAATATTTAATGCCCTATAGTGAGTAGGGATATATGGCAGCGCAAATTTATCTCGAATTTGCGCTCTCGTTAATCCTTGAATATCACCTATCCTTACAACAAAAGTTGCAGATTCAATATTACCGCTATTGCTAAGTCTAATATATTGCGATGCTTGCGAATGAGTATACTTAATTACTGGAGTGCCAGACATATATGGCGGTGAGGAATATCCTTGACTTGCTAATGCCGTATTTCTCGCCTCCGCCGTAATAACTGTCCGACTGTTAGCGCTTATATTTATGTTTTTTAAGCTGTTGTCAATAGATGACGCATAACCGGATAATGTTAAATACTGCGATGCTGTTATGGTTCGCTTTGCGTTGATTAACATTCCGAACGACCTAACCGCAACTACCGTTTGATGGATTGCTCCGGCCACAATTGTTGCTGTTTGAATCGTTTGAGCAAGCAAAAAAGCTATTTCAACAAGCGAAGATTCATATGCTGTATAGTGCATCCACAAACCATAAAACTCATCACTATTTGTGGCAACATTCCAATTTTGATTGTTAATTGAGTTAATTAGCCTTTGTTTCGCTAACCATACTCTGCGTTCCAAACCAAAACCTTGCGGGTTTGCATTATAAGCGTTGTATGTACTGTTTAGCCAATTGATATTTGATTGTGTAAGAGCATATAAAGGCCCTGATGCTGTTCCGTCAAACGCTTGAAAGTAAAAATCACCATTAGGAAACTTGGTTACACTCAAAACAATATCTGCTATGCTTTCGTTTACTTTTGTTAAATATATAGTTGGCGTGTTAGTGTTATCATACACCGTCGGACACCCATGCAACAGCGGGTCACCATTTGGCGAGAATGCGGTTACGGTCACCTGCAGCTGTTCTCGTGGTAACGATTCCCAAGGTATTGCTACAAGAAATCCGTGATAACCGTTGCCGTATCCGGCGGATGTTGTGGACTACCTCAAGAACTCCGGTACTTCCTGCCCTCTGCTTTCGTAGAAGTCTACATGCCTGTCTGCGCGTCTTAGCGCTTCGTCAACCGTGATTTCGCCGGCCTCATAATCGGCTTTGGCTTGCCGGATTGTGTTTCGATACATGAGCATTTCTTCAAAAAGATTTACACCATTTTCATAATACTCATCTTTTTTTATACGATCTTTATAATTTTGCTCAAAGTCTAACATGTCTTGTTCGTTGTATTTAACACCATGCGCCTTGAAGAAAAGAAATATATTATCACTGTTTTCCCAAACAATATATTCGAATAGTTCGACCTTTTTCTTGTGTCTTTCTTCCTCGGTGAACGGTATTGTTTTTGCTATTTCTTCAAGTTCGGCATGTAATTCTCCGGCTATATTCTTTGATTCTATATACATTTCTTCGTCTAATTCATAATAATGCACAAAATTCCTAGTGGCATCGTTCAATCTTTGCATCTCTTCCTCAATTTCTGTTCTTGAAGAAAATTCCCGTTTTATTTCAAAACTAAAGGGTTCTGACGGAACTTCTCTCATAAGAGGTGGGGGTTCAGGAAAACTCACCTGTTCAAAGTCACTCGAAGAAGAATTTGGCATATCCGGTTCACTCCTGCTTGCATCTAGCTTGTTGGTGATAGTCATAACGGTTATCACAATAATACTTAAAGTGAGCAAAACACTGCAAATAATTGCTGTCTTTGGATTTAAAATTTTCATATCACACCTCACCCCTCCCGCATCCATAGAATGCGGGAGGCAACTTATTTTTGTCCACCACTATGTCATGTCACCTTGAATAATAGTAACTGTAACCATATTCGTTTCCATCATGCAAACCGACAGATACCGTCAAAATCGAATATGTATCAATTTCATTTCCAAAAAAACCAACCCTCGTCCCCTTGTGATGACCAATTGGATACTCTTTTGAGGGCTTTATGAATTGAATCCACAATCGGGGTTTAGATCCGTCTGAATAGATTTCTTTAAGAAAATCAGGGTTTTCGATGACAAATGATTCTATAACATTATTCTCTTCCAAAAAACGGTCGGCTACTAATTTTAATTCGTCACGATCAGTTGGAGGCTCGCAAATCATATAATATAAAAATCCCGTACCCGAAGAATCATTCTCTATCTCATAAATCCCCTTAGACAGATATTCCTTGTATAATGCACGCCTTTCCATGTGCCAGTTGTATGTTTCTATCAATATAGGTGCTGATTTCCACATAATCAAGACGATTATTATGCCAAGTATTACCTTTGTTTTAGTTATTTTCAGCATTATACTGTACCGCTGAATGTAATTTCTTTTTCAAAATAGGAAACAAAAGGGTTGTAAGAAACTGCATTGAAAAAATTATACCTTTGCATAACATACCATGCTGAAAATCCTCGCGAACTTCTATGATACATATAACCCTCCTAAAATTCGTTTTTTATTCACTCCCGTGGTTAGTGGTATCCACGGGAGTGAATATTTAATGTAATACATTATGTTAGTTAATTAATATAATTTTTATCAGGAAGAGAAGTTACTTAAATCCACCCTTTTCTTGAATCAGTTTGTTTTGTGTAATGTCAATTATATATCTTCGTTCATACACATTATAACAAACAAGATATTCGTGATTTTTAATAATCATATTTGGATTAACGAATTCTACTTGTTCTATAATGGTTTCTGCATCATACACATTCACATTACCGAACGGCCACGCTTTTCCAATTATGTCGTAGATATTCCATAATAATTCACCTTCAAAATTATACGCTTCGACATTGTTGTTTATATAATCTATTGGCTCATCGCTGGGATCAATCCACACTAAAAACACTTTATCACTACTTATTGAGAAATTTATAATTTTTCTCGGATAACTTATTAATTTGTCGTTAATATAAATTGCATCCTTATAAACAACGATATTTAGCGTTCCGGATGGAGTTATAGTGCTTATACTAATTTCATTTTGACACATATAACATTTCTCCTTTTCGTTATGGTAAAGGTATAGAATTGCCACTCCACCAATTCTATTTCCTGCGTTCCTACAATATCGAACTGCACTCCGCCGCCGGCTTGACCATAATTTGGCCCAACGATTCCGGTGTGAATTTGCGTACTTATGACCTCAACGGGGATCTTCCGATATAAAAAAAGTGTCGTTGGTAATGTCAATAACCATATTTTGTGTCCCGTATACATCAAAGCATGTTAAATATTCATTTCCCACAATAGATTTGTCGGGATAAAAATCAACACCGTCATTTCTATAGATACTAAAATCACAATAAATTTTTGATTTTGGAGCAATATCACCTATGTTGTATAAATATTTTCCCGAATAATCAAAGGCTGAAATATTATTTGCTAGTTGATGTTTTACAGAATCATTAGCTAAAACATCGCCGTATATTCGTTGATTAGTTCCAAGATCATAATTACCGTCAGATTTAAAATCCATCAATAAAACAAAAAATTTATCTTTTCCGAAAGCGATCGCTTTAATATCAAGATCAAAATGCAAAATTACATCCATAAATGATAATGATTTACCATGAATATTTAAATTTACTCTTTTTCCATCGACATATGCACAAAAAGTAAAACTTCTATGATACATATAACCCTCCTAAAATTCGTTTTTTATCCACTCCCGTGGTTATTGGTATCCACGGGAGTGAATATCTTCTTAAAAAATCGCATTGAGATTAGTTAGGGAATAATGCTTGGTATTATTCTATCATTTACAAACCAAGAATTATTGCAACTAGTTCGCACAACCCAATGCCCCTCGTGCCATTTTCGCTACCAGTTATTTGACCATCGCTTGATTAGCTTGTTTTTTGTAATGTCAACGATAAATTTTAAGGCATATACAGACTGACAAATAAGATATTCATGTCCATCAACAATTAATTGCGGCTCAAGAGATTCTTCTTTGACGAGAATAGTTTTTGCATCATATACATTCATATGTCCAAATGCACGTTTTTCATTAATGATTTCATGGATTTTCCACAACAATTTCCCGTCAAAGCTATATGCACTAATATTATTGAGGTTGCAACTTTCATAATCAGATGTTTTTCCGGAAGCATCTTGGAGTAAAAAAATCTTGTCGCTGCTAATTGAAAAACCTGATAACGTGTATGGATATTTTATTGCGGTATCGTTGATATAAATTGAATCTCTATAAATAATTATATTCATTTCTCCGGATGGAGTTATCGTATTAAAATAGAGTTCATTTTGACACATATAACATTTCTCCTTTTTGTTGTAGTGTTAAGTATGATAAATTTCATAGGCTCTATTTAGGTTTTCGGTATCATACCAAGTGTAATTTGCCAATTCTATTTGTCGACCAGTCTGGCGAATATGTTTTTGGCTTTTTTCTTGAAAATCAAGTTCGAGTGGTGATTTATCATAAATTACAAACTTCCCATGTGAGACCTCACTAAGACCATAATATATTGACGTATGATCCCAGGGTATGAATGCAAATTTACTTGTTGATATGTCAATAAATAAATAAGGGAAATTCTGTCCGCCTGAATCGTTTTTGTATGCGGAAAAAGATATGGATATACAATTGGAAATCGGAGCATAGTCAAACGTCATCTCTCGTCTATAAAAAACGCCACGCTTTTCAGTGTTCATGTCAATACAAGGTTTTTTTAGATTGTCATTTCTATAAATAGCTAATTTGCAATAATACGCATCCATTTTCAACTCAAGAATGTCATATAAAAATATCCCATACTTACGGTCGAAAGTTACAAAAAAATCATTGAAACTACCCGGGAATTCGTTTTTACATGATTTCGGCGGTGTTATTTCCCAAAAAAAATCATTCATAAGCGGTAACATCTCCTATGATTTTAATTGATTGCCTCGCATGAAGATCGTGAGACAACCAATTAAACATAATTTATGGCAATGAAATCGATAAGCCGCTCCACCAATTTGATTGAACCTGCGTTCCTACAATATCAAACTGCACTCCACCACCCGAACCCCAACCGGAAACAGGTGCCACTATTCCCGAGTGTACTTGAACATTTGTGGGAATATTTAATGCCCTATAGTGAGTAGGGATATATGGCAGCGCAAATTTATCTCGAATTTGCGCTCTCGTTAATCCTTGAATATCACCTATCCTTACAACAAAAGTTGCAGATTCAATATTACCGCTATTGCTAAGTCTAATATATTGCGATGCTTGCGAATGAGTATACTTAATTACTGGAGTGCCAGACATATATGGCGGTGAGGAATATCCTTGACTTGCTAATGCCGTATTTCTCGCCTCCGCCGTAATAACTGTCCGACTGTTAGCGCTTATATTTATGTTTTTTAAGCTGTTGTCAATAGATGACGCATAACCGGATAATGTTAAATACTGCGATGCTGTTATGGTTCGCTTTGCGTTGATTAACATTCCGAACGACCTAACCGCAACTACCGTTTGATGGATTGCTCCGGCCACAATTGTTGCTGTTTGAATCGTTTGAGCAAGCAAAAAAGCTATTTCAACAAGCGAAGATTCATATGCTGTATAGTGCATCCACAAACCATAAAACTCATCACTATTTGTGGCAACATTCCAATTTTGATTGTTAATTGAGTTAATTAGCCTTTGTTTCGCTAACCATACTCTGCGTTCCAAACCAAAACCTTGCGGGTTTGCATTATAAGCGTTGTATGTACTGTTTAGCCAATTGATATTTGATTGTGTAAGAGCATATAAAGGCCCTGATTCTGTTCCGTCAAACGCTTGAAAGTAAAAATCACCATTAGGAAACTTGGTTACACTTAAAATAATCTCTGATATATTTTCGTTTACTTTTGTTAAATATATAGTTGGCGTGTTAGTGTTATCATACACCTTAGGACACCCATGCAACATGGGGTTTCCGTTTGCCGAAATTCCGTATACGGTCACCTTCAGCTGTTCATGTGGAAATAAATGCCATGGTATTTCTACAAGAAATCCGTGATGGCCGTTGCCGTATCCGGCTGTTGTTGCGGTCTACCTCAAGAACTCCGGTACTTCCTGCCCTCTGCTTTCGTAGAAGTCTATATGCCTGTCTGCACGTTTTAGCGCCTCGTCAACCGTGATTTTGCCGGCCTCATAATCGGCTTTGGCTTGCCGGATTGTGTTTCGTTTCGTAAGAACCTCTTCAAAATGATTTACATGATATTCATAATACTCGTTTTTTGTGATTCGATCTCTGTAGTTTTCTTCAAAGTCTAATTTATCATCCTTGTTGTCTAAAATCACGCCATTTTCTTTCAAAACTAAGGAAAGATTATCATTTGCGTTCCAGTCGGCAAATCCAAGAAGTTCGACCTTTTTCTTATGCCTTTCTTCATCGGTGAATGGAATTGTTTCGGCAATTTCATAAAGCTCGGCATATAATGCTTGGCAAATTGCTTCTGAATCTCGATATAAATCACGATTAAAGTCAAAAAGCTCACCATATGATGAATATGCTTTTTGGAGCCTTTGCATCTCTTCCTCAACTTCCGTTCTTGAAGAAAATTCCCGCTTTATTTCAAAACTGAACGGTTCTATTTTTGAAATATCAATTTCGCTATGTTTGGGTCTAGAGAAATTTTCTTGAACAAATTCAGTTGGAGAAGAATCTTGCATACCCGATTCACTCCTGCTTTCGTCCGTTATAGGTGTATTGTTTTTTATAGCGATAGTCACTACAACAATACTAAAAACTAGCAAAATACTGCATATAATCGCTGTCTTTGGATTTAGTTTTTTCATACTCCACCTCACCCGTTTTTAATTCGATGGAATATTATTTTACGACCTGACCAATCGCTTTGTAATTTTTCACGCAATGAAACATTCCTTGCCGGACCGGTATGCTGTGCAAACAAAACATCTTTGGGATTTGTATCTGTAACATCATGCACAATCATTGCGTGAGATACCGATAACTCTCCAGGTCGTGTTACCTGTATAACATCGCCCTCATTTATATTGTTAGTTATAAATGTCCAATCTTTAAGCACTTCTTGTGGACTCTCGTAAATGATGGTTTGGTATCCTCTTTGAAGACCGTTACCATCATAATCACGCCCCCAGTGCCGTGCGAAATTTGGAGCACCGCCCCATGTGTATGTAGCGTAATATATTGTTCCTAAAATGTCATTGTACCACCATGCTGTGTCTTGGGTGCGATTGCTATCATATTGAGCATAATCCATTCCTCCGCCTACATATAAAGCTCCTGAGACAAAATTTGTACAATTACTAGCGCCTGTTTTTAGATAAAATGGGGTGTCATATTGTCCGTTCGGATCTGTCCATTCCGCGAATGTATAAGCATAGTTTCTCGCAATTGTTCTGCTATATTGGCTGTTTGCATTGCTGTTGCTGTTGGTGTATGTCCGCTTATTCACCTTATTATCATACACCTTAGGACACCCATGCAACAGCGGATCACCATTTGGCGAGAATGCGGTTACGGTCACCTGCAGCTGCTCTCGTGGTAACGATTCCCAAGGTATTTCTACAAGAAATCCGTGATGGCCGTTGCCGTATCCGGCGTTGTATAGATCGGGGCGGTAGCGGTTGGCGGTTACTATATTTTCCCACAAAACGTCTGGGATGTTCGGCCGTCGTATGCGAACACGAATATCTATAGCGTGATTCGGCATTGCGGGATTCCACGCCCAGCCGTGGGCTCCGCTTGGGGCTACAACATCGAGCCATCCTGTTGGGAGGGCGTTAGAATGGTTGTAGGTTATAGATAACACCGGACCTAAATTGGTCTCTGATGAGTAAAGATTGAAAAAATTATCTACGTCCGCTCTTGTTTCAATAACAACACCTCGGTTTTGATGTGAGGCGTTATACCATTTTTTTACAACTTCAGTAAGATCAAACCTTGTGACACGAACATTTCCGTCTGTGTCTGCTATGCTGAGAACTGTCGAGCTTCTCGATGGTCTGTTCGTCCAAGTCATAAACCCTGTCGGCCAATCTGATATAACCTCATGTGCGTTGAAGATGGGGTTGCCGTTGTAATAAAAAATCTCCATGTTCAATTCCGCATATGTAATGGATGAAAATACAATATTCGGCATTTTGTTGAACTTCAGATATGTGTTTTCTCTATAACTGCCGCTTTTTCCCAACCACAAGTATGGATTACTCTCAGTGTTTGAGTAAGAGTCTGTGTAGACCGATACATCCCGCAGATTGCTCGTGCTGTCATTTGCGAAAACCGTTGGATCCAGTGTCACGGGGTAGGCTCTGTCGTCATCGTTCAGCCAGTCGGCATCGGGGGTTAATACCATTATATACCCGTTTTCGCTTTCGGTCAACTCTATTTTGACGTTGTAAGAAAATTCCATATTAGAATCGAACATATACGGGGTTTCGATAACAAAGACGGTTTTTCCGTCCGTGTCTATGAGATTGACAGAATTATCCTCATTCAAAGCGGCGATCAGTCCGTTTGTGGTCAGATCAACGGTGTAGGAAAGGATGTCGCTGCGTTCACGGATGATAATGTCTTCCTTGAGCCGATAGGACGACAGGGTAAACTCGATGTCGATGTCCTCGAGCGCATTTTCGTATCTCAAAGACGACAAAGACTTTGTGGGCATGGATTTTATTTCATCTGCCCTAATCCTGTTTTCGGGCGTGATTTCGGTGATTTGCCGGGTTGTTATCTCGGCGGCACTTGGGTGCAGTTCCACGCTTTCGGTCCGGATTTCATCCTCTTGGGGTTTGTCTGCGGTTAATGACCATGAGATTTCGTGGTTACCGGACTTTACCCTAACTAATTTTTCGCTGTCTGCTTGCCCGGCAAACTCTACGTTAAATACCTCGTTTTCGGTTCTTATGATGTCGTTATCGTCAATGAGAGTGTTGTCGATTGTCTCCCATCTTCCGTCTTTTTCAAAATTTATGGGATTGCTGTGTACAACCGCCATAATTTGACCGTCAGAAAGTTCGTATTGATTGCTGAACTCATCCCTAAGTTCTGAAATTTCGGACAATATGTATACCGTTTGGTCACTCCGTGTCAACGCTATTACGTTTTCAAGGGACATGATTTGAAACAACATAACGACAGAGATAAACAGTGCTGTGATTTTGCTTTTTCGATTTTTCATTTTAGGCATTCTAAACCCTCCTTCATCTTTTATTCGATTTATACCTACACCCAACCACTCAGCCCATCGGAATCAACCCCTTTGATATTCTTATAACGCTATCATAACATAAAATCCCACAAGATGAAATGTGCAATATGCACAAAGTTTTATACGCTGCTTTGTGCAATATCACATTATGGAAAGGTGTTCCATATTAGCTTGTCAGGATTGGTATATTGTCAACTGTCAATTGCCGTCACCCACACCTTCCCCGCAAGTTTGCCGTCGATGTCATTCGCCTGGCTAAGCGAATCTGCCGTGATGGTATAGTGACCCATCTTTCGATGGGTTTTTGATTGAGCTTTCCCGTAAATGTGCAGATTAACGCCCTTTTGCATATATGCTTTTTCCAAACCATGCACCGTTGCGGGACCATCGCTCCGCCCGATAAGATTACGCATCACAACGGCCGGATGCAGCAGCGATGTATCTCCGAGAGGAAGTCCCAGCACTGCTCTTATGTGATTCTCAAACTGATTGACCCGACAGCCCTCTATAGTATAGTGACCGGAATTGTGCGGACGTGGAGCAACCTCGTTTATGTATATATCGCCGTTTTTACCCGCAAACATCTCGACGCAGAATGTTCCGACGCCGTCAAACACATCCATAACCCTCGCCGAAACATCCGAGATGTCAATCCGCAGCTTCTCCGACAGATCCGCAGGAACGGTTGTCCTGTCCAAAATGCTGTTTTTATGCACATTTTGTGCAACGGGATAGACGACCTTGCTGCCGTCCGCCCCTCTTGTGGCTATGACCGATACCTCCATTGCAAAATCGACAAACTCCTCCGCCATCAGCGGCTGATCTGCCCCACCGAGGGCGTTGTATCCTCTCTCAAGTTCACCCTCGTCTCTGACAAGGAAGTTACCCTTGCCGTCATATCCGTCCTTGCGGCTTTTGAGCATGAACGGATAGCCGTATTCTCCTGCAAATTTACGCATATCATCCAAATCCCGTATAGCCGTAAATGCAGGGACCGTTAGACCATTCTCCGCAAGTTTTGTCTTTTGCAGAAACTTGTCCTGGATACATTTCAAACTTGCCGCAGACGGATAGACGGTATGTCCGTCCCGCTCCAGCTGTTCAAGAGTGTCGGAATCTATGTGTTCATATTCATAGGTGATCACATCCGACCTTTGGGCAAGGCTGAATATAGCCTGCCGATCGTAAAAACCGGCCGCTATAAGCTCGTCCGATATGCTTGCCGAGGGACAATCGGGAGCAGGGTCAAGGGTAACCACATAAACGCCCAGTCTCTTAGCCTCTAATATCATCATCTTGCCGAGCTGCCCGCCGCCGATTATACCTATCCGCTTCTGCAAGCAATCCTGTCTTGTGTTGGTCATGGTTTAAATCTCCTCCCACTTGGTACAAGTGTATGCAAATGGATTTATAACATGAATATCGCTATCAATCAATGTCATGTTTCAATTTTACTCGTTTTTCAATATCTTCGACAGACGGTAATGTGTTTTCCAATTCTTTCGGCAGATATTCCGTCAATTGATATTCGCTTACGCCGATTGGCTTTGTCATATCTCGCAAAGCGTACTCCGCAATTGTTTTATTTTTATCACTACATAAAATAAGCCCAATTGACGGATTATCTCCATCCTTTTTCAAAAGTGTATCTACCGCTGAAAGGTAAAAATTCAACTTCCCGGCATATTCTGCTTTGAATTTACCTGTTTTTAATTCAATTACAAAATAACAATGTAAGTTTGTGTTATAGAAAAGCAGGTCAAGGTAAAAATCCTCATCACCGATTTCTAAATGATATTGATTTCCAAGAAAAGCAAATCCCGTTCCAAGCTCCAACAACAGCTTAGAGATATTAGAGACCATTTCCTTTTCAACTTCACGCTCAATCATTTTTTCTCTTGCTTCGATAAAGTCAAAAATATAAGGGTCTTTCATCGTTTGCTCTGCAAGCTCGATTTGCGGCAAGGGCAAACGTGTTCCAAAATTTGTTGTCTTTTCAGCAAGAATCTGTCGTTCGTATAATTTTGATTTTATTTGCAATGCCAAAACATCCCTTGACCATCCGTTTTCAAAGGTTTTTTGTGCATACCATAAATAAGCGTTTTTATCTGAAACTTTATCCATCAACGCTTGCAAATGATACCATGTTAATTGTGCAAGTGTCGCTTGCACAATTTGATTCTCTGTAAAAATAGAAGCAAATTTTTTCATATATTTTAAGTTTCGTACTGAATAGCCCGTAACATTCCCTCACTCCCACTCGACCGTTCCGGGCGGCTTTCCGGTAATGTCGTACACGACCCTGTTTATGCCGCTGACCTCGTCGGTGATGCGTCTGCTCACCTTGTCGAGCAGCTCGTAGGGTATGCGGGCAAATTCGGCTTCCATAAAATCGGTGGTGTTGACCGCTCTTAATATAGCGGTGTTTTCGTATGTTCTGCCGCCTTTTGCGACACCTACCGAGCGTATTCCCGCAAGCACGGCAAAGTATTGCCCGATGGATTTATCAAGACCCGCATCTGCGATTTCTTGGCGAAAAATAGCATCGGCATCCCTCAGAGTGTCGAGCCTTTCCCGTGTTATCTCTCCGATAACACGAATGGCAAGCCCCGGACCGGGAAACGGCTGACGGCATACCAGCCTTTGATCAAGTCCGAGAACCTGACCTAACCGCCTAACCTCATCCTTATATAACGGTGACAGCGGCTCTATTAGTTCCTTAAACTCCACAACATCAGGCAGACCGCCTACATTGTGATGGCTTTTGGTGATGTTTGCACCATCCTTGCCCGATTCTATTATATCGGGATAGATAGTACCCTGTGCGAAAAAGTCTACCGACCCTATTTTTCTCGACTCTTCTTCAAAAACCCGTATGAACTCTTCGCCGATTATCTTGCGTTTGGTTTCGGGATCGGTCACCCCCGACAATCGCTTGATAAACCGCTCAGAGGCATCGATTCTTATAAAGTTCAGCTCCTTGCCGCCGAAAGCCTCTTCAACCTCATCGCCTTCGTTTTTACGCATGAAACCGTGGTCTACAAAAACCCCGGTAAGACGCTTTCCCACGGCCTTTGACAGAAGCGCCGCCAATACAGACGAATCCACCCCTCCCGAAAGCCCCAGCAGCACCCTGCCGTCCCCGACCCTCGCGCGTATATCATTTATAGCGTTCTCCGCAAATTCTTCCATGTTTCTCTGTTTTTTCATATAGGTTTCTCCTTCAATTTAAATTCAGAATAGCTAATTTCTGCAACCAATGGTTTCAGATTTGATTTTTGTATTTCTCCGGAAGACCACACCGCCGTTGCGATAACCACGGATGACCGAGGGCGGTCATCCCTACAAGACCACCCCGCCGCTGCGGCGGCACCAGGGGAAAAACACCCGCCCTTGCGAGGGCACCCTCTTTACGAAAGAGGGCAGGGGCTTGCATACTATATTTTCCAATTCCCCTCTGGGGAGGGGTGGCAAACACTCGCAACAAAGTTGCGATAGTGTTTGACGGGGTGGTCTGCCTCGAAACGCCCTCTCAGTCGGCGTTGCCGCCGACAGCTCTCCCAAAGGGAGAGCCAAGG
>Ga0099364_10004862_pt1 | contig 20196 bp, 19 predicted proteins | sample TergutTh196P3_FD_73070 | JGI IMG/M metagenome (GOLD analysis project Ga0099364, IMG submission 73070) | Microcerotermes parvus P3 segment gut microbial communities from Pointe-Noire, Republic of the Congo - Th196 P3 | ecosystem: Host-associated > Arthropoda: Insects > Digestive system > Gut ... | reverse complement strand
GGAGAAGCGGGGGGGGGGTGAAAATCCCCCGGGGGGTGTGTTGTTGTTTTATGTAGGGAGTTTTTTTTGTGGTGTGCTGATTAGGGCGGGGAGCCGCAAGGGCGGCTGATTGGGTGAAATTCCCAAACCGACGGTACAGTCCGGACGGAAGAGTGGGCGGCGCGGGCGCCATGAAAAGCATGGGCGATGCCGATAGCAATTGCAGTGCGGGCAGTACGAGCAACGCAGTCGGCAAAGTTAGTGCAAAGGCGCAGGTGAGAGCGGCAAAAATGCTAGAAATCACCGCAAAACGCGTTTCCCTTGCGGTACATAACCCTCTTTAAAAGTCACCCTGTGTTCTGCACAGGGATTTTTATGTTGCGGCGATTGCAACTAACTTTGGAGGACATTATGAACAAAATCAACACAAACACCCAAATCACAAAACTCACGGCAATGGCGCTTCTGGCGGGGCTTTCCGTTGTAAGCGTAATGACGATTCACTTCCCGATCCCGCCCTTTCCGCCCTTTTTGGAGTACGATGCGGCGGACATCTTTATCCTCATAGCAGGTCTGATTTTCGGTTGGTCCGCAGGGCTTCAGGTACTCCTCGTTGCCGCATTGGTTCAAGCACTTACCGTCAGCGTGGCATCGGGCTACGTGGGCTTCATCATGCACATCGTAACCACAGCCGCCCTACTCATAGTCAGTTGTCTGCTGAGGGAAAAGGTGTTCAAAAACAAGGCGTGGGGGCTGCCCGTGAGCTTTGTTTTCGGCGTTATCGCCCTATGCGCTGTGGCTGTACCCACTAACTTAATCGCTCAACCCCTCTTTAATGGTGTGCCCATTGAGGCGGTCACCCCCATGATTTTACCCACAATTTTGCCGTTTAATGCCATAAAAGGCGGGGCAAACGCGGCTTTGGCGTGCATATTGTTCATGGCATTGCTGCCGATTTTGAAAAAAACTCCCATGGCGCAATTCTTGGTACAGCAAAAAAAATCCCCCGCCGAGCTACAACGGACAAAAGCAGTTTCCACCGTCTGTTACGGGCTTATCCTCTGGGCGCTGCAGATTCTCATTGGCGCGAAGGGCTTGCCCGCAATTACGGTCAACGGTGTTTCTACTGACAGCCTTGAGGGCATTGCCGGCACGGTGTTTTACTTCGCTTCTTTCGCCTTAGGGGTAATAGGCACAGGGTTTTTGACTGCGGGAGTTGTCGCAATAAAAAACGGGCTTAGGGAATAATCCGCTCCTTGCAGGCGTTGGAGGCAATTAAGTACATCATCGGCAGCGGCGAGCTGTTGACAGGTTGACCTTTGACGGGCTGCGGGGGGAGTTTTTTCCGGTCATGCGCCAGGTAGTGGACAAGCAGGGGAGTTTATGATATAATAATAAGTATGAGAAAACAAACAATCAGCGAAGAGAAACGTTGTCCGCATTGTGGACAGATCGAAGGTCAAACAAAACAGGGCTTAAATCGCTCAGGGACACAGCGTTATAAATGTCTGAAATGCAACAAAAAGTACACGCTGAACTTAAAACCAAACGCGTATTCAGAGGAGATACGCGAGCGTGCCATCAGGACGTATTTTCCCGGAGTGAGTGGTCGTGGAGTCGGAAAAGTCTTCAACATGAGCAAGGCAAATGTGTATAACTAGATTAAAAAAAACGACGAAAATCCTTGAACGCGATTCCCATATATCCACAAAACTTGAGCTTGACGAGCTGTATTGGTTTGTCGAGCGCAAAGCCGAAACCAAAACGCGTGAGAACGTGTATATCATGCCGTTGCTCATTACATAACCAAATATATCAGTAAGGACATTCGAAAGATTTTCGGCAAGTACTACTATGCGGGTGGTTCGGAACTTGTCCGTTATCCAGATGTCTATTATGAAAATGTACCTTTTGAAGCTGTTCAAGGTCAAGTGTACGATATGCCAAGTTCAAGTTACAAACTCAAATATTTCATTGGGAAGCCTGACCCCGAACATGAACGAGAAAAAATAAAGAACGGAGATATTTACAAGTGTACGAACGCCATTTAAATTTGACTATCCGTGAACTTCTTGAGTTCTATCATGAGAATTACAAAACTGTCGGTGCGTCAAGAAAAAAATACGATGAAGAATTCCAAAAAAATCTTGCTGAACTCCATGAATTACTCCGCTTATCAAACCCTGATTGCACAAAACCATAATTTTGTGCAATAAAACGTCTGAAATTTTACGCAATCACTTTTTAATCTTACCTCGAGCCTCGTCGAGGAGTTCATTCATGCGCTTGTTATAGTCTATCTCACCACCCTTGACTTTAGAGGATTTAGACTTAGGAGGTTTAGGAAGAAAGCTGACAGCGCATACCTGAATTAAATAGCCAGTCAAGGAAGGTTATTTTTTTTCTTAACTTTTTTGAGTTTAACCTTTTTTATCGGTTTAGTTTTTATGAACTTGAATTTAGTTTTTTTGAATTTCATTAAAAATATCTCCTTTCCAAGAAATACGAAACTAGGGAAACGATGATAATGACACAGAAGCCAGTTATGATGTAGATGTGGAAAAGTCAAATTTACCGTCCTGGAACAGCAAAAGAAAGAAAAAGTTTTTAAGTTCATTGGCAAAATTTGTTATAATGAGCCTTTCTATAATCGGAGAGAAAAATGAATACCACTCCCCTCCCCTACCGTATTTATCGTCTGCGACGGCGTTTGCTACCGCCAGTAATTCCGCGAATTCCGAAACGTTTCACAAGCTTATCAACGCTGATTTGCGCTGTTTTATCGCAGGATTGCAGCGCCGGAGCCGATGTTTTTTCCATTCGCTTGAAACTTTAGAGGCTGTTCTGGACATTTTCGTCGAGGCTTACAACAAGTTCGGCGAGTACAAGATGAAGTACCGCAGACCCACTCAGCATCGTCCCGGTAACGAAAAAAAGCATTTGCATCATTATCATCATTATAAAGATTTGCCTTACTCCATTTTTGATTTCCTATAAACTCCATTTTTTGTCCACACCCGTTACAGCCCTCCATTTGCTTTTTTTTCTCAAAAGCTGTATAATATTAGGGCGTGTTACAAATCTTAGATATTGTGTATGCAGCTGCCGCCTAGCGATTGCGGCAACAGCGCAATTGCGTTTGTATCTGGCACTTGTAAACGAAAAACTTTCAAAACTGAGGAACAAAAATCATGACAATAAAGCAAAAACAGGAGAGAGCGGCGGTTGGCGCCGCCTTTTCCGCTATGCACTCCATGATACACAAAAACCCCGAGAAAAACCTGCCCAAGCTAGTAAACTTTGTTGAAAAAATCGCCGGCGGGACTTTCAACCGCAACTCCAAGCACTTCGCCGCTCTGCGCGCCGGAGCAAGTGACCCCGAAAATGTGTGGTTCAAGTGGGCGATGGGTCTGTTACAGGATGTGGACAAATCACATCTGAAAAAAATGGTGCTTGCAGTAGGTCTTGGCGCGGGGGTTCACGGCACAAAAGCGGTGCGTGAGAACCGTGAAAAGTACGGTTGCAACATTCCTTTCACCATTTTGTTCGACCCCACAAGCGCTTGCAATCTCAACTGCAAGGGTTGTTGGAGCGCCCAATACGGGCATAAATACCACCTCACTCTGGAGGAAATGCAGTCCATTGTCAGCCAGGGCAAGGAACTTGGAACTCACAACTATATGCTCACGGGGGGTGAGCCGCTCCTGCGCAAGGAAGATATTCTTGCTGTGGCGCGGGAAAATCCCGACTGCTCCTTTCTTGTCTACACCAACGCCACGCTGATTGACGAGGATTTCTGCGACAAAATGCTTGAGGTGGGGAACATGACCCTCGCCCTGAGCATTGAAGGCGAGCCTGAGAGCAACGACGCGCGGCGTGGTGAAGGCGCGTACGCTAAAACTGCCGCCTCCATGGAGCTTTTGCGCCGCAAACGTTGTCTGTTCGGTATCTCTGTCTGCTATACACGCGCGAATTTTGACCAGGTAGCTAACCACAAATTCCTGCGGGATATGGTGAGGCGCGGGGCGAAATTTGCCCTTTATTTCCACTATATGCCTGTGGGCAAAAACGCCGACGTTGATCTCCTCTTAACCCCCGAGCAGCGGGAGCGGATGTACTATTGGCTGCGGGAAACACGCAACGGCAAAACGGGCAACCCCATTTTTGTGCTAGATTTCCAGAACGATGGGGAGTATGTGGGCGGATGTATCGGCGGCGGGAGAAATTACTTCCACATCAACTCCAATGGTGATATCGAGCCCTGCGTTTTCGTCCACTTTTCCGACTCCAACATCCGCCGCGACACCTTGTTGGAAGCTTTGCGCAAGCCTTTATTCACGGCGTTTTATCACAATCAGCCATTTAATAAAAATCATCTGCGACCCTGCCCCATGCTAGAAAACCCCAAAAAACTGCGCAAGCTTGTCGCGGAAACAAATGCCCAATCCACAGACCTCACCGCCCCCGAAAGTGCGGATACCCTTTGCTCTCGCTGCGACTGCTACGCCAAAGAGTGGAGGCCCGTGGCAAAGGAGCTGTGGGCGAATAACCCTCATCCTAAACCACGGACGCAATATTATAAAGGGAATAAGAACAGTACAGGTTCTAATATTTAATCCATTTCCGTCTCATTCTCCCCAACGCGCATACGCCTGCTCATCCACACAAATCCCAGAGCTACAATAGCGCCAACGGCGAGGGAAATCGCTCCCTGCCACAGGGCAAAGTCCTCTTCGTTCCATGGCAGGTTGATTACAATTGCCGCCACAGAACCCACCATAAAGGCGAACACTGTCCAGTAAGCGGAGGCTTTGTAGCGAGTAAACAAGTGCTTAACTACACGGGAAAAACCAATCATCCCCCCCAGGAAGCACAGCCCCACAACGCCCATAACGACAATGGAGCTAAAGTCGATTGTATTCCCGCTGAATTTAACGACGGATAATGCCTGGTCGAAACTGTCCTTTGCCGCCTCCAACAGGCGGTTATAGACTCCCAAAAGCAGGAGCATTGTGCTTATGCTCACCCCAGGGACTATAGACACAACCCCGCCGATAAAACCGCTCAAGGCTAAGTACCACAGGGCATCGGGGGAACTGCGTTGGGCGACGGTATCGAAATATAGCCGCAAAACGCCGAAGCCAAAGGAGAGAACAAAGCCTGCGACTATAGCAGGGATATAGCTTTTTTTGAAGCCCAACGCCTTGCAGTCGTCGTAAACTGCGGGGATATTACCCACTATGAGCCCCAAAAACAACAGTGCCGCTACCATAGGGTATTGGTTGAAAAGCATACTAAAGAAAGCGATAAACGCCACCGCGCTGATTGCCGCGCCGATACCCATGGGGATGAGCCACGCCAGATTGCGTTTCAGGTGCTTGAAGGGGTTTGCCATAATGCTCAACAGATTTTCATAGATGCCCATGAGAATCGCCATAACACTACCGCTGACGCCGGGAGCAATCAGCGACAGTCCAATGACAAAGCCGCAGAACACGCGGTAAAAAAAATTTTGGAGAACCCCTGCAGGTTTCTTTGGGCTCCCCTCGTCCTGCCTGTTAAACTTCCGGTTTTTCATGTTTCCAAACGCTCTTTCATTATTTGATTACCGCGCCGCAGTTCTTGCATTTTAACGCTTTTCGTTTCTTTTTCTTCTTTTTGACATCGCCCATACGCGCCACATATTCCGCGCAAACATCCTGCGTTTCACCCTCGGCGATAATCTGTCCCTTTTCAAGGAGTATCGCCCTGTTGCAAAGCTTTTTAACTTGAGGTGCGCTATGGGACACGTAAATCACCGTCACGCCGCTGTCGAACATCTCCATCATTTTTTGCAGACTCTTTTTTCTGAACGCCGAGTCGCCGACAGCGAGAACCTCGTCCAAAATCAGCACATCAGGTTTCACCATACAGGCGATGGAAAAGCCCAAACGGGAGCGCATTCCGCTAGAGTAGTTTTTCACTGGCACGTCAATGAAATCCTGGAGTTCAGAAAAGTCAACAATTTCCTGCCAAACCTCTTTAATCTGTTGACGGGAAAAGCCCAAAGTCGCACCGTAAAGATAGATATTCTCTCCCCCCGAGTAGCTCCGGTCAAAGCCGGCGCCAAGTTCCAAAAGAGGGGCGACGACGCCGTTGACGCTGACAGTCCCCTCAGTGGGGCGCAACACTCCCGCAATGATTTTCAGCAGTGTGCTTTTTCCGGCACCGTTCAACCCCAAAACCCCAAGGCGATCGCCTTTTTCCAGTTTCAGGTTGATATTACGCACGCCCCAAAACTCGTTGGGCTTCGCTTTCGCGCGTTCTTTTTTTCGCATCAGCTGCCGCATAAATCTACTGACGTCCTCCTTGAGATTGTCAGTTCGCTCGCGGTTCAGGTTGTAGCACATACCCACGTTTTTCAGCTCAACGGCTGTTTTTATGGGCAGTGTATCTGTTTGCATTGTCAGCCATTTCATAGATTTTTGTACCTTTCAGCGTCCAGTAATGAGTGTATTTGCGCTATGTCTGCTTACTGATCAGATGTGGTGAATGAATTTATCCTGCCGTTTGTAGAAGATATAGGTCCCCAACAGAAGCATAATAACCGCCCAACCAAAGGTGTAAAGCAGTTGCCAACCGCTGTAGAAGAACTCCTCGTTGGCAAAGGCGTTGCCTTCAGAAACAAACACGGCATTGCGGAACATTTGAATTATGCCGTAAAGGGGATTGAGGCGCAGAACAAGCTTCAAGGAAGAGCCTGTAAGAATTTGTTCAGGAGAGAAGATAATTGGAGAGATATAGAAAACTAGTCTGCAGAATACGGAGTAGATATAAATAAGATCCTTGACGAAAATGCTGATTGCCGAGAGAAACAAGCCCACACCAAGGGAGAAAACAAAGAGTATTCCTATCGGAACAACGGCGAAAAATACCCGCGGGGTCAAACCGTAACCGTAACCCTCTGTGATGTCGAAGTAGGTGATGAAAATGGCAAGGATAACCATGGAAAAGCACATTGTAACAAATCTGGAAATTACTACACTCATCGGGTATATATATTTTGGCACATACACTTTCTTGATTATCCCCGAGTTGTTTCGCATAGAGTTCATTGCCCCAGTAGTTGAATCCGAGAAAAAGGAGAACAAAATACGCCCGCTGAGGATGTAAAGTATGAATGGTATTCCGTCATTGTCGCCCCGTCCGCGCAAGTTTGAGAAAACGAACCACAGCACCAAGGCGGCAAGCAGGGGCTGAAGTAAATTCCAAAACATACCCAACGCGCTGTTGCGGTATTTCAGACGCACATTTTTGCGCACCAGTTCCTTTAGGAGGAAACGGTATTTCCAAAACATATTGAAATGCGCGTTAAATCTGCGCATAGTTTTTTCAAAAAAGAACTGAACAGAGGATAGTATGCCAATAATCCAGGTGATAAAAACCTCGATTTTTGGCGGCGGCTTGGGTGGCATCGAATATGAATAAATGTCTTCCAAGGTTCTTTATCCTTTCGGGTTTTTAGAGTCTAGTTTAGTTTCTTCATCGTGGGGAATAACAACACATCACGTATTGCCGGGCTGTCGGTGAGGAGCATAATCAGGCGGTCAATACCGATACCTATGCCGCCTGTAGGGGGCATGGCGTATTCCAAAGCAAGGAGGAAATCCTCATCAGTATGGTTTGCTTCCTCGTCTCCGGCAGCAAAGAGCGCTTCCTGTGCCTCAAACCTCGCCCGCTGGTCAATGGGGTCGTTGAGTTCCGAGAAAGCGTTCGCCATTTCCCGTCCGCAGATGAACAGCTCAAAGCGTTCGGTGTAGTCAGGCTCACTTGGCTTGCGCTTGGCAAGAGGTGAAATTTCAACGGGATGCTCAAGAATGAAGGCTGGCTGAACAAGCTTGTCCTCGCAGTATTCCTCAAAGAACATATTCAGTATGTCACCCTTGCCGTGACGGGGCAATACTTCCATATGCCGCTCTTTGGCAAGTGCCTTTGCACTGTCCAAATCCAGTGTGTCGAAATCAATTCCCGCGTATTTTTTCACCGCGTCGCGCATAGTCAGGCGAGCAAAAGGCGTTTCAAAATCTAATGTGATGTCCCCGTAAGGGATCTGTAAACTTCCCACAGCGGAAAGAGCCGTATGTCGGAATAATCCCTCGCAAAGCTCCATCATGCCGTGATAATCCGTGTACGCCTGATAGAGCTCCAAGAGGGTGAATTCGGGGTTGTGGCGGACGCTCAAGCCCTCGTTGCGGAAAACCCGCCCTATCTCATAAACCCGCTCAAGCCCGCCCACAATCAGGCGCTTTAGGTATAGCTCCAAGGAGATTCGCAGATACAAATCCATATCCAGGGCGTTGTGGTGAGTCAAAAACGGACGCGCTGCCGCGCCGCCGTAATTTGGAGTCAAGATGGGGGTCTCCACCTCCAAAAAGTCCTGCCCGTCAAGGTACTCGCGAATTGCCCGCAGGATTTTACTGCGCTTGATGAATGTGTCGCGCACCTCCGGATTGACCATGAGGTCTAAGTAGCGGCGGCGATAGCGGGCGTCGGTATCCGTCAAACCGTGAAATTTTTCGGGCAGGGGCATAAGCGCCTTGGCGATGAGGCGTATCTCTTTAGCATGGACGGAAATTTCTCCGCGCCGCGTCCTGAACACAAAACCCTTGAGCTCCACAAGGTCGCCGATGTCCCACTTCTTGAAGTCATCGAACTCCTTCTCGCCAATGTCATCGAGTTTGACATAAACCTGAATCTTCCCGTCGCGGTCGCGCAGGTCAATGAAGTTCGCTTTGCCCATGTCACGGCGGGACATAATCCGCCCGCAGATGGCTACGTCGGTGTTCTCCAGGACATCAAAATCCTTGTGAATTTTTGCCGTAGAGATGGTATGCTCGGCGGTTGTAACCAAAAAGGGATCTTGCCCCGCCGCCTGTAAGGCACGCAACTTTTCAAGGCGTATGCCCCTTTGTTCGTTGTCGTCAACGATAGTGGTTTTTAATTCCATATCTGGTAGTAAATGTTAGATTCTGAAATCTAAATTCCCTTTCCTTAACATATAGAGTACTCAGGATTCAGGGTTGGCGCTTTCGTTCTCAAGCCTGTATCCTAAATCCTCATGCCGCAATTTAGTCCTCCATGCTAATGCCCAGTACCTCATAGCGCAGGACTTTGCCGTTTCCTGTGGGGGAATAAAATTCGGCGACCTCGCCCACAGCTTTACCCATGAGAGCCTTTCCCATTGGAGAATCCTCCTGCAAAATACCGTCCTCTAGCTTGCCGGTTCCCAAAATTTGGTGGAATTCCACGTCCCCATGAAGCAAATCCTTTGTCTGCACCGTCACGCCGAGCCGCACAACGTCGGTCTTTACCGTGGACTGGTCGAGGATGCTAGCGTAGCGCAGCTGCTCCTCCAAGCTAGAGATGTTAGCCTCCATTTTAGCCTGCTCATCCATGGTTTCGTTGTATTCGGCGTTCTCGGAAAGGTCACCGTAGGAGCGGGCAATTTTCAGCTTTTCAGCGATGTCGTCACGCCCGGCGGTTCGCAGGTATTCAAGCTCCTTAATGAGCGCGTCATAGCGCGACTGGGTCAACAGGGTTTGCTTTTCCATTGTCTTCCTCCAAAGAAAATATTACAATCATCGTTTATAATCGGACGCATTATTATAACATAATTTGGTGCTGTAGTCAAATTTTTATACCATATAGAACGCGGGACGCCGTTGACAACGCCCCGCAAAACAACTTTTCACTACTCAGCACTCCTGAATCCAATACCCCGTCATTTCCAGGAACTGTTCAACGCCACAGTTTGGTTGAGTACCAAATTTTCCGTTGTGGAGTCCTTGTCCACACAAAAATAACCCTGGCGCATGAACTGGAAGCTGTCTCCCTCTTTGATATCACGCAATCCTCCTTCAACAAGACAATTTTCCAGTACCGCCATGGAATTGGGGTTGAGGTTTTTCAGAAAATCATCGGCGCTGTCGGGGTTTTCCGTGTTGAACAGGCGGTCATAAAGCCGCACGGTGACGGGGACGCAGTCTGCCGCGCTGACCCAGTGAAGCGTCCCGCGAACTTTACGTCCGTCAGGGCTACTGCCGCCCTTGCTCTCGGGGTCGTAATTCGCTCGCAAACAGGTAATATTGCCATTCTCGTCGCTCTCATAGCCCGTACAGGTGATATAATAGGCACTTTTCAGCCGTACCTCACTGCCTGGGAAAAGACGGAAATATTTCTTAGGCGGTACCAACATAAAGTCGTCCTGCTCAACGTAAATCTCCCGTGAAAACTTGACAACCCGCTTGCCCAATTCAGGGCGATTAGGATGTATATCCACCTCGATGTCCTCTGTCTGTCCCTCAGGATAATTCTCAATAATCACCTTGAGAGGGCGCAAAACCGCCATAGCGCGGGGTGCGTTTTCGTTGAGATTATCCCGCACGCACGCCTCCAACAGCCCGTAATCCACAACGCTGTAGACCTTGGCAACGCCAACACGGTTGATGAAGTCGATAATCGCCGCGGCAGGGTAACCGCGCCGACGCATACCGCACAGAGTAATCATACGCGGATCGTCCCAACCTGTGACAATGCCCTCATTGACCATGCGCAAGTTCTTGCGTTTACTGGATATGCTGTAGTTCAAATTCAGACGCGCGAATTCAATCTGACGTGGCGGCTCATCGAAGCCGATCTCCTGTACAAACCAGTCGTATAGTGGGCGGTGGTTTTCGAATTCCAGTGAACACAGGGAATAGGTGACTTTCTCCACTGCGTCGGAGAGGGCGTGAGCGAAGTCGTACATTGGGTAGATGCACCAACGGTCTCCAGTTTGGTGGTGGGGGACGTGGGCAATGCGGTAAATGACAGGGTCGCGCATATTGATGTTGGAACTTGACATATCGATTTTTGCCCGCAGAACGTAGCGACCGTTTGGGAATTCCCCCTTTTCCATGCGCAAAAACAGATCCAGGCTCTCCTCTATGGGACGCTCGCGCCACGGTGAATTTTTCCCAGGCTCTGTGAGTGTGCCGCGATATTCCCGAATCTCGTCGACAGTCAGTTCGCAGACATACGCCTTGCCCTTTTTTATGAGCTTAACGGCGCAGTTGAAAATGAAGTCAAAGTAGCTGGAGGCGTAATAAAGCTCATTCCAGTCAAAGCCTAGCCAACGCAAGTCTTCCTGAATCGCGCCAACATACTCCTCGTCCTCCTTGGCGGGATTGGTGTCGTCCATGCGCAGGTTGAACACGCCGCCATACTTGCGGGCGATGGTTGCGCTTATGCATATTGCTTTGGCGTGACCGATGTGGAGATAGCCGTTGGGCTCAGGGGGAAACCGGGTTTGGACTCGGGAGTTGACGCCGTTTGCCAAATCCGCATCAATAAAATCGGTTATGAAGTTGGAGTGGAGTCCGCCGCCGGTTTCCTCGCTGCCGTTAATCTCCTTAGCGCTATTGTTTACGGGCTGAGTGTCCATAATGCCTCCCATAGGGTTGATGGGACATATTATATCATATTTTGCCAACGGGAGCAAGATACGATTTCAACAAGCCCATTGAACAATCAAGCCATTTCATCCCGCAACGCATCAATCACATTCGCCTTTTTGACCTTGCTCACCGAATACATCATTGTGACAAACATCACAAAGAATACACTGAACACACTGACTGCAATACTGCCCCACGGAAGCGTAAAGGAAACATCGACGCCCTTAAGAACAGCTTTGTAAATCAGATAGGTGATGCCAATTGATGCGGGAATTCCATACAGTAACCCCTTTAATCCGTAGATAATGCACTCAAAATTCATCATTTTGTTGAATCCGCGCTCTCCAAGCCCAACAGAGCGCAACATTGCAAATTCACGCCTGCGTAAATTGATGCTTGTGGAAACCGTGTTAAACACATTGGCAATGGTAATCAAAGAAATCAGAATAACAAAGCCATAGGTAAAAATATTCATAACCAAAATGAGATTGCGGTTCTGCGCTAACGCTTCCGCCGCGTTGTATAAATCATAGTCCGAAAGAAGATCGGCGTCTTTAACCATACCGTCCATTTCGGCGACGGACTTAAACGGATCGCTTGAAGAAAAGGTCATTGTCAATCCGCTGAACGCTTTTTCCGGCAGTTCAAACTCTGCAAGCTCGCTATACGGCGCGAACGCTTCAATCCAGTTTGACTGTGCTCTGGAAATGCCCTCGGGCATACTCTCCACCATGTCCAGGGAAAATTCATGGGAAGCGTCGTACGCCATGCCCACGGTGGTTCCGTATTTCTCTCGCTCAATAGACGCCCACCCCGCCACATTAATGTTTACCGTTTTCTCCTTAAACACATCCATGTTTACGGTGCGCTGCTGCTGAGGATCATAGCCAACATACTTTGCTACCGCTAAAAATTTTCCGCGGGAAATACCGTAATCATCCACCGAAAGCCCTAAAGATTTGAGGTATTGCAGATAAGTGGCGTCATCAATGAAATGCAAATTAAAAGCACAGGAAACCTCGTCGCCTGGATCGCTTGATTCATAGGAGTAATAACTTTCGAAATAGCGGTTGGTGACCTCGTCCTTTTTAACATCAGCGACAAAGGTTGCACTATTTAAAAAGGCGCTTTTGGTCACACCCTCCGCCGTCTTCATGCGCTCATACAGGCGCAGGAGCTGTTCTTCTTCCAAATGCCTGGTATTCCCAAAGGATGTGAAGGAAATATCATATCCGGCATTTTCAACCGTCATTAGTGTCGCTTGCGTGAGATACATACCAAACGCGCTTGCGGTGATAAAGAGTACCACACTGACAAAAAGCGAAATGACCGTACTGCGGTAGCGCTTTTTATTACGTTTGAAGTTTTTTAAGGCAAGAGTTCCCTCCAAGCCAAAGAGCGCAGCAACAATTTTAGAGCTTTTAAGCGCTTGCGCTTTTATCTTAATATCATCCGCTTGCCGTATTGTTTCTATTGCCGATTTTTTGACCGCTTTCTTTGCCGGAATATAGGCGGATATAAAAATCGTTAAAGCTCCTACCATTACAGCAATCATCACGGCGGGTGCGGACACTACCAGTGAAAAGCCGGAACCGCTTTTTAATATAGTGTTTAGCGTACTGCCGAGCAATTTGAGCGTAATACCGATACCTCCAACTCCCGCCAAAAGCCCAAGGGGTATGCCGATCAACCCGATAAAAGCCCCCTCAAACAGCACGGATTTGCGCAGTTGTTTTTTTGTCGCGCCAACAGAGGAAAGGATACCGAATTGACGTGCACGTTCACTGACGGAGATCGCGAAAGAGTTATGAATCAACAGAACGGAGCCGACCATTATGAGCGCAATCAAAATCCCGGCGAGGGAATATAAAACCGCGTTAAAGCCCTCGTTTTGGGAAACACCGTAATAGCGCAAGAGTTCCCGGTTGAACAGATAAGAAGGGGCGCCCTCAGGGGTTTCGCTTGTCACCAAAGAAGCTTGTGTTTTTTCGGCGTAATCATAAATATTGCGGGGGTTTTTCAAAGATATAAGCACGTCATATATGCCCCTTGACGATTTTTCATCAACCTTTGTTATCACAGTATATCCCGGCGCGGCAATAGGTTCAAGACTCAAGCCCGGACGTTCGCAAATTCCAACGACTGTATAGGTTTTCGTATCGTCAGCTACAAAGGTTTCATTCGCGGTTTCAACACCGTCACCGTCTTGAAACGGTGTATTTTGTCTCGCTTTTCGTCCCTCTGTCCGACGTTCACCAATGGGCAGAGTAAGTGTGTCCCCGAGTTTATAGGCAACGCCGCCGTTTGGTAAGATGTGATCCGAGATCAATATTTCATTGCTGTTTTGCGGCAACCTTCCCTTTGTTAAATGGATTGCCATCGAATCAAAAGCAGTATCGTTTAATCCAATAACATAGAGATAGGGTTTGTTAGGGTTTATACTTTCGGGAAGCTCAGCGTAGCCGATATTCTGTATAACGCAAGCAAGTCTTACCTCGTCGTGCGCAGTCTCTTTTTGCACAAAAGCTGAATCGACATCCATAAACTTTACTTGCCAATCGCCATCTCGCTCAATACACACATTAATGAGGTTGTTTTGCAGGGAAGCGATAAAGGTGGTGACTGCCGTAATCATGGCAACAGATAAAATTACGCCGATAACGGTTACAATCGTCCGTGTTCGGTTCTTCTTTAAGCCTTGCAGGGTAACTTTATTGAAAATATTCATGAGCGTACCCTCTCATCCCGACTAATCTTGCCGTCTGAAATACCGATTATGCGGTCTGCTTGAAGGGCAATATTTTCATCGTGCGTAACCACAATAAGGGTTTGTCCGTATTTCTTATTGGAGAGCTTCATCAGGTTGATGATTTCCTGCCCGCTTTGACTGTCAAGGTTGCCCGTGGGTTCATCGGCAAGCATAACAGCCGGAGCGTTCATCAGCGCACGCCCTATAGATACCCTTTGCTGCTGACCTCCCGAAAGCTGATTGGGCAAATGGTTGCGGCGGTCGGACAAACCGAGCAAATGCAACAATTCCTCCAATCGCTCTTTATTTACCTCACGCTTATCCATCAGCACAGGCAGAGTAATGTTTTCAATTACGTTCAAGGTAGGAATTAGATTGTAGAACTGATAAATCAGCCCTACCTGCCGCCGCCGGAAAATCGCCAGTTTTTCGCTGTCTTGAGCGTAAACGTCCTGTTCATCAAGGTATACCTTGCCGCTTGTCGGCACGTCGACACCGCCGATAATGTGCAGCAGGGTCGATTTTCCGGAACCGCTTGCGCCGATAATTGCAACAAACTCTCCTTTTTCCACCGTAAGCGAAACACTGTCAAGCGCGCTTACCTGACCCTCGCCTTTGCCATAGATTTTACATAGATTTTCAATTTTTAAAATTTCCATAGAAGTAAGTCATCCTTTCATATTTGCCTATAGGATAACATTTCTAAATGACATCCCGGTGACTTTTAAGTGACTGATTTGTCACCTTGGGGAATCGTATGGAAAAGACGGCGCCGCCATGGGGATGATTTTTGGCTGTAACACAGCCGCCTTGCCGGGAGATAATCATTTTAGACAGCGCAAGACCGATTCCGTATCCTGTGGTGCTTGCGTTTTTTCCACGATAAAAGCGGTCAAACAACCGAGGCAAATCTTCTTTATCAAAACCCTCGCCGCTGTCATGTATAATAAGTTCGGTGAAAAGCGTATTGTCCTTGCAGATAATTTCAATTTTACCGTTTTCTCCCGCGCTCTCCATGCAATTTTTAAGGATATTCTGAACTGCTTCTGAGAGCCACGGTAAATCACCGTATATCGCCGCTTCTTCCGGTATATCTGTGCGCAAATCAATGTTACGCAATTCCATAGGTATTAGCAATGGGCGCAGCACGGACTGAATCAGTGCGCTCACGCTTATTGGCTTACTTTCAAGCGCTACAACATCCGCGTCCAATCGGGAAATTTTAAGAAGAGAGGTAATCAACCAATCCATACGCACAAGCAATTCTTCCGCTTCGCGCACAAATGCTCCGTGTTCTTGCCGCTCGGGGTTCTTCGCTAAAAAAGATAGTACAAGATTCGCCGACGTGAGCGGTGTTCTCAGCTGATGTGCAATATCAGCAAGAGAATCAGCCAAATATTGCTTATCTTTTTTCAGTATGTCGTTTTGTTCACGGATACGCAAAGTCATTTTTGTAATTTCACTGTGAAGAATAGAAAGCTCACCCTCATCGAAATTGCCAAGCTCTAAGCGGTCTGCGTTGTGAAGTACAAGGTCAATTTGTTTTGAAATCCGGGCAATGTTGCGGTATCTCTCTTTCGTAAAAATAAAAAACGCCGTGACGAAAATAACAGAGGACACTGCAATAAGGATTCCCGCTGTCGGATTAAGAACAAAGCCAACGGTTATCAAAACGGCGCTCAGCGCAGAAAGCACAATGATAAACCGCTGAAATTCTCTATTTCTTAGCATGACAGGTTCCCCCTAATTTATAACCCATGCCGCGAACGGTCAGAATGATTTGCGGATTTGTCGGATCGTTCTCAATTTTTTCGCGCAGCCGCTTGATGTAAACCGTCAGAGTGTTGTCGTTTACAAACTCGCCCGCCGCGTCCCAAAGCTCGTCTAACAGTTTGCCCCGCGTGATAATATTGCCTTGATTGCTTAAAAACACCAATAGCAGACGGTATTCCAAGGCTGAAAGAAATATCTCTTTGCTGTTCTTTTTTACAATGCCGCTTGCCGTATCTACATGAAGTGCGCCGATTTCAAACGCCGCTTGTGAATGTCCGCTTTTTCGCAGAGCGGCATTGATACGTGCAATGAGTTCTCTTGGTCGGAAGGGTTTTGTGATATAGTCGTCCGCGCCTAAGTTCAAGCCGGTAACCACACTTACCTCATCTCCGGATGCTGTGAGAAAAAGGACAGGAATGTTTTTCCCCTCCTTAATTGCCGTACATACTGCAAACCCGTTGCCGTCCGGCAAGGAAATATCTAAGAGAGCTAAGTCGAATTTACCGTCATCAAGGGCACAAAGGGCTTCTTTTTGTGTAGTCGTGTGGGTGACGGCAAAACCCTCCGAGCGGAGCAAAAGCACGAGGTTTTTTGCGATCGTCTTATCGTCCTCAACTAAAAATATTCGTGACACTATTCAGCCCTCCTGTCAGATTTTTTTCTGTCGTCCTGAGCTTTTCCGTACATGAATATATCTCCGCCTCAAGAAGGAGTTTTGTCGTTGCAACGCCATTAAATGTTGCGCCATTAAGCATAATCTTTTCGATTGCCGAAGTCATTTTAGTATTCATCGTCTAAATCCTCCATTCGTTTCTTTGGTTCAGGTATGCCCTGTTGTACTGGTGGCGTTATTTCTTCTTCATCCTCATCTATTGCAGGCAAAGCAATTATTTCCTGACCTGCGATGCCTTGAAGGTCTCCACTCATACCGTAAAGGCTGCTTGTTACTTTCTGGAGGATTTTTTCTTGTGCCGCCCATCGTCTTTGGGCTTGCTTCTTTTCGGTGTCAAGCTGTTTTGCCATTTCGTCGTATGATTCGATGATATATCTGATTCGGTTGCTGAACTCACCGCCAGTCAGATAATTGTACATCATCTCAATTTTTACGTCCTTGCCTTCGGCGTTGCGGTTAGCGACTGAAACCCTCACCAAGACCTCACGCAAGAGCGTGGCAAGCATGACTACATAACGAGGCTTTACAAGCCAGACATTATCCGCCAACTGTTGGAAGTCCTCGCCACCTCCGTCGGTCGGGTTAAATACAATCACACCGATTTGGGCTTTTTCAACAGCAAGTTCGTCTTTCAGTTTTCCGAGCCAACTTGCCTGATAGGTCTTGGCGTTCTTGCACTCCCACAATATCAAGCCGCAGTTTTGATAGAACTGCTCATTTACCACTTGCCGAATATCTGAACCACGCTCGCCCTTCTTGACCTCATCGACGGTATCAAACGGGAAAGCAGCGCGGAGATTTTGCTCAACATCTAACTCGAGAATCTCGCCCTGAAGCTGTTGCGACCCCTGCTCAGCTACTTGCTTTGCAGTGGTAAGCTGTTCTCGCAGTTTGTTTATGGTTTCTTCCTGCTCGCGGATTTTCGTATTGAAATCGTCAGAGGCTCTTTGAGTGGCTTCCTCACGGATGAGTTTTTCTTTTTCGAGGAGTTCCTTGCGAGCGGTAAGCTCGGCATCTTCCCTTGCCTTATTTGCCTTGCTCAACTCTTCGAGCATAACCTTTAGCTGTTCGCGGAGCTGCCTTTCGCTTTCCCTTGAACTGGCGGCTTCACGGCGCAAACGTTCGGTTTCAAGTTCCGTGGTCTGCTTCGCTTTCTCGACTTCCAACTCGGTAGACTGCCGAGCCTTATCCAGTTCGAGTTTGGCGGCTTGACGCTCTTTGGCAAGCCGATGCTCAGCCTCCTGTTGTGCTTCGGCTACGGCGTTTTGGACGGCTTGCGTTAGCCTTGTCTCTGAAAGAGCGTCGTATTCCTTGCGGAGCGTTTCGGACTGTTCAGTTTTAGCCTTTTGCAATTCATCCTCAATCTGATGCTGTATGGCATCAGATATTTCTACGGGATTTTTACAATGGGGGCAAATTATTATAGACGTATTCATGCCGTCCTCCTCGTTTTTATTGTTTTATCCTTGCACCAATTCCCACAGCTTATCGTAACTATCCACGACATCATAAACAACATTGTCGCCGCTAATTGCGCGGAAATGTTCGCAGACGCAGTGGGCTTTGGCTTTTTCGATGCCCCGCCCCTGCATTTCCTCAAAAGTTAATGAACCCATATTGCCTTTAGTTTCGGCGACGAAATAAATGTGCTTAACTTTACCCTCATAGAACGCAATCGCCCAGTCGGGGTTGTATTTGCCAACAGGGGTGCTGATGTAAAAACCTTTTGGAAGTTTTACATAAATCTCGACTTCCTTTTTGTGAGCTTCTAACCCTGCGGCAAAGTCACGTTCTGTATTGGAATCGTAAAAAACATAGTCGTAGAGATGCCGCTCGGCTTCCATAGCGTTTGTGCCGAGTTTGCCTTTTTTGAGACCCGGTTCGGTGAAAATATCGGTGCTGTGAACGGCGGTCAGCTTGTCGTATTTGATATGCTCGATAATTGCCGTCGCTTTTTGTTCGTTAATAAGGTTAGCGGCACGGATTATATATTCCTCCGGATTGTCGCTAAATTGGTCAAATACGGCTTTATCAAGACCGGTCAAAATTTCCGCCACGGCTTTACGGGTAAGACCCGTTTCGGCTACGATTTTCCCGATAAGGTCGTATTTTACAGAAGAACTCGCAGTCATAGTCATGTGAGATTTCGCTTTTTCCCGCTCTACATCGTGACGAACAAATCCTTCGCCCGCTTGGAGCTGTTCTTTAGAGTCGATTTTTGCCGTCTGCTCGCCAATTTCCACCTTAAAATGAATTTTGGGTACACGCAGTTTTGCGTTCAGCATATCTTTGGAATGGCTTACCAGTTCGCCTTCATCAAACTTTACGATATAATAGCTCTTGCGGTTGATGCGTGACCATAATTCTCTAAACGCCCGGCTGTCTAATTTGCTTTTATCGAGAGAATTTTCGACAGTATTTTTGCGGGCATCATCCGGCTTGGCGGCGTTCGGGTCATAGACACAGTCCAGCACGGCGATGACATCGGCGGCACGGTCGGCGGCTTCCTGCGGCATTTCAAGCGTACCACTCTGCTTTTCTTCGTAATATTTATCGGTAAGTTCACCGTGTTTCACATAGCCGTTTTCTATCAGACTTTCGTAAATAGAAAGGGCTGTATTTTCGCCGAATTGAGCAGTAAACAGTTTTGCTTCCACTTTGCGCGGACGGTCGGCTACCGCTTCGGCGATTTCGCTTTGCAGCCTCTTAGCGAAACTGTCATAGCTTTCATTTGCGATAACCGTCAGCACGTTGATGTTGTGGACTTCTTCTTTTTCGTCCATGCGTTCGCCGTTTTGATTGACGCATAATCTAAGTCCGCGCCCGACTTCCTGGCGTTTGCGAATATCACTGCCGCTCTGTTTCAGCGTACAAATCTGAAACACATTCGGATTATCCCAACCTTCACGCAGGGCGGAATGGGAAAAGATAAACCGCACAGGCTCTTTTCTGTCAAGCAGACGCTCTTTGTCTTTCATAATCAAATCGTAAGCGTCCGCATCATCGGAAGTGCGTTCTTTTTTATCGCCGAGTTTACAGTCAATCATATGACCGCTTTTCTTGTCGATGGAAAAATACCCGGCGTGAGTCCGCTCTACTTCTACACCGCCGATGTAAGCGAGATATTCGGGCGTGTCGGTTAATTCGAGCTGCATATTGCCGATTATGGCGTTGTATTCTTCCGTGAACATATCGGCATATGTGCCGCCCACGGCGTTGCCCACTACGTCGTACTGTTTATACTTTGCCACTTCGTCTATGAAAAACAGCGACAAAACTTTTACGCCTTTGGAAAACAGCTGCCGTTCCCGCTCGATATGGGACAGGATTGTTTCCCGTATTTGAATACGGCGTAATTGTTCCTCGCTGACCGCTCCGTTCACATCGCCGGCAAACAGCTTCCTGCCGTTTGTAAATTCCACGGAGGAATCACGCCCGTCAATAGCTTTCACGGTATAGCCGTCTTTGTACTCAATGAGTTCGCCGGAATTAGCAAACAAGCTGTAACCCTCGCCCGCAACCCGCGTAACTTTTCGGATGCCGGTTTT
>Ga0099364_10004861_pt1 | contig 20200 bp, 14 predicted proteins | sample TergutTh196P3_FD_73070 | JGI IMG/M metagenome (GOLD analysis project Ga0099364, IMG submission 73070) | Microcerotermes parvus P3 segment gut microbial communities from Pointe-Noire, Republic of the Congo - Th196 P3 | ecosystem: Host-associated > Arthropoda: Insects > Digestive system > Gut ... | reverse complement strand
AAATCCCGATACTTTGTCGGAATCGATCGAAACTGAACTGGGAACCGTTCCCCGTGTCACGGGTTCCGGTTATCAGCCGGGGCAGATTCTTGTATCACGCGCTTTAGCGGGTACGTTGGTCGAGGCCGAAAATTACGCGAAGACCATGAAGGACGAATATGTATCGGTGGAGCATATCTTCGTCCAATTGATCGACTCGCCGCGCCTGTCGAAAATTTTCGGAACCTTCGGCGTTAATAAGGACAGATTCCTCGCCGCCCTCACCAAAATAAGGGGAAATCAGAGGGTCACGAGCGCCTCGCCGGAGGACTCCTACGAAGCGCTGGAAAAATACGGCCGCGATCTTGTCCGCGCGGCGCGGGAGAACAAACTCGACCCCGTCATCGGCCGCGACGAGGAAATCCGCAGGGTAATACGAATACTCAGCAGGAAAACGAAGAACAACCCCGTGCTGATAGGCGAGCCGGGAGTTGGCAAGACGGCCGTGGTCGAAGGTCTCGCGATGCGGATCGTCCGGGGCGACGTGCCGGAGGGATTGAAGGATCGCTCGCTCTTTACGCTCGACATGGGCTCGCTCATCGCGGGAGCAAAGTTCCGCGGCGAGTTCGAGGAACGCCTCAAAGCGGTGCTCACCGAGATACAAAAAAGCGAGGGCAGGATAATCCTCTTCATCGACGAGCTGCACACCATAGTAGGCGCCGGCAGGACCGACGGCGCCCTCGACGCGGGCAACATGCTCAAGCCGATGCTCGCTCGCGGCGAACTGCACTGCATAGGCGCGACGACTCCGGACGAATACAGGCTGCACATAGAAAAGGACGCGGCGCTGGAACGGCGCTTTCAACCCGTGCTCGTTGAGCCGCCGGACACCGAGGATACGATCTCCATCCTACGCGGTCTCAAGGAACGTTTCCAGATACATCACGGCGCCAAGATACAGGATAACGCTCTCGTAGCCGCCTCCGTCCTCTCCAACCGCTATATCTCCGACAGATTTCTGCCGGACAAAGCCATCGACCTGGTGGACGAGGCCTGCGCGATGATAAGGACCGACATTGACTCAATGCCGGCCGAACTCGATTCCGTTTCGAGGCGGATCATGCAGCTCGAGATCGAGGAGGCGGCGCTGAAAAAGGAAAACGACAGGGCAAGCGCCGAACGCCGAGAGATAATCACGAAGGAGATCATGAATCTGAAGGAGGAATCCGACGCCCTCAACGCGCAGTACGAGAAGGAAAAATCGTCGATATCGGCCATCCGTGAACTACGCGAGCGGATTGAGGAGGCCAAAGCCGAGATCGACCGAGCGGAGCGGGAGTACGATCTCAACAAAGCGGCGGAATTGCGTCACGGCGTGCTGCCGGACCTCGACAAAAAACTCCGCGAGGCCGAGGAGCGCGAGACCGAATCCCACGGCGGAAAAAAATTACTGCGCGAGGAAGTCACCGAGGACGAAATCGCGTCGATAATCTCGAAATGGACAGGGATACCGGTGACTAAACTAGTGGAGGGCGAGCGCGAAAAACTGCTCAATCTCCCGGAGATACTCCATGCCAGAGTGATCGGCCAGGACGAGGCCGTCCAAGCCGTTTCCGACGCCGTGCTACGTTCCCGGTCGGGTATAAGCGACCCCAAGCGCCCGATAGGCAGCTTCATTTTCCTCGGCCCGACCGGGGTGGGAAAGACGGAACTGGCGAGAACCCTGGCCGAAGCCCTATTCGATTCGGAGGAAAACATCGTGAGGATCGACATGTCCGAATACATGGAGCGCCACTCCACGTCGCGACTCATCGGAGCCCCTCCGGGCTATGTGGGCTATGATGAGGGCGGCCAGCTCACGGAGGCAGTGAGGCGCAAACCTTATTCGGTCGTGCTGTTCGACGAAATAGAAAAAGCGCATCCCGATGTTTTCAACATACTGCTTCAGATACTCGACGACGGACGCGTGACCGACAGCCACGGACGCACGGTCGGTTTCAAGAACACCGTCATCATAATGACCAGCAATATCGGCGCTCACATCATCGCGGACGGATTGACGTCCGAAGGCTGGATAGGAGAAGCCGCGGAGGACGCGGTCATGAACGAACTCAAGGCAAAGTTCAGGCCGGAATTCCTCAACAGGGTCGACGATGTGGTGATGTTCAAACCGCTCAGGATGCCGGAGATAGTGGAAATAGTTTCGCTGATGATCCGGGGAACGGCCCGCCGCCTTGCCGAACGCAACATTACGCTCGATGCGTCCCGGGGCGCGATAAACGTGATAGCGAAAAATTCCTACGATCCGGCTTACGGAGCGCGCCCTATTAAGCGCTACGTCCAGCGTAAGCTGGAGACGCAAATTGCCCGTGAATTGATAGCGGGAAACGTGCCCGACGGCGGAAAGATTATGATCGAGAACCAGGGGAATGACATTGTAATAACCCAATATTAAACCGCGGGGCGCGAACGCGGGGCGGGCTTGCCGCCCCTGTGGGCCGGCGTCTGGGTTGCAATATGCGTATTTTATGATACACTTTACAATACTGTCACATATGATGGAATGGGAATGAAATTAATGGACGATCACCGCGAAAAACGGGGAAATAGCAGCGTGCTTATTGTGGATGACGAAAAAGCGAACATAATCGCCTTGTCGTGCATATTAAGCCCCGAATATAACGTTTACGCTGCTAAGAACGGCCATGACGCCATAGAGACGGCGAAGGAATTCCTGCCCGATGTGATTCTTCTCGATATCCTGATGCCGGAAATGGACGGATATGAAGTGCTTTCCATACTGAAATCCACAGAGGAAACGCGCACGATTCCCGTTATTTTCGTCACCGGGCTTGACGGCGCGGGGGACGAGGAAAAGGGGCTGGCTATGGGGGCTTCGGATTACATGACCAAGCCTTTCAGTCCCGCGATCGTCAAACTGAGGGTGCAAAATCAGATCAAACAATCAAGTCATCTAAAAACAATAAAGGCTCTCTCCCTCAAGGACGATTTGACCGGATTATTCAACAGGCGCGGTTTCGATTACCACTTTCGCCTGGAGTGGAATCGCGCAATGAGGGACAAAACGCCCATAAGCGTCTGCATGATCGACCTGGATCATTTTAAAAAATACAACGACACATACGGACACCCACAGGGCGACGCGGCACTCAGAACGGTTGCCGGCAGCATTGAGCAGTGCCTGAAGCGCTCGATCGATTTTGCCTCGCGTTGGGGCGGAGAGGAATTTGTCGCGCTGCTGCCGAACACTAGTTCATCCGGCGCTTTAGCCGTTGCCGAAAACATCCGCTCGAATATAGAAAACACACCCGTCCCCCGCGATAACGGAGAGGTTACAACCATAACCGCAAGCGTGGGCGTCAACACGCATACGCCTCAAGTGGAAAGTTCCCTTCATGATTTTTTTGCAAAAGCCGACGAAGCGCTTTATGAAGCAAAAAATTCCGGCAGAAACAGAGTGCGTAAGTTCGAGGAACCGCCGGTCACTAACGGCGCTGAATAACGCTAAATAGCCTTTACCTTCCCGACGGGCGTTTCGCCGTGAATCTGACGCAGCATCGCAACGCATACCTCAAGCGCGCGTTTCCCATCGTGGAGACTGACCAACGGCTCGCTGCCCTCGCGCACACATCTTACGAAATCCTGTAATTCAAGCTTGAGCGGCTCCCGCTTCGGGAACACCGGATGCTCAAGTACCTCGACAAGACCTCTCCCCTGTTGCTGGACGCAATGATGAAGCGTCACATCCTGCGTCTCGTAGTTGACGAGCAGATGCCGTTCCGGTTCCGTTATCTCAAGCGTGCGCATTCGTTTTTCCGTAACCCGGCTGACCAGTATATGCGCTATCGTCCCGTTGCTGAAACTGATCTGAGCGGAAGCTATATCCTCATGATTGGTGCGCACGCAACGGCCCATCGCGGAAATCTTCGTAATTTCCGAGGGCACCAGCGACAGAATGATGTCGACGTCATGGATCATAAGATCCAATACAACTCCGACATCGCTTATCCTGGGGGAGAAGGGACCCACGCGGCGAGACTGAATGAATATCGGATCATGCACCATTTCGCGAATCTGTTGGACGGCGGAATTGAATCGTTCGATGTGCCCGACTTGCAGCACAAGGTTCCTGTCGCTCGCTATGCGGAGCAGTTCCTCGGCTTCCTCGGGGTTCGCGGTCACGGGTTTTTCTATGAGAAGGTTTACCCCTCGCTCCATCGCCATCTTTGAAACCTCGAAGTGACTGACTGTGGGGACGACAATACTCAAAGCGTCGGGTTTAGTATCGTCAAGAAATTTTTCCAGTTCCGTGTACGCGGGGACCCCCAAATTTTCCGCGACGCTCAAAGCGCGCTCCTCGTCAATGTCAACCACTCCAACCAACCTGGCGCCGAGTATCTCCGAATACACACGGGCGTGATGTATCCCGAGATGCCCCACTCCTACTACTCCCACTCTTATGTCGCCCATTGAACCGTCGCACTCCCCTTCGATGCGCGTTCTATACTTCCTAATCAATATTTTCACATATTTTCTTCATTTGTGGTATGAAAATTCGTTTTATTATTCAATTCCAAATTGCCATACTTGAATATTCGCCGGAAATAACCGGCAAGATACAGGCTTCCGCAGCATAGGACGAATTCGCCCATCTTCGCCCGGCTGGCGGCGGCCCTATGCGCTTCGCCGGGGTCCGCGAAATATCCGGCTACGTCGATCCCGGCCGCCGCGCACATGCCGGCGAGTTCCGGGGCGCTTGCTGCCCTTTCCATGGGAAGCCCGGAGCAGTAGACGGGACATTTCAGCGCGGCAAGGGCGTTCAGGATTGGCGGTATATCCTTATCGCCCATAACGGCGAGCACTGTAGCCGCAATTTTGATTTTTTCACCGCCGCCGGTTATGGATTCTAACGACGAAACGAGCGTCCGCATCGCGTGTTCATTGTGAGCCCCGTCGAGTATCACCGACGGCCCGTCCGCCGCCGGGAAGACTTCAAGCCGCCCGGGCCAGTCGGCGCGTTCCAGCGATTCCCGAATGGAATCCGGCGAAATGAACGAGAACATGTCGTATTTTTCCTTCAACGACAGCAGCGCCGTTATCGCGCGCACCGCGTTGCTTGCCTGATGAGGCCCGAGGAGCGGCGTCTTTAGCCCGCGTATCTCCGTTACGCCGCCGATCTCCCGCGAGGGCGCGTAGGTAAAACGGGTATGGCCGATAGCGCATTCCACGTCGGCGGGGTGGGCCATATCATCGAGAATATGTGGCGTTGCGCCCGCCTTCTTGCAGTATTCCAGAAACAAAGGCCTGAGCGCTGCGTTGTCCCCGGCATATAAAGCCTCCGACCCAGGCTTGATCGCCGCGAATTTTTCGCAGGCTATCTCCTCGATGGTCGAACCCAGGTACTGCATGTGGTCCATAGCGATTGGATTTATCATAGCGGCCATCGGTTCGCACGTCGAGGTTGCGTCGTAGCGCCCGCCCATTCCGGCCTCCAATATGGCGACGCCGGCGCCGGCCTCTTGTGTCATAAACATGCAAAGAGCGGTGAAATGCTCGAAGAAGCTGGGCTTGTCCGCATTGAGTTCGTTGTCTCCTGTAACGGTGCCCTTTATCATACGCCACACTGTGCGCCAGGTTTCGATGGGGAGATAGCATCCGTCCACGCGCAGTCTTTCCTGCATTGAGACGAGATGCGGGCTGGTGTAAAGCGACGTTCGGAGCCCCGCTCCGAGCAACGCCTCCATCGTCGCCGCCGTCGAGCCCTTGCCGTTTGTGCCGAGTATTTGTATCGCGGGGACTTGGAACTGGGGATCGCCGAGCAAATGGAGGAGCCTCGATATCCGCCGCAGACCGGGGCGTATACCGAGGCTCGAAAAATCGATTATCTCATCCTGGAGGGATGAAAATCCGTCAAGATTTTGCAAATCAAAACCCCTGGGCTCTGCCCCGGACCCCGCAAGGGGGCACAGCCCCCTTGACCCCCTTAATGGGGTTCCAAGGGGCTGCGCCCCTTGGCGGGTCTGGGCGGAGCCCAGGGGTTTTCTCATCATCAACCCCGTCTCAGGCTTTCCAGGTTTTCCTCTATGCGCCGCTTCCTCGCGAGCCCCTGTTCCATCGCGGCGCGTTCTTTTTCGACTACCTCCGGCGGGGCTTTCGCGATGAAGTTTTTATTCTCCAGTTTGCCGTTTATCCTCTTCATCTCCGCGTCAAGCTTGTTCAACTCGTCCTGGAACCTCGCCGCCTCCCTCTCCGCGTCCATAAGGCTGCCGACGGGGAACAGCAACTCCCACTCAGTCGTCACTGTTGATATCGACTTCGGAGGCTTCGCGTCGTCCGGCAAGCCGAGTTCGACCTCGTCCACTTTAGCCATCATCGTAACGAAATCGCTGTTCTCTTCGAGCAGCCTTGCCTTCGACCTGTCCTTGAGGCGAAGGGACATGAGCGGCGCGGTTTTCTGCGGCGGGAGTTTCACCTCGGCCCTCAGGTTCCTCATAGCGCGGATGATATTCTGGAGATATTCCATCTCGGATTTTGCCCCTTCTCCTTCAATGGAAAGCGATGCGACCGGCCAGTCCGTTCGCCCTATCAGTGTGTCCCCGTATGCGAACGCATTCCACAACTCCTCGGTCACGAACGGGATGAAAGGGTGAAGCATCTTCAAAATATCCCTGAACAGGGTATTGAGTACGATTTGTACCGCCCGTTTGCGCTCCGGCCCCTCGTCGCCCTTCAGGGCGGGTTTGGACATTTCGAGGTACCAGTCGCAGAGCTCGCTCCACACAAAATCGTACATGGTTTTCGCGGCTTCGCCGAAAAAGAATCCGTCCAGCAGATTCGTCATCGCTGTGATAACGTCGGATAAACGGGCCATTATCCACCTTTCGGGAAGACGAAGGCTGTCCTCATTCCCGGGGGTGAGGAACCCCATATCGCCGGGCGCGTCTTCCAAATTCATCAGGGCAAATCTCGACGCGTTCCATAGCTTATTCATAAAGAAACGGTACGTCTCGATCCTGTTCTCCGACATGTATATGTCCCTTCCCTGAAGCGCCAGCGCGGCAAGCGTGAGGCGAAGGGAGTCGGCCCCGTATTTGTCTATGATTACCAGAGGGTCTATGACGTTTCCCTTCGACTTGCTCATCTTGTGACCGTGCTCGTCCCGAACAAGGGCGTGGATGTAAACGTGACGGAACGGAGGACGTTCCATGAATTCCAGTCCCATCATTATCATGCGCGCAACCCAGAAGAAAATTATGTCGAATCCGGTGACAAGCACGCTGGTCGGATAAAACGTTTTGAGCAGATCCGTATCGTCCGGCCAGCCCATCGTGGAGAACGGCCAGAGCGCGCTTGAAAACCAGGTGTCGAGCACGTCCTCGTCCTGCCTGATGTTCGTCGATCCGCACTTACAGGATGCCGGGTCCTCGGCCGACACCGTGATCTCTCCGCAATCGGCGCAATACCACGCCGGTATCCTGTGCCCCCACCACAACTGGCGTGAGACGCACCAGTCCCTGATATTTTCCATCCATTGATAATAAGTCGACGTCCACTGCTCGGGGACGAATCGTATCTCGCCCGATCGAACAGCCTTTACGTCGGCCTCGGCCAGAGGTTTCGTCCTCACGAACCATTGCTCCGAGAGGTATGGCTCGATGATCGTGTTACATCTGTAGCAGTGGCCGACCGAATGCCTGTGGTCCGACACCTCAATCAGCGCTCCCGTGGTTTTGAGTTCATCCGCTATCGCGGCGCGGGCTTCGAACCGGTCCATGCCCTTATATTTTCCCGCCTCATCGGACATGATCCCGTGATCGTCTATAACCTGTACGGATTCGAGGTTATGGCGGGCGCCCACGAGGAAGTCGTTCGGATCGTGCGCGGGGGTTATCTTTACAGCTCCGGTTCCGAATTCGGGATCGACCATGTTGTCCTCGATGACCTCTATCACACGGCCCGCAATCGGCACGGTTACTTTTCGGCCAATGAGATGACGATTGCGCTCATCCCTCGGGTGTACGGCTATGGCGGTGTCTCCCAGTATAGTCTCCGGTCTGGTGGTTATGACGGCGACACCTTCGCCCTCTCCGGCGTCGGCAAAGCGGTACATCACTTTGTAGAATTTACCGTCAAGTTCCCTGTGTTCCGCTTCAAGATCGGACAGCGCGGTGAGGCATCGCGGGCACCAATTGATCAGATATTTTCCGCGATAAATGAGATCCTTGTTATAAAGATCGACGAAGACCTTGCGGACCGCGCGCGAAAGCCCCTCGTCCATGGTAAACCGCTCGCGGTCCCAGTCGCAGGACGCGCCGAGCTTCTTTAGCTGGCCTATTATGCGCGAGCCGTACTCATCCTTCCAATCCCACACGCGTTTTACGAACTCCTCGCGGCCGAGGTCATGACGGCTTATTCCCTGTTCGAGAAGCGACCGCTCCACGACGTTCTGGGTGGCTATGCCGGCGTGGTCGGTGCCCGGCATCCACAGGACATTGAATCCCTGCATCCGCTTTGCGCGGCACAGTATATCCTGGAGCGTATTGTCGAGGGCGTGTCCAAGATGAAGGGAACCTGTAACGTTGGGAGGAGGAATCACTATACTGAAAGGCGGTTTATCTTGATCCGCGCCGGCTTTGAAAATTCCGTCCTCAATCCACTTCGCGTACCACCTGTCCTCTATGGATCCCGGTTCGTAGCTTTTCGACAGAGCTTCCGCTCTCATGCGGGTTTTTTCCATCAGTTGCAGCCCTCCTGGTTCTTACCGTCATGCGTTTTTAAGTTCGTTTATTATCCGGGGTATCTCGATCCTCAGGTAATCCGCCGCTTCGTCGTTCTTGCCGTATGTAATCACCGGAGGCAGGATCGAAACGACGCCGGACGCGACATATTTATTGTAAAGCGCTTTCAGCTTGCTCCTCGGAACCTTGTCGCCCTTAGTGAACACCACCAGCCTCGGCATGTCCATACCGTTGAGCCACTCGGTGAGCTGTTCGTCCGCCGCAAGGAATCCGTGCCTGAAATCCACAAGATGAACGACGAACGCCGTGTCCCTTCCGCCGGAAAAATAGGCGTTCACCAACTTCCACCACTCCGCGCGCTCGCCGCGTCCGCGTGAAGCATACCCGTAACCCGGCATGTCCACAAGAAAGAATATGTTTTCTCCCCCGTCGCGGGGCGCGAAAATTTTAAAAAAATTGACGCTTCGGGTCTTCCCCGGTTTTGAACTGACGTAGGCCACCTTATGCCCCATTCTGTTCAAAAGGGCGTTTATCAGCGTCGACTTCCCCACGTTCGACCTGCCCACGAAAACTATCTCGGCCAGTTCCGGTTTCGGCAGCTCGGAAGCTTTCCAGGCGGTGCAGACCGTTTCGGATTTCCAGTGGATCACTTGGCTCCCTTTTTGTTCAGCGTCAAATCGAATATCTCGTCTACATTCGAGACGAAATAAAAAACCATCCCGTCCCTTGCCCATTCCGCCAGTTCGTCGACGTCTACCTTGTTCTCCTTCGGGAGGATAACGGAGGAGATGCCGTTCCTCTTTGCCGCGAGGACTTTTTCCCTCACTCCGCCTATCGGAAGGACCGTGCCGCGCAGGGTTATCTCTCCCGTCATGGCGATGTGAGACTTGACGACGCGGCCGGACAACGACGACAACATCGCGAGGGCGAGGGTGACTCCGGCAGACGGGCCGTCTTTGGGGATGGCCCCCTCCGGCACATGGACGTGTACATCGATCTTATCCCATTCGATATTATCCAAATGATACTTCGCCGAGAGTGAGCGGAGGTATCCCAGCGCCGCCTGAGCCGATTCCTGCATTATATCCCCGAGATTGCCCGTGAAGGTCACCTTGCCCGTCCCCTTCATGACGGCGGACTCGATGATAAGCACGTCGCCGCCCGCCTCGGTCCAGGCGAGCCCCATCGCGGCGCCCACGGAATCCTTCTTGGGTATACGCGCCTCGCGTGTTTTAGGAGCGCCCAGATAATCCTTCAGCGACGCCTGGCTTATGGATATGGACGCCGGACGCTTCACTCCGTCCTCGGACTGTTTGACTATCTTGGTGGCAAGTTTGCGCGCTATGCGGGACAATTGGCGATCAAGCCCGCGCACTCCGGCCTCGCGCGTGTATTCGGAAACCACCTTTTTGATGACCTTATCGGCTATCTTCACCTTGAACTTATCGAGCCCGTTATCCCTCATGATTTTCGGCCACAAGTGCCGTGAAGCTATATGCAGCTTTTCCTCGGCGACGTAGCCGGGGATCGATATTATCTCCATTCTGTCAAGAAGGGGGCGGGGTATAGTATGCGTGACGTTCGCGGTGGTTATGAACATGACCTGGCTCAGATCGAACGAGACCTCCAGGAAGTGGTCGGTGAATTCCCGGTTCTGTTCGGGGTCGAGGACTTCAAGCAACGCCGACGAAGGGTCTCCCCTGAAATCCACTCCGACCTTGTCTATCTCGTCCATCAGCATGACCGGGTTCATCGTTTCCGCCTGTTTCAGTTTCTGTATTATCCTGCCGGGGAGCGATCCTATGTATGTTCTTCGGTGCCCCCGTATCTCGGCCTCATCCCTCATGCCTCCGAGTGAAAAATTGACGAATTTCCTGTTGAGCGCCCGCGCGATGGATTTTCCCAAGGATGTTTTGCCGACTCCGGGAGGACCAACGAAACAGAGCACCTGTCCGCGGCGTGTCTCCCGGCCTTTCAGCCGCTGAACCGCCAAAAACTCCAGGATGCGCTCCTTTACCTCGTCAAGACCGTAATGGTCTTCGTCGAGAACCGACTTGGCTATCCCGAGATCCAGCCTGTCCTTCGACTTCTTTTTCCAGGGCATGTCGGCCAGCCATTCGATGTAATTGCGGGCTACAGTCGCCTCGGCCGACATCGACGGCATTTTGGCAAGTCTCGCAAGCTCGTTGGTCGCCTTTTTCAAAACGTCCTTAGGCATCCGCGCTTTTTTAATTTTGGCAAGCAGCTCCTCGTGTTCGTTTGTCGCGTCCGGCTGTCCCAGTTCGGCCTGAATAGCTTTGAGCTGCTCCTTGAGGTAGTATTCCTTGTTGTTGCGCTCTATTTCGCGCCTTACTTTATCGTGTATCGAGTGCTCCATCTCCAGAAGTTCGGTCTCGCGCACCAAAAGGCGCAGCAGCCTGTCCATTCTGTCCTCCGGATTCAGCAATTCGAGAAGTCCCTGACGCTCGTGCAGCTTGATCTGTATATGCGAGGAAATTATATCGGCAAAGAGGAAAGCGTCCTCAACCCCTGAGAGCGAAAACGCTATCTCGATGGGGAGTTTGGGATGAAGGTTGACGTAACGTTCAAATTGCTCCGACACAGCCCTGCGGAGAGGTTCGGCGCGGGACGACAGTTCACCCTCGTAGGTCACCTGAACCACTTCGGCAGCGATATAATCCCCTGCGCTCATGTATTCATTAACAAACGCCCTCGCGTGCCCCTCTATGAGCACCTTTGTTGAGCCGTCGGGCAGGCGCACCATTTGTATCACATGGCACATGGTTCCCATTGAATAGAGGTCTTCTATAGCCGGATCGTCCGCCGAGCTGTCCTTCTGCGCTACTACCAGGAGGTTTTTGTCGCTGATCGAAGCTTCTTCCACACCTTTCAGGGATCTTGGCCTTCCGACGAAAAGCGGCGCTATCACCCCGGGGAATATAACAATATCCCTCACCGGCAGTACCGGGACGATCGGCATCAGGCGACCTCCCTGGAAGACCGTTCGGTGACTTCAGCCTCGCCGTCTCCGTTAATAAAGTCCCCGGTGATGGCAATCCTGCTTATCCTGGAACTCTTCTCCGGCAGGTCGAACATAAGATCGATCATGGCGGATTCCAGGATACTGCGCAGACCCCTCGCGCCTGTCTTTTGCGCGAGTGTCCTCGTCGCGATGGCGTCCAGCGCCTCGTCTGTGAAAGACAATTCGACGTCCTGGAGGGAAAAAATTCTCTCATATTGTTTAGTGAGCGCGTTTTTCGGTTCGCACAGGATACGCACGAGCGTCTCGTGATCGAGGGAGTCCATGGGTACAAGGACGGGAAGGCGGCCGACGAACTCCGGTATGAATCCGTAGGACGTAAGGTCGGTGTGCTGTATTTCCTTGAGCACTTCCCTATCCTCCGAAGCCGCCGTGGTTATGAGTTCGCCGCCGAAACCTATCGTCTTTTTATTGACCCTTCGGGCAATAACGCCGTCCAATCCGTCGAACGCCCCGCCGCATATGAATAGGATGTCCTTCGTGTTTACCTGCACGAAATCCTGATTCGGGTGCTTACGGCCCCCCTTCGGGGGCACATTGGAAACGGTTCCCTCAAGGATGCGCAGCAAGGCCTGTTGGACGCCCTCGCCCGACACATCCCTCGTTATGGACTGAGACTCCGATTTTCTCGATATTTTGTCTATCTCGTCGATATAAATTATCCCGTGCTCGGCGGCCCTCACGTCGAAATCGGCCGCCTGAAGCAGGCGCACCAGGATGTTTTCTACGTCTTCGCCCACATACCCCGCCTCGGTCAGCGTTGTGGCGTCCGCCATAGCGAAGGGAACCTGAAGATAATTGGCGAGGCTCTGAGCAAGAAGCGTCTTTCCGCAGCCCGTCGGGCCCAGCAGCAGCACATTGCTCTTGGGCAGCTCCACGTCATCGTCAGGTTGGCCGACAAGCGAGCGTATGCGCTGATAGTGGTTGTATACCGCTACAGAGAGAACTTTCTTCGCCCTGATCTGCCCCACCACATACCTGTCCAGATAATCTTTTATCTCGCGCGGTTTCGGAAGTTTTTCGCGCGATACCTGAAAAGAATCCGCAACAGGCTTCGGAGGCTCCATTTCGTCGCGGATGATGATATTGCACAACTGAACGCAGTCGGTGCATATGTACGCGCTGGAACCCGCTATGAGCTTCGGCACTTCCTCCTGGGTCTTGCCGCAGAATGAGCAGCGCACCTTTCTCTTGCGTCCGTCCCCGTTATTGTCGTAAGGAAACATTATCAGTCCTCCCCTCCGGCGTACTCTCCGCCGGGACTAAAAGCTCATCGTCATCTCTTCTGTATTACTTTGTCGACGAGGCCATACTCCACCGCCTCCGCAGCGGACATAAAAAAATCACGATCTGTGTCGGTCTCTATTTTTTCGAGCGGCTGACCGGTATGATGGGCAAGTATTCCGTTCAGCGTCTTTCTGGTTCTCAGAATTTCGTCAGCCTGTATCTTGATGTCGGTCGCCTGACCCCGCGAACCTCCTGACGGCTGGTGGAGCATCACCCGCGCGTTTGGCAGCGCCACCCGCTTGTCCTTCTCCCCTCCGGCCAGCAGGACCGCTGCCATACTCGCGGCTTGTCCGGTGCAAAAAGTGGACACGGGGCACTTTATATACTGCATGGTATCGTATATCGCGAGCCCGGCCGTGACGATTCCTCCCGGACTGTTGATGTACATGAAAACGTCCTTGTCGGGGTCCTCGCTTTCAAGGAACAGCAATTGCGCTATGACGAGATTGGCCATGACGTCCTCTATTTCGGAACCGATGAAGATGATCCTGTCCTTCAGAAGGCGGCTGTAGATGTCGTAAGAACGTTCTCCCCGCCCGGTCTGCTCAACCACTATCGGCACGAGATAGGACGCCGTTTTGTTCTCCTTCATATTACTCACACCTCACTACGCGTATCTTCGCCGTGTTCTTCTTCTTTTTGCTCTTTTTCGATATCGGGTTCGTCCGTTTTATTCAAATCCGCTTTTTTCTCAGTTACTTGCACAAGTGTCGAAAGGTGTTTGACGGTGTTTTTCGTCTTTACTCTCTCGGCAAGGGTATTGAACGCCCGCTTGTCCTTACTCAGTGAGTCGGCGTATTCCTGAGGGTTTATCCTCCTCGAATTAGCCACGCGCAGAATTTCCTCGTTGAGATCGTCTCCGTCGAAAGAAATCTGATCCCTCTCGGCCAGCGCGTCAAGCACCAGGGTATTACGGACGATCTCCTCGGAGCGCTTTTTGAGGTTGCCGTCGTACTCTTCGACGCTTAAATTATTGTTTTTGAGGTAGTCGTCGAGCGATTGTTTAATATCCTGCTTTAATATCCCGTCATGCTCGCGCCTCATTGCGAGATACTGCCTGTCGATCATGGTCGCCGGTATTTCAACCGCCGAAGCCGCCGACAGGGCTTTTATCGCCGACTCCTGGAGACTTGCTTCGCTGCGCGCGGAGGCGTCTTCCTCCAATTGCTTCCTCATTTCGGCCTTTATCTCGTCAAGCGATTTATACCTTCCGCGGGAGATATTCGAAATCGTTTCGTCGGTGGGCTCCGGAATCACGCGATTCATGAAGTTCAATATTTCGAGCTTATAACGGACGGTCTTACCGGCCATCCGCGCGTCGGGGTAGTCATTCTCCAGCGTAATGTCGAATTCCAGTTCCTCCGCAGGTTTATGACCGACCACCGCTTCGGCGATATCCCGCCTGATGTTCGAGAGATATAGGACGTTCTTTCTCTCGCTTTCCAACTCTCTAAGGCTGCCGTCTTCCTGAGGCTCGAACGAGGAATACTGCGCTTCTATTATGTCTTCCAGCGCCGCCGGACGGTCGTCCGCGGTCGGTTCGAGTGTAGCGTTCGACTCCAGCAATTGGCGAAGACCTTCCTCCACGTCCTCGTCTCGTACCTCGAATACTAACTTCTCGGCGGCGAGGGACGCTATGTCGGGAAGCGTAACCTCCGGCCGGACCTCGAAGGAAAACTCTATCGAAAGCGGGCTGCCCTCCGCAAGTTCATCGATATTTACCTTAGGCTCAGTCACCAAATCGAGTTCATATTCCTCAATCACGGCTTCGAGCGCGTCATTCGCGAGACCTTCCGTCGTTTGCCTGTATATGGATTTTCTTCCGAAAAAGAGTTCCAATGTGTTTCTCGGGATATGCCCCTTGCGAAAACCTTTAATGTTGGCGCTTTTCGACAATTCACGCACCGTTTTACCCACTGCGCCGTCGACTTCACCCGCTTCATATTCGGCTTTAACCACTATCACGTTGCTTTCCTGGGAGATGATCTCCGACCTCAAACGCTTACAACCCCTTTCGGACTATCCTTTATGCACGACCAACCCAACTTGCCGCATACGCGAAAACCGGTAGCCGCATAGCGCTTATTCTATCACAAAAGCAAATCCCGTCCATACGGACGGGATCGGATCGGAATATCGCCTGTTGGGAAACTTCGAGTATCAGATGTTTACACTACCCAACCGTTGGTATTGCTCGTGGCAAATCTACTGCGGTTGTCCGAGAACATCTGCTTTGTGTATTCGTAAGACCGGTACGCCATGAGGCAGGTGAAAGACACCGGCACGTCGCCGAGCCACCCCTCGATCTGCCTGTATTGGTATGTCGTCTCCATATGACCGGGCCCCGGCAGGGTGACATAATTGCGCGGCTCCGGGGATTTTGGGGGTAAATACCTGCGCTCGACCCCGTAAGCGTACTCGGACTGATGAGCTATGTTTTGAACTGCGCCGGCGCGAGCTACCGTCATGATGTTCATCCCTGATCACTCCATTCGATCCTTCGCCTTGATATGTTACCTGTTAATATTATCGGACTGAATAACGAAAAATATAAATTTATTTACATCAAATCTTATATTTTGTACTTGCCGATTTTTTTTTGCGTTTTTTTACTTTTATTGTTATCATACAATTTAATATATAATTACGTCGTTATTGTTGCGATTGGTTTCTAAGGGGGGGAAGTAATGCCGAAAGAGGATACTACAATCTATCCAGCTCCGCCTGAATACAACACCTTCAAGAAGAAGATGCAGGATTTGACCGGCATCGACTTGGATGCGTACAAATATCAAATTCACCGCCGCATCCACATGCTGATGCAGCGGTGGCAGGTAAAGACCTACGAGGATTACTATAAGACGATTGCCACAAATCCGGACAAACTTCGCGAGTTCCTCGATTACCTCACCATAAACGTGACCGAATTCTTCCGAAACGCGAACAGATGGTGGGAGTTGAAGGACAAGATCATCCCGCAGATCTACAAAGATCTCGGACACCATAGAATCAAACTCTGGAGCGCCGCGTGCTCGACCGGGGAGGAACCGTACTCACTGGCGATCCTCGCGATGGAGTGCCATGTCGCGAACCCGCAGCCGGTACTCGCCATAGACATCGACAAAGGCGTCCTCGCCAAAGCGCAGGAGGGCTTGTACGCGAAACGACAGGTTGCAAGCGCTCCAAAGGAGTGGATCAGCAAATACTTCACGGAGACGGGGCCCGACACGATAAAAGTGAAACCGGAGGTCAAGGACAAGGTCAAGTTCAAGCACATGGACCTCATAAAGGACAAATTCGAGACGGGATTCGACATAATACTCTGCCGAAATGTCGTTATCTACTTCGGACCCGAGACCAAATCGGCGCTATACAAGAAATTTCTCGACGCGCTTCGCCCCGGAGGCTATCTCATGACCGGCGCGACGGAACAGATATTCGAGCACAAGAAATTGGGCTTCGAATCCGCCGGGCCGTTCCTGTACAGACGCCCGCGGTAGAACGGACAACACCCGGACGACTATAAAAATTCGCCGATCGGTACGTCGGTCCAGTCCGTCAATCCCGGTACTTTCAGAGAGAGCGTCATAGAACCCGGTTCGGCTATGACCTGATACACTGTGTTGTCCGTGGTGGCGCCCATATCCTCGACGCGAGTGTCGAGGATTTTCTTCATTCTCGACATGTCGATGCTGCCCTTGAAGTGTTCCGCGAGGTTCAGCAGGTTCTGTCTGCGCGTTCGGGTGGCGAAGAATTTTTTATCGTCCGGCCTTGGGAGGCCCCACGACGGTTCCGTGAAGTGATTCGTCGCGACCATCAGGCCGGGGCGTCGAAACGTCAGTCTGCGCTTCGCGTCGAAGACGGGCCATTCGAAGCACCTCGACGTCTGGTCGTCCGCCGTCCCCACAACGTATGCGAAATTCGAGCGCGTCGTGTGAAAGAAACTCTCCAGTTGATCCAGATCGGGCGAGTCGAGCAGAAACATAAAGAGTTCCGCAATTGCCGGAACCCTGTTGTGGTATTCCAGCGCCCCCCCGGACGGTTCTCCGTTGTTCAACGCGAGGAATATCCCGCGCTCGTTGATGCCGGTTGTCATGTATATCTCGCCGGCGTAACCTATCGTCGCTACGGAGAGCGAACCGTCCGCAGGATGAAAGGCGGCGACGACGATGTGCTCGCCGAAATCCCTGAACCAATCGAAGTAGTCGTAGTTCCTTCCGTAGATCAAAGCGCCCGATGAGTATTCGCCCCAGACGGCGACACCGGAGCAGTGGTTTTGCGACCAGATGTCGCCCGCGACCAAAACCTCAACGGCGTTCAGCAAAATTATTTTGCCGAAGTCGAGCCCGCTCGTTTCGGCCATGCCTGCGAGCACTTCTTTCAATTTATGGGGATAGTTCGCGTAGAAACCCTTCGCCACAGCTTCGAGTTCCTCCCGGGGTCTGTCGTACTCCTGTATTAACTTGCGCTCGATTGCTTCCTCGTATATTGTCCTGAGCGACTCTCCCGCGAGCGCGCCGTACTGACGGCCCATCTGACGCCATGTCCCGCGAATATCCAACAGGGTAAAATTTCCAAATTTAACGGAACGTCCGCCTTCAAAATTTTTCGCCACGGGAAACCACCTCATTAAAATTATAACAGCACGGCGCGTTTTTTTCGCCCGCAACGGCTGCGCGTGTATTATTATTCAATTCGAAAGTTCCTTCAGGGGAGTTGTGATTATGGAAATCGACGAGGCGACAGAAAAAAAACTCAGAATATTCGCGCGCCTTTTGAGCGAGGCGAACGCGCTTGCGAGGGTGATCGGCCCGTCAGATGAGGAGACGATATACCGCGAGCATGTTATGGATGCGGTTGCCGCGCTTCCGTTGCTCGAAAGGTTTTCATCCGCGGCCTTCGTGGACGTCGGCACAGGGGGAGGGTTGCCGGGCATCGTGTGGGGAATCTGCCGGCCCGATTTGCGCGGCGTGCTCGTGGACAGCGTGGGAAAGAAAATCAAAATCGCGGGCGACATCGCGCGCCGGCTCGAATTGAAGAACATCGAAACGATCAACGCGAGGTCGGAGGACGCGGCGCGCAGGCTGCGTGAAAAATTTGAAATCGCGACGGCAAGGGCGGTGTCCGACGCTAAGACGCTCGCCGAATACCTGTCGCCGCTTGTTAAAGTCGGCGGCTTGATAGCGGCGTTCAAGGGGCCTAACGCATACGCCGAACTTGACGCGCCGCAGACTTCGTGGCTCAAACTGGGACTCGCCGCGCCGAGGATCGAACCCTACAGCGTTGCGGGAAAAAATTTGAATCTCGTGACCTGGGAGAAGGTCTCCCCCTGCCCCGCGAAATTTCCGCGGCTACCCGGCGAGGCGAGGAAAAATCCTTGGGTATAACCATGAAATTAATTTCATGCGTTCCTGTATTTCGCCTCGTGGTCGAGAAGCCATTGTTTTCTGTGGAGACCTCCGCCGTATCCCGTCAGGCTTCCGTCGCTGCCAATCACCCTGTGGCATGGGACTATTAACGAGACCGGATTGTTGTGGTTGGCGCCGCCCACGGCGCGTACCGCTCTTGGTCTGCCGATCGCGGCGGCGATGCCGCCGTAACTAGCAGTCTCGCCATACGGGATTTGCAGCAGAGCCCGCCACACGGCGAGCTGAAATGGGGTGCCGTTCAAGTCGAGCGGCACGGAAAACTCCGCGCGAACGCCGTCAAAATACTCGGCCAGCTGCGCGAGGCACGCCACCAGTATCGCGTTCCCCTTCGCTTCATACTCCGCCTTCGCGTCGGAGAAGGAAATTTCGGACACTCCCTTCTCCGTGACATTCACGACCACATTGCCTATCGGAGACTTAAAAACTCCGGTCATGCCGCTCAAGATCATCACCCCGCGATTTTTTTCATCATAATCCTACTATAGCACTTTTGGATATGCGGCGTAATAGTCTTGGCGTTGCTTGGCGAAGCCGGAGCGCCTTAACCGGCCTTACCTCTTTCTTTTGATAAAGAACAAAGGAAGCGCCGAAAGCACGATCAACAATCCGGGCGCGGCGTTGCATCCGCCGTCACTGCCACCGGGATCACCCGAGTCACCGGGGTTGTCGTTTTCGGCGGTGGTCGTGTTGGTTTCCGGATAAATCTGCTCACCGTTCACATAGACTTCCGTGTCGTTTCCGCTGAATGCGGGGTTGGGTACGCTGAAAGCGCCGCCTGTGCCATCGCCGTCGTTGAAGAAAAGTTCCGTATTACCGTTTGTTATGTTGACGGCCGCAGCGTTCAGGCTGTAACCTGCATCGGCGGTGGCATTCACATGCCCGCCGCGATAATATCGACTCGTTGATATATTTATATCCTCTGCTGCACTAATGGCGGAACCGACGCCATTGGCCGTCTCTGCGGTGACGTCCGCCGTGCCGCTTACAGTTACGGAGCCGTTCAACGATTCTATTGCGGACTTGTCCTTCGCGGTCGTAAAGGCGTACACCACCCCGCTGTTTATCTCGATGTCGCCTATGGCGCTGACAGCCGGGCGGGCGTCGGAGATCAGGGTCAGCGTTTTTCCTGAACCGCTCGTTATCGTGAGCTTGCCGGTTCCGGTACTGACAATGCTGTACGCGGTTACATAATCGCCCGTTACGGCAATCGTGACGTCGTCGTCAGTAACGATGTCTATGTCTCCAAGGCTAGGGCCGCCGGTCAATGTCAGTGTTTTATTATCCGCGTCCCAATGCCAGCCCTCACCGCTCACGCTTCCCGCAAGACCTATTTCAAGTCCGTTTATTCCGGCTTTGTTGCTTGGGTCACCGGCAATCGATACTGTTGCCGTACCGGACACTGCGCCGTTAAACGTCGAGGTCGCGCGAACCGTCAGCGCAGGCGCCGTTTCGTCCGCCGCAACGCTAAGCACGCCGCCTGCCGTTATAGATGTTTTTGAAAAGACACCTGCGCCCTCGACCGTCCATTGAACGGCCTGCGGTGGATTGTTCGTTCCGCTGACGGCTGCGGTAAACGCTTCCGTCATGCCTTTATATCCTAAATTCCCGTAAATAATATAGTATACAGAATTTAAGCGATGGAATTTAGGAGATTTTCGTGTGAAATGCCAAGAGCCGCGAGAATAGTTTTCTGCGTTTTCGTGAGC
>Ga0099364_10004860_pt1 | contig 20202 bp, 15 predicted proteins | sample TergutTh196P3_FD_73070 | JGI IMG/M metagenome (GOLD analysis project Ga0099364, IMG submission 73070) | Microcerotermes parvus P3 segment gut microbial communities from Pointe-Noire, Republic of the Congo - Th196 P3 | ecosystem: Host-associated > Arthropoda: Insects > Digestive system > Gut ... | reverse complement strand
CAAACAGAAGAGAATGTCGCAAAGTCATGCCTTCTACTTCGATATTTCCTTTCGAGCGAAGCGAGAAATCTAAAAGGCGATCGTTAAAAAAAAGTTGAAATTGGAGCATTCGCTCTACACTTTATTACAGATTTTCAGCCTGACCCTATTTGAGAAAATGCCTATAAAAGAACTGTTTGCAGAAAAAAATTACGATATAACACCACCCGTCAATGATAAACAGTTGAGTTTGTTTGACTTATAACCGGACAGTGGTGATATTTAATAATTTTTTCCTATAAATATTTTTTATAAATAATTTTTTCTTAAATTTGCAGAATAATTTAGATGTTAAATCAAAATAAAACAATCAAAAATGAAATCACAGGTTTATTTCACTAATTTAAGGACAAAGAACGGGCAAAGTTTGTTGAGCAAGCTCGAAACACTAATTAAGAAAGCTGGAATTGAACATATTGACTTTTCCGGCAAGTTTACCGCCGTGAAGCTACATTTTGGCGAGCCGGGCAATTTGGCGTATATTCGTCCAAATTATGTGGCGCGGGTAGTTCAGTTTTTGCAAAAAAAACAGACGCGGGCTTTCCTTACCGATACCAACACCTTGTATTGCGGCGGCAGGTCAAACGCGGTTGATCATATTCGTAGCGCAATGGAAAACGGCTTCAATCCTATTGCTGTGCCATGTCCGGTCATTATTGCCGATGGGCTTAAGGCTATTGACTATCGCGAAATCAGCATTGACGGCGAGTATTGCAAAAAAGCGATGATAGGCTCTGCTATTGCTGATGCGGATATAATCGTTTCGCTGACGCATTTTAAGGGACACGAGCAAACAGGCTTTGGCGGCGCGCTCAAAAATCTCGGTATGGGTTCGGCTTCAGTTGAGGGAAAAATGGAAATGCACTCAACATCGCAACCTGTTATCAACGTGGAAAACTGCACAGCGTGCAGTCAATGTGTAAAGTACTGTGCTGCAAAAGCGGTGACAATTAACAAGCAAAGGAAAGCCGAAATTAACGCCGCCAAATGTACGGGCTGCGGACAATGTATCGCCGTGTGTCAATACGATTCGGCGCAAGTAGTGTGGGACTGTTCAACCGACGTCACTTGCTGCAAGGTCGCAGAATATGCGTTAGCTGCGGTAAAAGATAAGCCTCATTTTCACGTCAGTTTCATTATGAATGTGTCGCCCGATTGCGATTGCTGGAGTTTCAATGACGCCGCCGTAGTGCCTGATATTGGCATTGCCGCCTCGTTCGACCCTGTGGCGTTAGACAAAGCCTGCGTAGATATGGTAACCGCCGCATCTGCAAATGTTGGCTGCCGCCTCGAGGTGTATGAACACGGTATGATGCAGGGCGAAGACAAGTTCAAAATGATCCATCCGAGAAGCGATTGGAGAGTTGGGCTGGCTCATGCCGAAAAAATTGGATTGGGAACAACTAACTATGAATTGATTAACGTGTAAAAAACGTTTTTCTTTCCATGTGGGAACGAGAAATAAAAGATTTTGTTGCATACTTGAAAATCGAAAAATCTCTTTCGGTAAATACCGTTGAGGCTTACATTGACGATTTGAACAAGTTGCAGACATACTTGCAGGAAGTTGCCCCCTCTGCCAAGCCGCATGATATGACATCGGCGATGTTGTCGGATTTTCTTGTTCACGAGGGCAAACGCGGTATGCAGGCGCCTTCGCAGGCGCGTATGCTGTCGGGGATTCGGGCGTTTTACAAATTTTTGCTAATGGACAACGTCATTGACGCCGACCCAACGCGTCTTGTTGATTCGCCAAAAATAGGGAGAAAATTGCCCGACGTGCTGACTGTATATGAAATAGATGCTTTGTTGAACGCTATTGATTTGGAACAACCTGAAGGACATCGCAACAAGGCAATGCTTGAAACCTTGTACAGTTGCGGATTACGCGTTTCGGAATTGGTAGGCTTGCGTTTGTCTGACATGTTTCCCAAAGACGGCTATATTAAAGTGAAGGGCAAGGGCAGTAAGGAACGACTAACGCCAATAAGTAATGAGGCTATAAGGGAAATAAACCTGTATATGCATTATTATCGCAACAAGTTAAAAATTGCTAAGGGACACGAAGATTTTTTGTTTCTTAATCGGCGTGGTAAAGCGCTTTCACGTGTTATGGTGTTTACAATAATAAAAAATTTGGCGACAGCCATCTGTTTGAAAAAAACAATCAGTCCGCACACGTTTCGCCATTCGTTTGCCACGCATTTAGTAGAAGGCGGCGCCGACCTACGCGCCGTACAGGAAATGCTCGGACACGAATCTATTCTTACGACGGAGATTTACGCACATTTAGACAGAAGTTTTTTAAGACAAACTATCGTTGAGTTTCACCCGAGAAGCAGGAAATGAACCAATCACTATGTAATGTCTACCATTCTTAATTTTCAATTACCCGCCCTTCACCACTTCCGCCGGATTTTCCACACTCGACCTGTACACCCGCCACCCCACGCAAAGCGCTACTATCAATGCCAATACGCAAACAATCGCCAAATATATCCATGCAGGTATGTTTGTCCGTATCGCGTAGTTTTCCAACCAGCGTTGCATAACAGCATAGCTCGCCGTAAAAGCAACAGCCGCGCCTATAAACAGCAACATAAAATATTCTTTTGCGAACATTGAAAGAATATCGCCTACGGTTGCACCGTTGATTTTGCGTATGGCAATGGATTTCCGGCGTTCCTCGCAAGTTAGCGAAACAAGGGAAACAAAACCAAACACGCAAATAAGTATGCAAATAGCGGATACGAACGACAATAATTTGATTAGAGCATTTTCGGATTTCAAGTATTTATTGTACTCGTCTTCATTATTATAAATAACATCTATGAAAAAATCATCATCTTTCATCTGTTCTATCTTTTCAATGCAGGAATTCCACATACCTTCATGATATTTAAACAGAACAAGTCTGCCATACATTGTTGTGCCACCGGCAAAACTTCTTATTGCTGCTTCTCTGTCTGCGGGAGATTTAAAATAAAAAACCGGATTGGCTTGAATAGTCGGCGCAAAATTGTAAACATGTTTTATAACGCCCTTTACCGTATATCTGCCATCAAACTGCTTGCCAACCGGGTCGTGCCAGCCAAATGCTTTTACTGCGCTTTCGTTAAGCAAAACCATTGACTCAGGATCTGAAACGGTAAGCATCTCGCCGGATACTAAACGGAAATCATAAAAAGAAATAAATTCAGGCGAAACAAACATTTGTTCCAAACTTATATTTTCATCTTCGACAGTTTTGTCGTCCCACGAACTAATTTCCCGACTGGAACGACCACTTTGAGGCAGTAAAGCCGACAGTCCCCTCGCATGAACTACTTCCGTAATTTCAGGTATCTGTTTCAACTTATCGGCAAAAACATCGGTTTCCTCTCCATACACCATAACCGACCCTCTGTTTTTGAAAGAAAAGCCCAAATCATCGGTATGATGCAGAAAACGCATTTGTTTTACAATAATGATGGTACAAAAAGCGAAGCCAACGCTAATAATTAATTGGACAACAACGGAAATTTTACGGGACATGTTTTTATTGCTTCGCCGAATGGACAGGTTAAGGTTTCTGTGTCGGAATATGAATAATATCAGCCAAAACACTAATAATGAAATCAATATGACGCTTCCAATGTACATAAGCGATTCAAGATAAATGTCGGACAAATTCATTTGAATATCCGACAACGTCAGGAAGGACTTGTGTAGTAATTGCGTCATCATACAACCCAACACAACGGCAAATAACAGCGTTAGAATAAATTCGACCGAAAGCAGCGTTAACAGCGAAAATCCCGAAGCGCCGCACACCATACGCAAGGCTAATTCCTTTTGCCGTATTCGGAAACGGCTAACAAACAGGGTCAGATAATTGAACAGCGAACACAATACAACCAACAATCCAGAAACGGCAAAAACAAAAATATGTTGAAATTTTACCTCTCTTTCTATTTCCTGATCTGTATAACGCATTTTTGTCAATGGCTCAATTACAAGCTTGTTAGTTCTGAACATTTCAAAAGCAAATTCATGTTCGTACAATTTCTTTTCAAAGGCTTCGATGTTTATTCCGGGATACAATTCGATAATCGTATTTACATTAAACGATATAGTTGGTGGAGCCGTTGAATAGTCCATCTGCGCCTCCATAAAATCGAATGAATAGTTGCTTTGTTTGGACATTCCTGAAACAATCGCACAAATTTCAGTTTCGGTAGCGCCTCGCATAATTGTTTTTCCTATCGGATTTTCATTACCGAATAACTTACGGGCTTTTTCCTCTGTTATGGCAATTTTTCCACTACGATGTATCAGGAAATCACTACTGCCTGCAATAATTTTAACGTCAAACATTCTTAAAAATGACGAATCTGCCATAATTGGCAACATCTGAAATTCAACGCCATTCAATGTCGCCGTAAGTGTGCGAAGCGGACTAAACCTTGTAACATGGGCAATTTCCGGAAACGTTTCTTTCAGATGAGGCGCCAACCGATGAGGAGTACTCGTTCTACTGTAACCGGTTTGTGTGCGGCTCGGTACATAGACAACATACATGTGTTCGGCGTTTTTGTGGAAATTGTCGAAAGTCATTTCGTAGCGAATCCACAAAGTAGCCAACGCAAAGCAGGTAAAACCTACTGCCAAGCCGATAACGCTAACTAGCGTCTGGTTTTGGTATTTCCGCATGTTGCGGAACGCGATTTTGAGATTGTGGGTGAACATGATTACTTATATTTATTTTTTGCAAAAATACACAATGTTTTTTGCAAATCAAATTATTTTGAGTTTTTTGCACACAGATTTACACATTCTTAATTTTCAATTTTTAACTTGCAATTTACAAAAACGTACAATGAAAATAGCCAGTAAAATCCACTTTTACAGGGATATAATAACTTTGTTTTGCTAACGTTTCGGGTATTTTCATTTGTTGCAGGCGAACTGCGTCTTTTTCGGTGGTTAGCAATATTTTTTGAGATGACGGAATTGAATCCCATTTTTCTGCAATGCGCGTAATGTCTTTTTCTGAAAAGGCGTGATGATCGGGAAAAGTAAGGATTTGTATCGCTGATGAAAATTGCCTGACGTAAGTTTCAAAAGGCTTCGGATTGGCAATTCCGGTTACTAACAAAATATCGCATTGTTTCAAGTCATCGGTAGATAGTGATTTATTATTGGGAAAAACTGCCAATGGCTCGCCATAGCCGATGGCGCTAAAATATATTTCGCGCGGAAAAATGCGGGCATAACGCTGTTTTATTTTCTGCTGTTCTTCAACAGTTATTTCGGCGGGCGATTTAGTAATTACCATAAAATCAGCCCGTTTTGCAAAGCATGACCATTCGCGCAGGCGACCTCCAGGCAATATACTGTCGCGGTACATCGGGCGATTATAGTCCGCCAAAAGAATTGACAAATTAGGGCGAATTTTTCGGTACTGAAAAGCGTCGTCCAAAATAACAATCTGCGTATCGGGGTATGCGTTGCGTATTTGCGCTATTCCGTTAACTCTGTTAGCGTCTACAGCCACTGTGACGTCGGGAAATTTTCGTTTGATTTGGCATGGCTCGTCGCCCGCTTCGGCAGGAGTAGACGTATTTTCTACAAAACCAAAGCCTTTTGTAACGCGCTTGTAGCCTCTGCTTAAAACTGCTATCCGATATTTCTGCGAAAGAAAACGCAATAAATATTCAACAAACGGCGTTTTGCCTGTTCCGCCTACCGTAATGTTGCCCACAGAAATAACAAAAATATCGTCATACTTCGTGGACGGTATCCAATTCCAATCGTACAGTTTGTTTCTTACAAAAGTGACGACGCCAAAAAGTAACGAAAAAGGAAAAAGAAGTATTTTGATCATGCCATAAACACTAAACCGTTAAGAGTCGTTCATTGACACCAAAAACTCTTCGTTTGATTGTGTGTTTGTTATTTTATTTCGAATAAAGTCCATTGCTTCAAGGGAAGTCATGTCTGCAAGGAAATTTCGCAAAATCCATATACGGCTCAATTTTTCTTTGCTAACAAGCAAGTCGTCGCGACGCGTACTCGAAGCGGTAATGTCCACGGCGGGGAAAATACGCTTGTTAGATAATTTTCTATCTAATTGCAGTTCCATATTTCCTGTGCCTTTGAATTCTTCAAATATAACTTCGTCCATTCGCGAGCCTGTTTCTGTGAGGGCTGTAGCCAGAATGGTAAGCGAGCCGCCGTTTTCGATGTTTCGGGCTGCTCCGAAGAAGCGTTTGGGTTTTTGCAGCGCGTTGGAATCAACGCCGCCTGTCAGTACTTTGCCCGACGCAGGAGCAATAGTGTTGAACGCGCGGGCAAGTCGAGTGATAGAATCGAGCAATATAACAACATCGTGTCCACATTCAACCATGCGTTTTGCCTTTTCCAACACGATATTTGCCACGCGGACGTGTCGTTCCGCAGGCTCGTCGAAAGTAGATGCAATAACCTCGCCGCGAACGCTGCGAGCCATATCGGTCACTTCTTCCGGACGTTCGTCAATAAGTAGAACCAACAGATATGCTTCGGGGTGATTTTTAGCGATTGCGTTGGCTATGTCTTTTAACAGCACCGTTTTACCTGTTTTGGGTTGCGAAACTATAAGTCCGCGCTGACCTTTACCTATGGGCGAAAAGAGGTCTACTATGCGGCACGACAGATTTTCAGGCTCGTCGGAACTCGACAGGACAAATTTTTCGTCTGGGAAAAGCGGCGTCAGGAAGTCGAAGGGAACGCGGTCTCTGATATAATCGGAGGTACGACCATTTACATTTTCTACTTTGACTAACGGGAAATAACGTTCGCCTTCTTTAGGTGGGCGTATCGGACCGCGCACAACATCGCCTGTTTTCAATCCGAACAGTTTTATTTGCGACTGCGACACGTATATGTCGTCAGGCGAGCTAAGGTAATTAAAATCAGCCGAACGCAGGAAACCAAATCCTTCCGGCATGATTTCGAGTACGCCTTCGCTTACAAGGACGCCATCAAAATCGAACGGTCTTTCGTTATATTTCCGTTCAAGAGACTTACGGCGTTCAAACGTATAAATAGAGTCTTCGCCATCTTTACGTAACGTAAATTCCTTTTTTATTTCAGGTTTGGCTGCCTCCGTCTTTATTTCTTCGGTAGCGGCAGTGTCTTCAACAACTAACTGCGTTTCAGGTTGTGCTTCTGGCTGCGTTTCGGGTTGTGCTTCTGGTCGTGTTTCTGATTGAATTTCGGGTTTTGCCTCGGACTGCATTTCAGGCAGTGTTTCGGGCAATTTATCGAGTTCAGGCTCGAATGGCGCTTCTGATTGCGCTTCTGATTGCGCTTCGGGCTGCGTTTCCGACTGGACTTCAACAACCTTCCGTTTTTCAGCATATATATTTTTGGGACTTGGAGCCACCAATTTAAAACCTTTGGGTCTTCCTTTGCGCCGCGAAGGCGTCTCGACTTGCTCTATTTCAGCCGTTTCAGCCGTTTCTGCAATTTCTGCAATTTCAGCCACGTCTGGAATATTATCTTCAAAAGTTTCGGAAGCCGTTACTTTTGAGGATTCAGCAAACAAAGCAGGCGATATGGTTTTTATGGCTTGCTGGTCAAGAATTTTGAAAATCAATTCTTGTTTCTTCAAAACTTCTACTCGCTTGATTTGCATTGATTTAGCAATATCACGCAATTCCGTCAAAAGTTTTGTATTCAATTCAAGGATATCATACATATAAATAATGTGGTATAAAAATTTTACTTGCAATCAGGCGCATCGGCGCCTTTTAAAACCCCAATCAATAAAAAAAAAGATATGTAATGATTTGAGGCAAAGGTGGTACCAGTCGGAATCGAACCAACGACACACGGATTTTCAGTCCGTTGCTCTACCTACTGAGCTATGGTACCAAAATTTGAGGCTGCAAAGATATAACAGTTTTTTTAAATTTCAATAAAAAAATATTTTTTTTACTTTTTTTTTAATTATCTTTGTCGTTTCTTTTAAAAATATATTTGTAAAATTGTCTGAAAATGTCTAAAACAAAAGGAAAAAAGTATATCGAAAAGTTGAAACACGCTCATCGTTTGGTGTTTTTCAATGACAGCACCTTTGAGGAGGTCTGGCATCTGCGCATTACGCTGATGAATTTATTGTCTATTGCCGGTACTGTGTTAATTATTTTAGTGTTTGGTTCAATGGCATTAGTTATGTTTACCCCTATGCGACAATTAGTTCCGGGCTATCCTACCGACGCCATGCGCACACAAATTGTTACAAACGCTATTCGTCTCGATTCTTTGGAGTATGAAATCCGTTTGCGCGACCGCTATTTCAATGCTATCAATGCAATAATTACAGGTTCTGAACCTGAATTGGTAGAAATTGAAAACGATGGAGCCCCAATCAATTACGATAATATTATTTTTACCCGCTCGGAGCAGGATTCTCTATTGCGCGTACAGGTTGAAGAAGAAGAACGGTTTAATTTTGGCGTTAGAGTTCAACAAACAGCATCTTCTATTTCCGATGAAATGTTGATTTCGAGGCTGCATTTTTTCAAACCTGTTAATGGAGTTGTTACCAACAGATTTGACATTAGAAACAATCATTTTGGAATTGATATTGTTGCTGCGCCCGATCAGGTTGTAAAATCTATTCTTGACGGCACTGTTATTTTGGATACGTGGACAGTTGAAACAGGATATGTTATTCAGGTACAGCACACAGCAAATATTATTTCCATATACAAGCACAATGCCAATAATTTGAAACGGCAGGGCGACAGAGTAAGAGCAGGCGATGCTATTGCGGTGGTAGGTAATTCGGGAGAATTAACTTCAGGTCCGCATCTACATTTTGAAATTTGGCAAAACGGCGTTCCAGTCAACCCCGAAGATTTTATTGTATTTTAGGCATTTATGAAGAAAAAGATTGCCATACTTGGCTCTACCGGCTCCATCGGAACGCAGACCCTCGAAGTGATTGCTGCAAATCCCGAATATTTTGAAGTAGAAACGCTTACTGCGCACAATAATGTAGATTTGCTGGCGCAACAAGCAATTCGTTTTCAGCCCAATGCAGTGGTTATCGGCAATAAAGATTTGTATAACAGTTTGAAAGAAGCCTTGTCGCAATATCCCATAAAAGTTTATGCAGGTTACGAAGCCATTGCGCAGGTGGCGGCGATGCCGTCGGTGGATATGGTAATGGCTGCAATGGTGGGATTTAGCGGAATGGCGCCGGTTGTAAAGGCAATAGAAGCGGGAAAACGTATTGCTTTGGCAAACAAGGAAACATTAGTGGCGGCGGGCGAATTGATAACCAAATTGGCTATGCAGCAAAACGTTGCTATTTTGCCTGTAGATTCGGAACATTCGGCTATATTTCAATGTATGCAGGGCGAAAATTACAATGAAATCGAAAAAATTATTTTGACCGCTTCCGGCGGTCCATTTCGAGGCAAATCGGCGAAAGAGTTAGAACATGTTACCAAAGACGAGGCTCTGCGACACCCATCGTGGAATATGGGCGCAAAAATAACCATAGATTCGGCAACGTTGATGAATAAAGGTTTAGAAGTGATAGAAGCGCGATGGCTGTTCGACATTCCGATTGAACGAATCGAAGTTTTAATTCACCCGCAATCGGTTATTCATTCTTTGGTGCAGTTTGCCGATGGCTCTGTAAAGGCGCAGTTGGGCGTTCCCGATATGAAGGCGCCCATTTTGTATGCGCTGTCGTATCCTTATCGTTTGGCTGCCGACCTCCCGCGCCTTGACCTTGCGAAATATGCTTCGCTAACGTTTGAAAAACCCGATTTACAGCGTTTTCCGTCGCTCGACATTGCTATTCAGGCATTGAAAGAGGGCGGCAACCGTCCATGCGCCATGAATGCAGCCAACGAAGCGGCTGTAAGCGCTTTTCTGAACGGTCATATCGGTTTTACGGATATTCCACGACGAATTGAAAAGGCTATGCAAAAAATAGCGTATATCGCAAGCCCTACGCTCGAACAGTTGCAGGAAACACACAAGGAAACGGTTTCAAGTTTGCGCTTGAAAAGTTGAAAATAAACAATGCAGTTGCAACGGCTACTTCCAAAGAAGCCTGTCCACTGAGTATCTGCCGGGTCCGATGATAAATATGGCAGTAAAGAATAAAAGATAGAGCAACGCAGGCTCTTTCGCTGCAAAAGCGTGTCCTGTGTGGACAACAAATACTGCAACACACATCGCCACAATCAAAGGAATTGACGCTAATCTTGTAAACAGCCCTAATATTAAGGCTATTGAGCAGAACAGTTCGGCAAATATAACAAGCGACAACGATAAAGTTCCGCCTATTCCGATAGGGTTGAAACTTTGGCTAATAGCCGCAAAGTTAGACAACTTGTGCAGTCCGTGAGTGAGCATCATGGCGCAAACAGAAACGCGAAGTACAAGCAGTCCAAACGAGGCTAACGAGCCGCTGAGGCATTTTGACGATAAAAAACTTTTTAATGACATAATAATTTCTTTTTTTTGCAAAAATACATAATTTTTTTTAGATAATACAATTTTTTTCATAATTTTGCGTTTTTATTTAAAACACGAAAATGTAAATGAAAATTCGCAATATCGTATTTGTAGTTATATTTATAGTAGCAAGTCTGTTCGTTCCTTCGCAGGAGGTTTCGGCTCAGATGGATCGCGGTCTTAGGAAGGCTATTGAAGAGTTTGAAGCCGGACATTATAATACTGCGGCAAGAATGTTGCGCAGCGCGTACAATAGAGCCAGGGGCAGAGACCAACAGGCTGAAGTGATGTTCATGATAGGCGAGTGTCACCGCTTGACAGGCGCTGCTGTGCTTGCCGAGAATTGGTATCAAAGGGCGCTTGACAGAGACTATCCTGATCCTGTTATTCATCTTCATCTTGGCGAAGCAAAGAGGATGCTGGGAAAATTTGTTGAAGCCCGAGAGCATTATGTAATGTTCAAAGAAAGAGTACCGAATGACAGACGCGGAGATGATGGCATCAGGTCGTGCGATTTTGCCATTGAAATTATGGAAAGCGGCGGTAATGGCTATGTGGTTGAAAACATGCGAGTTTGGAATACATCACGCAATAGCGATTTTTCGCCTGTTTATGCTTCGGACGACTATAACGCAGTATATTTTACTTCTTCCCGCGATGCGGCAACCGGTAGAAACATCAACTCGGTTACGGGCGAAAAGTTTACCGATATATTCGTAACAATCAGAGGTCGTAATGGTTCATGGAGCCAGCCCGTTCCTATCGAAGGCGATGTCAATACCGAGTTCGATGAAGGAATGGTTTCATTTACCCCCGATTTTCAAACCATGTATTTTACGCGTTGTCGTACCAGCCCTAACAGAGCGTATGGCTGTCATATAGTTTCAGCACAGTTGGTAAACGGCAGATGGACAAGAGAAAGAGTGGTAGATATAGGGCATGATACCATAGTGATTGCTCACCCTGCAATTTCTCCCGACGAATTAACGCTGTACTTTGTTTCCGATATGGCTGGCGGTCAAGGCGGTAAAGACATCTGGAAGGTGACGCGCAACGGCGTCAGCGATAATTGGGGACGTCCGCAAAATCTCGGACCGACTATCAACACATCAGGCGATGAAATGTTTCCTTACGTCCATCCCGATGGTACGCTGTATTTTTCGTCTAACGGACATATAGGACTGGGAGGCTTGGATATTTTCAAGGCTCACGAAGAAGATGGCGGCAGATGGACGGTAGAAAATATGGGATATCCAATAAATTCGACTGCTGACGACTTCGGCATTACATTCCAAGCCGATACGGAAACAGGTTATTTCACTTCGAGCCGTTCAAATTCAAACAATACGACGCGCGTTGTGGACAATATTTGGCATTTCATGCTGCCGCCTTTGAATTTCAACCTCATTGGCTTGGTTAAGGACGAAAGAAATGACCGTCCGTTGTCAAACGCAATTGTAACAATTATTGGCAGCAACGGTACTAATATCACATTGCAAACAAATCCTGACGGCACGTTCAGACATGTTTTAAGCGCTAATGTTGATTATGTATTAGTCGCCTCGCAGCAAAATTTTCTTAACGGAAGAGAACGCGTTACAACAAGAGGATTTGAACTTAGCCGGGATTTTCAGGTCACTATTGATCTAACTTCAATCGAACAGCCTATTGAAATACCCAATATATTCTACGATTTTGCCCGATGGGAGTTGCGACCGGAATCTATGGTGTCGTTGGATCTATTAGTTGAAACGCTTAACGATAACCCCAGCATAACCATTGAGATAGGTTCTCATACTGATGCGCGAGGCTCAGATGAAGCTAACTTGCAGTTATCGCAGCGGCGCGCTCAATCGGTTGTGGATTATCTGATTGAAAAAGGGATCCCTCGTGCGAGGCTGTCTGCCAGAGGACATGGAAGAACAACGCCAAAAATAGTTGACGACCAAATGGCTGCACAGCATCCGTTCCTGCGCAATGGCTTTGAATTGACAGAAACTTATATCAATTCGCTGTCAACAACTGACGAGCAGGAAATTGCGCACCAGTTCAATCGCCGTACAGATTTTAGAGTAGTACGTACAGATTACAGATAGTTAGCGGGTTAATGCCTCATAAGTAGCACAACCTTACACGCCAAATCTAAAAATACGATGTTTTGATTGCCGTTCGATTCGATATGATAATGCGCAGTGTTAAATTCGTTGGCTAATTGAAAAACGTTGTCAGGATTAATGAATGTATTGAATTTTTGCGAAAAATTGTTTTCTGCGTCCGTAAGAAACGTAAGATCAGGCTGTTGTCTGTTCAGCATGAAATTTTCGCGCACCATTCGCATACAATAAATAAGAAATTCCTTTTGCTGTTCGCGTTTTAAATTGGAAGTAATCTGCTCGCACCATGCCAACAAATCAAGCATAGCCTGTTTTTTTGCCCATACGCTCCAGCATCTGCGCATCAACTCGGCAAACATTTCCAAATAAAAATCGTTTTCTTCCGATGATTGCAACGCGTTGTACGCCGCCGCCAAACTGCCGTTGCTGATATTCGCGGCGCCGAGCGCTTTTGTAGCGTCGCAAAGTCCGGTATTAACCAAATAATCTGCCAAACTTTGCGTATCTATCTTTGGTACGCGCATTATTTGCGTCCTCGACAGAATTGTCGGAATAATTTTGTCAGCCGACTCGGCTATAAGCAAAAATAAAGTCTTTGCGGGAGGCTCTTCCAAAATTTTCAATAATTTGTTTGCCGGTCTTTGATCCATTTTTTCAGCAAGCCAGATAATCATTATCTTATATTCAGCCTCGTAAGTCTTGAAACTCAATTTGTTCAATATCTCCTTGCTTTCGGCTACGAAGATGCCGCCCTGCTTGTTTTCGCCGCCAATTATATTAAGCCACTGATTATACGTGATATACGGATTTTGTATTACTGTTTCGCGCCATTCCTTGATGAACGCATCGCTTACCGACGGCTTACTGCTGCCGAGACTTATCACGGGAAACACAAAATGAAGGTCGGGGTGCGCCAATTTTTTGAATTTTACGCACGACCTGCATTTGTCGCAAGGCTCGTACTCGCCTCGGTTAGTACAATTAATGTATTGCGCGTAGGCAATAGCAAGCGGCAAACCGCCCGAGCCTTCTGGTCCCAAAAACAAACGCGCATGACTGATACGGTTTTCGCGAACAGTCTGTATTAATTGCTCCTTTAAGGTTTTTTGTCCTACAATTTCTGAAAATAACATAAATTTATTATTCGGTTATTTTGAGGGCAAAGATATAATTTTTCTGTTAAAAATCATAAAAAGGTAAAATATTTCAATGTATGGTGTTGTTAAACACATATAGATTTTGGCGATGTCATAAATTGCTTGTCACAACATAAGTGGTTTTTTAGCCACAAAAAAATTCAGTTGTCAGTTATCAGAGCATTGTTTAGAACAGATTGTATCTTTTATAAAAGCCGCTTTTTAATAAACCATTTGCGATAAAATATTTGATAAAACTCAAGGCGGCAATATCGTTACTACGGTCTGAACCTTGCTTTAGCCAGTATTTGCTGGTAATCGTTGTTTAAAAACAATTCTTCGAGCGTAACTTTTTCCCGCCTCATGTACGAGGTTACTATGCTGTAGCCTAACCAGAAAACTGCGCGTCCCGGCGATTCGCGTGTGAAGGTTGATGTGAAGGGAGCAGGAGCAACAAGTTTGTTGATTGTAAACTGGTCGGTTTCAAATAAAAGTTTGTTTTCCACTAAAAACGTCCACATCTGTGCGGTATTGTTGCGACACCATCGCATTTGGGAGGGCGTGAAGCCAAATATCAGGCTGTCGGGAGTTGAGGGAAGTAAACGATGCAGGGCGTACATTATTTTTCCGTGATAAATTATGTTGGAAAGCACGTCGTTTGTTGATAAATCAAGTGGAAACTCGGTAGAAATCCATACGTTCATGCAGTCGGGTACTATATATTTGCGTTCTCTTAAATGTCGCTCGTAATTAGGCAGTTGCAGCATAAAATATATGTCTTCATCTCTGCCCAAGTAGCCATCGAGGGCAATAGCAACGATGTCGTCTCCAACAAACCATTTACTGTTGAAGCCCGAAATAAGCGTATATACCGATGGGATATCTCTGTCGGGAAATTCCTTGCCGTAATTATAAAAAGCCCTTCCAAGTCCCTTTTCAATATCGTTAATGTCTGGAAAAAACTCCATCACCTTTTCGTATGTGAAAACCATATCGGGATAGGTTATAAAACTTGCCAATTCTTCGGGATAGTCAGGATTGTCGGGCGATGCGATGTTCAACTCAAAGCTCAACATGTCGAGTAGGCTGCCATACTGCTGTTTCAAATGCGGAACAGCATCACGTATCGAATCAACGTGCAGAGAAAACAGACTTTGCTCTAAACGGCTGATTTGTATCGGTATTTCGTTGTGTCGTTTGCACGAATGAAATAGAAAAATCGCTAAAATAAGAACTAATTTCATCGGCTTATTAAAAGTTTTTGTGTTTGTATGTTGCCTGATTTTCTATCTATAAATCGCACGAAATAAAGCCCTTGTTCAAAAGCGCTAACATCAATATAATCGCTTGCAAACGGCGCGCTATATTGTAATCTGCCGCCGGCGTCGTATATTTCTACGTGATAATCAGTTATATTTTCGGTTTCGGAATTTTCAAATTCTATACGGACGTATAGCGCCGCCGGATTTGGAAAAAGTCTTATTTCTTTATCGTTGGCTGCTGGCGGCGCTTCTATTGAAGTAGGACCGTCAAAAATATTTCCGAGTACCGGGCGTATCATCAATGTGCCATTGTTGAAGTCTTGACGCCAATTTCCGTTATTATACCAAAGATTACTGATGAAAACATTTTCGCGATCGTCGAAGCGCCGGTCGTTGAAATTTCTGTCGAAGCCGATGTTCAAAAAACCTGTCGTAACCTGAACTATTCCAATCCAATAGTGTCTTTCAACGTAAACTGCCTGCTCTTCTTCTATCTCAAAACGCCTAAAATGTCCGGTCTCTTCAGTTACAGCGTCAATTCTTGACGATAAGTGCATTAGTTCTCCCGGAGTTCCGTTGTCATCTCTCCACACTGCTATTCTGAAACGATAATGTTCGGAAGCGTTATCAAGCGTGGGGTTAAAATATATATCTATCGCGTTCATTCGTACCCTTCCGGGTATAAATGATTCGTAACGGCAGGCAATAGCGCAATCTTGCGCGTTGTAGCCGCTGAAACCGTAACCGCTTTCGGGAACGCCATCATCGCGAGCAAAATAATCCTCGAAAATCTGGTTAAATCGCACAGTGTTATTTTCTATTCGCTCATTAACAACATCATACGGCATCAATTCTCCTTTCAACTCAAAAATCGCATAATCTGTGTCAATAGATGATAATTGAAAAGGATTAATTATAAGGCGACTAAAATTTCTAATTTCATCGGGTACAATGTAGTCGGGTATGGGACCGCCTGTCAATCTGCTTGTAATATTGTTGTTGCCATCGGTAACGTTGGTAATTGTAAAAACTACTTGGGGAACTATAAGCGTACCATCGAAATTGTTGCGATACGTAATATCAATCATTGGTTCGAGCCGCCCTGCATTGATGGCGTATGGCAACTGGTTTAGCGGAATAGACTGGTAACCTCTTATTAACGATTTCATAGGCGCTATTACGGCTACATCATTAAATGCAGTAGTTTCGCTGCGGTCGCCGTCCAAGTAAACATAGTCTATGTGCCAGTGATCTACGTTGCCGCCAACCCTTCCGGGATTGAACCTGTTTTGCTCCAAACTTGCATAATTCACAAAACGAAATTGAAAACCCTTGTAAAGATATTCGTCTTTTACAAGAATAATAACTGGCATAAATAATATAGAATCAACGAGATTGGTCGTATCTTTTGGGGTTTCAGGGTTTATGGGAACTATTGGAACTTTGGGAATGTATAAGATATTTCGCTCATTTTCTTTTCTCTCTTCTAAAAAACTAAAACGCACATTTATTTCATCTGAATCATGATGACGATATGGGTGCTTAACAATACTGTCCTTTGAATCTAATCGTAATCTAACGCTCCAAACAGTTCGCCATTCTTCTGTTGCACCCGGCAACTTAAATTGAAGTAATAACGAATCGTTTGGCTCGGGAAAATCGCCAGTTCCTTTCGGTTGATAGAAAAAACTGAAATAAACGTCTTTTATTCCTTCTTCGCCAAGATCTATGGGGCGTGAAGTTAATTTATCGGCTTCAAACGTTGTTCCTGTCCTTTGATAAACTATTCCGTTTTCGTCAAAAGCGTCAAACGTTGCAACGCCGTTAGAGCGTGGCAAAATAGGAAACAGGTTGTTGATAAACACATAATTATCAATCCACAATTCAGGGTTGGGTTTATTACTAAATTCAGGATCCCAATAGTAATAAAAATCGTCGAAAAACGGTAAACTGATAACCTCAACAGTTTCATCGCTTCTCAATATTTTCGGCGTGTGACCGCGCAATGATGGATTGAGGTCAAGCGGCACAACTGTTGGCGTTTGAGCTAACACTGTAGCGCTAAAAAACAACAAGAATACGATATATATCATTCGTTTCCTATTTCTGGGCTGAAATTCGATCTTTTTGTTTCATCAACGGTTAACCACACATCAACATTTGAACCGAGTTGAATCATAGCATTAGCGGCTGCCACAGGTCTTTGTTGATACACAAACGCATTTGCCGAATCAGCCCTTGTTATGACAGTATTGTCATATTCTATAACGCGAAAATTTAATACATATTGTCTAAGGGTATTACGCGCTTGCGGCAAAGTATTTCCAATGAGGTTGGGTACAGAAGTCGTTTGGGAACTTAATCCGCCGCCAAGTTCCAAATCTATTTCAGAACCTTTTACAATTTCGGTTCCTCTTCTTATTTCCTGTCCTCTATACATTTGCCTCAAAACAAGTCCCTCGTTTCTGTGAGGCACGCGGGTTAGCCGTCCTACATACAAACCTTGCGATTCGAGCGTTGAATTTGCCTGACGCAAAGACACGCCCACAACATTGGGCATTATTACCATTTCAGGCGACACCGCGTTGATAACTAAAAATATGTTCCTGTTTCTCTTAACTTTTGAATCGGCTTCAGGATTTTGATTTACCACTGCTCCCGGCGGAACTGTTGATACGTAAACCGAATCGGACACATGCCAGCGCATATTTTGTCTTTCCAATGTTATCCCCGCTTCAAGCAACGACATACCCGCAACGTCAGGCACCGAAATAGCCTCGCCGTGATGAGTATATTTACGCAAAACAACAAGCGTTCCGTACAAAATTATAAGAGCCGCAAAAGTTAAAATCAAAACATTCTTGACAATGAAGTGATTGAGAATCTTTTTGACTATATTCAATAAAATATTATTTTTTTCTTCCATTGATTATATGACGAATTAAAATTTGCACAAAGATACAAATTGTTTCTCAAAACATAACAAAAAAAGGTATTATTTAAAGTTATTATTGAGACGTCGAAACCTTTACCATTCCTATTCTTTCAAGCCATTGCTCAATGGCGGGCTGGCTATCGTGAACATCATCGCGCGAAACTCCAAATGCTTCAATTACTATTGCATTCGGTGCAAGCGCTTTGAGGTCGTCAATCGTATTTTGCAATCCACCGCGTCCGAAAGTGATAAACGGAGCAACTGTTTTGCCCGACAGGTCGTATGAATTTAGAAAAGACAGAGCCGGTAACGACAAGGTTCCACCCCAGTTAGGCGAACCTAAAAAGATGACATCGTAGTCGTCAAATTTGTCTATTTTGCCTGCTAACGCCGGAAGGATGCCATCTTCGCTTTCCTGTCTGAAGCGCTCAAAAACATTTTCTTCCGTATAAGGCTCAATCGGCTTCAACTCAAAAACATCGGCGCCAGTAAGCGTCTGAATTTGTTCGGTTACAAACTTCGCATTGCCTGTGTGAGAAAAGAACACGATCAACTTTTTGGGTTCAGCCTCCTTGCAGGATGTGAGCATTGATAATGACCCCGAAACTACTATTACTAAAAATAAAAACCTAAAAAAAAACTTGCGGTATACCATTTTTATAACTATTTAAAATATTAGCCGCGAATTAACGAATACTTTTTGATAATAAAAAATTTTATGCTATACTTTAAGATTTTTTATGATTTACCATTCGGCAAACTACACTATTTTTTCCTGTAACTGCCCATCAGTTCTTCAAACATTCCCTTTGCTATTTCCCAGTTTGTTGGGTTTATACAATATTTAACCTTTGGCGGAAAAATTTCGCCCTGTATCAAGCCTGCTTCTTTCAACAGCGAGAGATGTTGCGATACGGTAGCCTTCGCAATAGGCAACACTTCGTGGATGTCGCCAAAAAAGCAATCTTTTTGCGACGCCAAAAATTTCAATATCACAATACGGGTAGGATGTCCCATTGCTTTTGCAAAACGTGCTAATCGCTCTTCGTTTTCTGTATATTTTTTTTTCATTTTGATGAAGTTATTATGTAATTAAGACTAAATTTTTGATTATAAGCATATTATTTTGCGGCAAAAACATCCCTGCGAAGCCAAATGTCGCGGTGCAGACAACTGTCAGAACTTGTTGTTCCGGGAGGCTCCAAATCGTATTTTTTAAACAGTTTTGCCGTTTCTTTGCGTACAGTTCGGTAATAATCGAGACTGAACGGCTGCATTTCGGCAAGAACTTTTTCTTCAAGTCCGAAGCGCATTAACGGCGAGGGCCACGATACTATTCCGCGCCCGGCTAATACGTTTTGTCCTTCGACGAGACTCTCAACAGGTTCTACGCCGGCTACAAAAATACAACAGGCGCGGTTTTTGCCATAACGGTCGGCAATGTAATAAAGTGCGTCAATGTAACGCTGACGGGTAGTTATCTCAGCCTTTCCCGGACAAATTTTATTGAACAGTTTTTCGTCCCAAATATCCAAATCGCAGGCTATTGAACTTACTCCTGCATCGAAAAGGCGATCAATCTGTTTTAAATCGGCAGGCGGCGTCAAATAAATCAGAGTTGGCAGTTTATCCAAGCCCACAGCCACATCAATGGCGTTCAGTATTTCAACATATCTGTCTATTTCGCCTGTGGGATTATATGTAGAACCGGCAGTTAGTTTGAGCGTTTTTACCTTTGGACTTTCATCAACAGCATAGCGAACAACCTCCGTTATCTCGGAAACCGATTGATAGGGATATACGTAATTGCCTGTATGACAGAATGCGCAGGCATTTCCTGATTGCGTGATTTCGCATCGCCACAGGCACGCAATAGTGAGCGTATCCTCGCCCTGAATTACCGCAAGGTTGTCGAAAGGCGTACCATTGGAAGATTTTTGGTCGTAGAATGGCGTCTTTGCATGAAAAAAGACCTCTGTAAGAAAATCGCCATTGTGGGTAATTACCGACTTTTTGCCCTTGAGTATCAGACGAAAAGGCGTTTTATTATCGGTTTTGGCAATCAAACATGACATTTGTCCGTTAAGTATCATAGAACTGCAACGAAAAGGACTTTTAGACAGTCGCGCATTTCCTTCAAACGCCTCATACACAGCATCATCAACTTGTATGCCATGATGAAGGAGGGCGACCTTCAAGTCTAACAAATC
>Ga0099364_10004859_pt1 | contig 20206 bp, 17 predicted proteins | sample TergutTh196P3_FD_73070 | JGI IMG/M metagenome (GOLD analysis project Ga0099364, IMG submission 73070) | Microcerotermes parvus P3 segment gut microbial communities from Pointe-Noire, Republic of the Congo - Th196 P3 | ecosystem: Host-associated > Arthropoda: Insects > Digestive system > Gut ... | reverse complement strand
ATACGCATGATCAACCCAACCACCGTGTTTCGCTCTGTTCGCGTGTAATCCGAAACAATGGAGGGGATTACCTTAGAATCGGTGGTAAAAATGGAAGCGTTTTCAACCATATAATCGCGTAGCAGATAGTTCTCGCTTATGACATTGACAAACCCTTGACTTTTCGCCCGCGTGGAATACAGTCGCGTCATTTCAAAAAGATTATTAAACTCATCCTCAACGGTAATGAAAGCGTTGTCTCTCACACCTAAACTCCAAAGATTGGCATTAACCTTGAACACCTCGGAAAGGGTCTCCTGGCTTGGTGGATACCCGATGTAGTTGCAAATGATATTGTAATACTGCCCGGCAATCCACCGCATATCCAGCACGGGAAAACGCTCACTGCTTATCCAAACGGTGTTGGCAATCTGATGCCTCAATGCGACGGATGATAGTTCCGTTCCGATGCCGAGGTAACGAGCAATGTTCGGCAATATCTTATGGTGCATAGAATACCCGTGTGCGTTCCAATACATAAGAGAGCAGTTGGCGAGGGTGGGGACAGTAGCGTAAACTTCCGTTAGGTTCACCTTGAGGACATGGGAGAGAGTATCCACAAGCCCATCGCAATTGCGGTCGCAGGAGCAGAATACGATTTTCTTCCCGCCTTTTCCAAACTGGTCAACAATAAGGTCAAGCCCGATTTGCCCGGTTGACACAGCACGGGAAGGCTCTATCAACAGCACAAATCCTATTTGATTGAAAAACTCCATATTTGCATCCAAGACACGCCGGTTATATACATCTGCGAAACGCAGAACGCCTACATCGCACTCGGTTTCCCGGTCTGTCAGAATGTCGGTTTTCCATAATTCCGGCGTACCGCAAAAAGCGGCGATGCCACTATGCATCCAGTCTCTCACATCCTCGGCAGCACTGTCCCGCCCGACGATAACCAGAGCTTTCTCGTAAGACAAAAGTCGCCGGACTAGTGGCAACACGATATAACCCGTCAGGTCGTGATAAAAAGGGGTGTTCATCAGTACCGATTTACCGTTCACCATATCAATGGAAGAACGCACGAAGCCGGGGTCGATGGGGTGCCCTTTTTCTTTTAATTCCGTGAAATACTTCGAGATAACCGCATCTAAATTGTTGTCACTTTCGGCGAGGTTGTCCAACATATCAAAGGACGACAGCCCCGAGAGACTATCCGCCGTGTTGTCGAATAAAATTCGATTGTCAAATAAATCGTGAAATATTCTGCGAAGTATTCCATAATTGGCGATACGATAGTATTCATCGTCCTCTCCTGCGATGGTCGAAAGCATTTCCTGATAGGTAAAGCCGGACAGAAAAAACAGAATTTCACCCAAAACCAACACGCCGAACACAGGATAAAACGGCGTCTTGAAAAACACCCAGTCGGGATATAATTGTGAAAGGGCAAGAATCGTTGATGAAATACCCACTGCAAACCAGTAAAAACCTTTCCATAAAGACTTCGCCTGTCCGAATTCGTCTTTCAAAACCCATACCTTCATTCGCTCATTATGTTCGTAAAACTTACCGGATGTCTGACTGAACAGGAAACGGGCTTTGCTCCATACCCTGCTGACAATCGGAAGCAATATCCCTTTTAACATAAGGAACACGCCCGCAATAACGGCATTGAAAATATAAATTAGCCATTTGGTTAAGTTGAGGTTTGCTAAAAACGGTATATACTGCCCAAGCCATTCAATGGCGGATGTGAGCCATTCGTTTACCTTGTCGGCGAGCAACACGGCTATGATGCAGTACAGCAACGCCACAAGCGGCAAAACAAACTGCCGAGAGCGTTTTGGTTTAGAAAGGTTCACCTTGAACGACAGCAAAAGAATCCCCACAAACGGAGCGATAGCAAACACAAGCTTTAATATTTCAAATAGAAAATTCAAAATCCCACTCCCTTCTTTTCGTAGAGTTCTTCATGAGAGAGACTCAAGCCCACAATAAAGCTATACGGGGCATCAAGCATATCGCCATTGTTGTCGAGTTCCAGCGTGTTTTTCACTTTGTAGGAGGCAAGCTCATACATCTGGCTTTCCGAGGGCAGTTTCAACAAGGATTCCTCTTTGATATCCATAAAAGTATTGCTTACCGAAGAGTTGTTTGCGGGAACTTTATATAATGAACAGAGTTTTATGTTCGCCTCTATTTCATTCTCAAGGCAGGCGAGATGCGCCTTTTGGATTTTTGTAGCCGAATAATCGTTGTCATGTTTCAAAACCACACCTGACAAAAGGGATTGGGCGTACATATATGTGCAAACGCTCGAAAAATACTCGGAATAAACCTGTCCACCATTATTTACGCGGTCAAATATCCCCATGACGTTTTTGTTATAATCTTTCATTTTCTTTACAACTCTACGTCGTAAAAACCACAAGATAAGTAAGCCTCCCGCTGCAAGAAGCACAAGTGCAATAACCGTAAGCCCAAAAGCAGCACCGAAAGTCGGCCAGCTTATCTTTGCGGAGTTAATAAAATAGGGGATGTAGCCGCATAGATAGACCAACAGAGAAGACAGTGATATCAAAAGAACATTGCGTTTTGTCAACCTAAGTCCTAAAAATTTACGCACAGTATTGCCCGCTTCGGCTACTTCCGCTTTGTGAGCGTCGGAGTCAAGCATACCGTACACATTTGCATTAATTACCTGCGATTCCAGTTCATCCATACGCTTGCGAACACGGTTAAGTTGGAAGCGGTCAAGAACCTGCTCCTTGTCGGCATAGCTGTTGGCTTTGCGGCGTGATTCAAGAGCTTTTTCCACCACTACCTCTTGCGGCGCAGAGAGTATATTGTCTATCGTCTGTCTTGTGCCTTGAATATGTCGACGCCAGAACCTTGTTTCTGAAATAGGGCAGTCTGCCGCAAGTCCGAGTTTGGAACTATCAACCCTCACTTCGCCCTCGTCCACTTGCTCAAACTTTACCGAGATATACTGTTCCGGCACAAGTTCTTTTTTCTTTTCCTGTGTCAAATCGGGAACACGCAGTATGCGTTCTTGAATGATTGCCTGAACCGACATAAGGTTTTCAATGTGTTCGTCAATCACCAATTTAAGCTCATCGACGCTGATGTTAAGATCAGCTTTGTACAGGCGGTATGCTTGAAGCGTCTGCCCCGGAATCTGATTAACAGCCAAAGTGAGTGTCAACAAGCAAAAACGCCATAGTTCACGCGGATATAGTGTGTGTTCAGGGTTTATGAGGTTATAGCAAAGAAAGCGGCAGGTATTGGGATAAACTTTCCAAAAGTCGGAACTTTCCTCATCATCGCGGGATTGCCAAGCGTGACGCACAGCCTCGCGCGTCGCTTCGCGGTCGTCCGGCATATACAATTCCCGTGTAGATAGAATCAGCACTTCAACCGGGCGATTTTCTTTAAAAGCGTACTTTTTCGTCAGTCGTTTATGCTCGGCCTTTTCTTCGTCAGAGTATGGAGTTTCCAAAAGGCGTGACCTGATGTTGCCGCCGAATTTCTCAAAAAGCGTTTTACGCTCGTCGTCGGTTAGCTTTTCAACATCGCTTTGTAGAATGTAGTTTCCGTCATCTGTTTTGCACTCTAAGAACTTTCCGTCTTCTCCGCTGTAATAGGTATAACCCGTTTGGTATTCCTTGATTCCAAGTGGAGGGAATCCCGCCAACATATGCGTAAGACGAACCAACGGAGCGAAATTCTCTCCAATTTGAATTTCACTGCCGTGATTGCAGGCAAAATCAAAGGGGTTATTAGGATTATATGGCAATAAATCGCTCTGTGTAGGGTTGATGAGAATAATCACCCGCCATTCGGGATACCCTTTGATTGCTTCGTACAGTTCGGGAACAGCTTGCTCTATTGAATTGCCCGATTCATTCCACGGACAATGGCATACAATCCCGCCGCGTTCCACGAAAAAGGGTGCGAACAATCGTCTGTGCATAGTGAATAATGGTGTCGTTTGCCTGTCTGTTATAATAACGGTATGCATAGTTGCCCCCTTCCCGAAAAGGATATTATTATTGTTCCTCTGTTTTTTCAGACTCTTTTTTAGGCGGCGGCGGCGTCTTTTTAGTCACAGACTGTGCATCGCCGGAAAAATACCGCTTTGAAAGCTCTACGACCTTATGTTTTGCTTCGGTGAATCCTTTGTCGTTCAGCACCTTAATTACGACCTGCAGGAGCATACGCAAATAATCATCTATAACTGAAGGGTGTTCCTTTTTGTACATTTCAAAATTGCCGGTGAACAATTCAAGCTGCCTTTCAATTAATTCCAAATATTTGCCGTCTCGCTCGTTCGTTGGGCATAGGATTTCCATCTGCTCGTACAGCGTTTCAAGTATCGTCTCCAGCAGCATAAGACCTTGGTCGAGTATAAATTCATCCGGCGGAGTTGTCGCCTTGTATGCGGCGGCGATGCCGAAGATGCTCATTCTGCGGCCGTCGTGGGAAAGTTCGCGCAGAGTGAGGTTGTTAATTCCTCTGCACAATGCACTCTGCTCATATTTAATCAGGTTGTTCTTTTGAGCCGTTTCGATTTCATTGTCAACGGCACTCAAAATTTTCTTGACGACAACCGGATTGATGGTCAGGGCATCGACAACCTGATAGAAAGAATCACAAACCGTGCCGTTTGAAACGGCAAGCTGTATTTCTTTCGCACTATCATTCAGCCATAGACTGTATTTATATTTGTCGCCGGATTTTTCATATCGAATCCGCTCGTACAGGATACCAAGGACAAGCGCTTTGAAGATAGTCTTTTCCTGTTCCATCTGCAGTTCATCATTAAGGTCGGGCATCTCTGAGATAAGATGCCAGTGCTTATTGATATGTGGAGTAATAACAGGCGTGGTAAGAGTATCCGGCTCTATACGGGACACCATGTCGAAATACGCCTTATTGTATTCTCCGGCTTCCAGCGTGACCGTTTTGCTTTTTTGCGGCGGTGAAAACTTAAGTAAGTCATACGGGAACAAGCCATAAATAGCACTGTAGAACAATACCATTTCCGTATTAATTTCGTCGTCATCGCTCGGAACACCGCCAAAGGAGAGCAGTTCCGCGTTTACAAGTTCTTCACGTTCGGGGTCGTCAATCAAGTACAGTTTTTTGTTGAAAGCGCAGGCATGGATTGGAACCGGTTCCTCGCCAACGGGCCGATTGATGAAGGGGTCGGAGAGTTTTTTCGTGTCCTTGATTACTTGTTTTACATATTCCGTAATGAGACTGTGTTCTTCTATATCCGCCTCGTACTCCGCTTCAACTTCCAGTGCACGGATGATGTCCATTTTAATTTCCGTGCTGTAGGCTTCCATTACCGAGGTCTTAAAGTGCCGCAGAATTTCATTGTCGAATATATCTTTGAAGAAGGTGCTTGTCTTGACCTCCGGCGAAAGCGAAAACAACCTCACTTGGCTGTATATCCTCTGGCAGAGGTCGCTGGGGATGTGAAGCGCATTCCCGGTAAACTCCATCTTCTCGTAAAACTTATCAAGGCATTTTTTGGACGTACAAACATAGCGGATAGCGTTGCCTTTCTTAAGACGATATTTTTCTTCCGAGGTCTTTATTTGCCGTTCAATCTCGCCAACGTTGGCATCGAATGACTTATAGAATGTTTCAAATGCCTTTGTCAAATTGCGAACGTATTTTACAGCGCCTGCAAGCACTGCAACATAGGGTGCTGTAACACGGTAATCGGCAATGGTAGCAAGCAAAGATTCGTACTGTTCGAGGATGTCTTTGATTTCGCCTTCGTGCTTTTTGGTTATGCGCGCCCAAAAGCCTGCATCATCAATCTTGCGCATAAAATCGCCGATGTTTTCGATTTTATCGGTTTCATCATCATCGAACAATATATCAAAGCGCTTGAACGCTTTTTCGGCGTTTTCTTTTTTCTTCTCGGCTTCAGCGAGCTTTTTAAGAAGAGATTGTAATGTCTGGTACAGGAAATACCGTGCGGCATTGGGATGCATGAAATCCTTGCTGTTGTCGCGTATATAGGTTTCAATCTGCGTTGGGAGTTCTCCTGTCGTCGCCTCTTCGCCATCATGAAACTTGAACAATTCGTAAGAAGCCACACGCCCGATGTCCCCAACGCGGCGGGTTACCAATTCTTTATATGACAGGAGGTAGTTATATGCGTTCCTGAACAAATCCATATCGATTTTTTCTTTACCGTTGGACGTGAGAGCCTCTACCGCACTTTGCGCTGTGTCGCGGCTATTGTCGATTTCGCTTTGACCGCTTTTGGCAATGCGCTGGACAAACTTTACAAGGGCATCGATATACTCGTTCCACTTACAGCTAATCTCGGTAAAGCCATCCTTGTCAAAGCGATATGAGGCGTTTCGCGTAAACATAGCGAATGCGTTACCGTTTTCGGCGGCGACATCAACTGAGCGTATATATTCGGTAGCAGGGTCAATTTCGGAGATGTTATGTCCTTTCAGTCTTGCCCTGTTGTTTTCTATGCTCTTTTTGTGAAAGTCTCGGTCAAATACCGTCCAGTGATCCGATACAGTCTGCGCTGCCCATTTAAGGGCTATGTATCGAAGTATATGGTCGGAGGGATAGACAAGCTCAGATGCACCCGCACCGGCATAGCGGTTGCGGCTTTGCCCAGACACCAAAGTTCGAATAGTGTTGTCCTCTGACGAATTACTGCGTGTGTTCATAGGTCCTATCGACTGCGCATAGATACAAGTAGCGGCGTGTTCCAAATACTGCTCGGTGGAGTTCAGCTTCTTGCCCTCAATGTTCTGAGCATCGAACATAAAGCTGAAATCCATCGGAAGTACATCATACTCCTCAAAAGCGTCTGTGCCGATCTTAGGGAACATCAAATGCACTTTATCTTTATACCGCTCCGGCAGATTGCCATCGGCTTTTAATATGAACGCATTCAATTCGCGCAGCACGGCATAGGCGTTTGATTTGAAGGCGTTACGCATAGGCTCGGCTGTCACCGCGCCATACAGGATTTCAGGGAGTATGAAAAAACCACGCGTGATGCTTCCGGGGATTTGAATCTTAGTTTTAAGAAATTGCTTGATGTACATAGAAACAGGAAGAATAAGACCAGAACCGGTTCCGCCCGCCAATGTGCTGACAATAATCACGCGAAGCACCTGTGTACTCGGTACGCTTTCCAATTTATAGAGGTCATAGATAGCGTTATCCAATGGTTCTAAATACCCTCGCTTCATAGCGGTCACAAAAGCGAGGTGCGAAATTGCACGCACCTGCCCTGCACCCTCACTGAGTGTCTTACGATATAGATTCGGATTTACAGGAAACGAGTTGTCCCTCGTATACTCGTCAAGATGCAGATAATCACCTACGGTCATGTTGGTTGACGTCTGTACAGTACGGATAAACGGGTCTTCGCGCTTGATTTTACCAAGCTCGTTGACATCGGTGTCAAAGACCACAAAGTTTATTCTTCCCCTTTGATTTTCGTCGGTTATCATCGCCGACAGTTTTGCCGTGATTTTAGAGCCTATGCCGCCAAGCCCTACGATTAATGTTGGTGCTAATTTACTCATTTCCAATATCCTCCCTGTTTTTTATTTTTTACGTTTCTTGCCCTTCGTAAAGGAGCAGGTGTGTGTCATCGCGGCACCCGCGCTATAGTAGACTGACTTGATTCGAGCCGTGCAACTCATTTCCTTATTTCGCTTTGAACCTTCTGCAAGTGGCTGGTCGTTTATAAAGAAATCAACACCACTAAGTCTGTTTGAGATGAAGTCTGGTGTGTTTGTAAGTTCCATACGTTCATTACCGACAGCTTTTACTTTGAGTGGCGGCAACGGTTTTCCGTCCGCCGCGGCGACAATCGTTCCCGTTTCTGGGCATAACGGCATCCATTTTGTTTTCTTGTTTATCTTAAATGAACCGTACTTTGTAATGGTATTATTGTCCGTTTCTACTTGTATAGCGGGCGTTTTGGACATATATTTCGGGAAACGCTTCTTACGTCCCCACAGAAGCCACCATAGCAACAGCCCTAACAGCAGAAACAGTAACGGCCAAAATATATACCAGTATTTTTTTATCCAGTCTTGAAAACGTTCCCAAAAGCTAATGTCATCGTCTATATTGACCGTAATGTTTCCTTCGCCAACGCAAAGCTGTTCATCGTACTCAAGTTCCGCCGTTGCGGTTAAGGTAATATCGCCCGTCGAGGTTGTGTATTTGTCGCTATTCATTTGTTTTATGTAAAACTCAAAGGTTGAAACGTCAGCCCCGCGCTTCAACCCCACAATATTCACTTTTGAGATCGTGGTTACCACAGGCATGGGCATACTCTGCCATTGTGTTTCAGTCAACAGATTACCCTCATGCTTTACGGTAATAATGAACGCTCCGGTGTCATTTAAGTTTGTGACGGTAAACTCATCATTCGGCATGGCGATATCGACTTCCAACGGGGAAGCCGGGGCAAGCACACGACGAGTTACAGTATTCTCAGCGGTGTTAATCTCCAAGAAATGAGATAATACATGAACCGTTAATTCACCGCGTTTCAAACTGATGGTGTCTCCAGAGTTGATAGAAACGGTCTGTCCGCCGTTTTGTGCTGTCGCTTCATATTCCACACTGCGAAGCAGGGATGATTCGAAAAACTCACCGTTTTCATTCACAATACCGAATCTAATTTGATAGTCACCCTCAAGGAGATTCTGCGTCAGAATCTCCTCACCGTGTTGAAATAGCTTTATGTCTACCTTCACAGCTGGTTTATAGTAGACCTCAACCGTCTGTGCTCCGTTAATATCCAAGCTGTATGAGCCTTTGGGTATATTTTGGAATGACGCCACAACTCCGGTAAGGTTGCGTGAGATGATTACATTTGAATCGTTGGCATAATTAGTGGCAGCAACCTCGCTGTACCGCACATTCACCGTATCATCCGGGCTATGTGTGCCATCGCCCGATATGCTGTTCACTTTAACGTCCGCACCCTGCGCAAACACCAAAAGTTCCAGCATAGGAATATCGAAAGAGAATTCGTGTCGGGCCTCGTTTGTGAAGCGAAGTCTGTTTCTATTGAAAATCCGATTACATATCTCCGTAATCCTGCCTAAAATTTCATTGCTGTTTCTTGCATGTTCGAAAAATATGTTTCTGCCCGGGTCGGCTTTGATTTCGTCAAATTCATCACCGATTGCCATGAAGATAATCTTGACATCGCTTTCGGACACATATTGAGAAAAGAATCCATCCACATCCACGTTGGATGCATTCTGTCCGTTCAAACGATTAAATTTGCCGTCCGTCAGTACTACCAGCCACTTCTCGTCAGCATCTGAATTCTTCAAATCCGCATACGCTTTGGTAACGGGATCATACGGCGTATTGGCCGCACATGTTACCGTATCATGTATCTTTGCTACCCTTGTCGCTGCCACTTCTGAACCCGACATAGAAATTCTTGCGGATGCGTTGGTACTACCTCCAGCCGAGGTGTCAAAGTCGCTCATATAATAGACACGCATAGTGTCTCTCGCTTCGAGCATTGCAGCGAAAACTTCTAACGCATATTTCGCCTGCCCCCAACGATCGAGGTATACGCCGTCTTCTCTTATCATACTGCCGGAATCGTCATATACAATATGGATGGCTCTACTGCGCTGATTTGTCGTGTATGCATTGCTTTGAAGCGGCAAAAAGACCGCACTCATAAGCATTAAGCACACAAGCAACGCAACGGATTTTTTCATTGTCACACCTCCTCCTGTTCCGGTGGAATATCGCCGTATTCATATATCACATCCATCTTTTTATGGGGACTCTATATTTAAAATATCCCTAACATCATCATCCAAAATTCCCATAACCGCCATCAACTGGCTAACATCTTTATTCTTAGAAAGAAACAACGTAATCGCCGTAAACGTACTCCATTGCATATCGCGTTTTTCGCTTTCAATCGCACTTATAGTCTGTCGTGAGAATCCGAGTCTTTCTGATAATTCATCTTGTGTCAATTTTGCTTTCGTCCGTAGTGTCGGTAAATTTGAAGCCAATAATTTACAAAGTTCTTGCTTGCGCTCGTTGAAAAAGCACTACGAAATGGTGGGGCGACGAGGTCACGCCTGCGCTGTTCAAAGAGGAGTTGTTGTCGGGTAGCGGAAACATCACCGTATGGCTCAACAGTCCGGGCGGGGACGTGTTCGCGGCGGCACAAATTTACAATATGCTCTGCGATTATTCTGGCGAGGTCACCGTAAAGATTGACGGCATCGCGGCTTCGGCGGCAAGTGTCATCGCCATGTCCGGTACGGAAGTTTTGATGTCGCCTGTGTCGATGCTGATGATTCACAATCCGTCTACAATTGCGTGGGGCGATAGCGAGGAAATGCTCAAAGCAAAAGCCATGTTAGACGAAGTCAAGGAAAGCATTATCAATGCTTATGCTAAGAAAACAAAGTTGTCTCGTGCGAAACTGTCTCACATGATGTCAGACGAAACGTGGATGAACGCAAACAAGGCGGTCGAATTGGGGTTTGCCGATAAAGTCCTGTTTGCAGACGATAGCGAATCGCAAACCGCCGTCGAGGGGATGATTTTCAATCGAATGGCGGTGACTAACTCGCTCATCGGCAAAATCCCGAAAGCACCGAAACCACAGGAAAGAACCGAACCAACAGGCACACCCGTTGAGTCTCTTTACAAGCGGCTCTCTTTAATTTCACACTAAATTTTGAGGAGGAAAAATCACAATGAGTAATATTTTACAACTGCGCGAAAAACGCGCAAAAGCATGGGAAGGTGCAAAAGCCTTTCTTGATTCCAAGCGCGGCGACAACGGGCTTTTGTCCGCCGATGATGCCGCAACTTACGAAAAGATGGAGTCCGATGTCGTGGCTCTCGGCAAGGAAGTCGAGCGGTTGGAGCGGCAAGCTCTCATCGATGCGGAAATGGCGAAAGCTACCAGCAACCCCATAATCAGCAAGCCGTCCGGCGATGATGACAAGGAAAAGACAGGCAGAGCCTCCGGCGAGTACAAAAAGGCGTTCTGGAACGCCATGCGCAGGCAGTTCAGCTCAACGATTCAGAACGCTTTGCAAATCGGGACAGATTCAAAGGGCGGCTTTTTAGTGCCGGAGGAGTTCGAGCGGACACTTGTCGAGGCGTTGGAAGAAGAGAATGTCATTCGCCAAATCGCCAACACCATCACCAGTGTAAACGACCAAAAAATCCCCATCGTGGCTACAAAAGGCACGGCTTCGTGGGTTGATGAGGAAGGCGCGATTCCCGAAAGTGACGACAGCTTCGGTCAGGTGACACTCTCAGCGTTCAAGGCGGCGACTACGATTAAGGTGTCGTCTGAACTGTTGCAGGATAGTGCGTTTGACATGGAAAACTACATCGCGCGAGGTTTTGCGAGGCGGATTGGCAACTGCGAGGAAGAGGCGTTCATCACGGGCAACGGAACCGGCAAACCCACAGGAATCTTGAATGCTACCGGCGGCGGTCAGTTAGGCGTGACCACGGCAGGCGCGGCAGCAATCACGCTTGATGAGCTTATGGATTTATTTTACAGCCTCAAATCGCCCTACCGCCGCAAGGGTGTGTTCCTGATGAACGACAGTACGGTTAAGGCGATTCGTAAGCTCAAGGATTCCACGGGGCAGTATCTGTGGCAGCCGAGTATCAAGGAAAACACGCCCGACACTATTCTCAGCCGTCCGATTTACACATCGGCATTCATGCCGGAAATCGGTGCAGGCAAGAAGTCAATTGCTTTCGGCGACTTCGATTATTACTGGATTGCCGACCGTCAAGGGCGGACGTTTAAGCGATTAGATGAGCTCTACGCAAAGAACGACCAAGTCGGATTTTTAGGCACACAGCGTGTAGATGCGAAGGTCATTCTCGGCGAGGCGATTAAGATTTTACAGCATAAAGCGTCTTAGCGAGGAGGTGTGGCGGCGATGACGGCACGAATCAAATCACTTTTACCGAAAGTCAAAGACAACTTGATTTTACAGCATGACGAGGACGATGTATTGTTAGCAGGCTGTATCGCCGCCGCTCTTGATTACGCCGAGAGTTATCAAAAAGTGGCATATGGTAGGAAGAAACTGCCGCCGAGTACAGAACAAGCCGTCATTGTGCTGTCGTCTCACTTTTACGAAAGTCGGGATGGCAGTACAGGCGGCTTTTTTGCCGATAACACGAATGCGACGGCGCAGGTGTGGCAGACGGCTCATAGGTTGTTGGCGACAGGGAAAATTTGGGAGGTGTAGGCATGGGACAATCATTCGGCAGAGCCGATATAAATAAACATACTACCGAAGATTTGAAACGGTTGCAGGCACTCCCGCTGTCGGTGAAAATCGGCATCACGCAAACTCGTATCATGGAGTGGTGCGAACGCCACAACCACAAAGCAGCGGTCAATTTTAGCGGCGGTGTCGACAGCACAGTGCTTTTAGACTTGGCTCGGCGTTGCTATCCCGACATTCCCGCCGTGTTCGTAGACACCACACTCGAATTCCCCGAAATCGTGGAGTTTGTGAACAGTAAGCCGAATATTACGACGATTAGACCGCAGTTTTGCAAAGTCTGCACAAACTGTGCAGAGGGGTGTTTCCCGAAAATCGTCCGCACTCACGGTTGGAATTTTCCGGGGAAAGATGTGGCTATGTCTGTCAAATACGCACTGCGTGGTTCTAAGTGGGCAGTAGACCGTTTTGCGGGATTAAACGCCGATGGCACGGAAAGTATCTATAAAAAAGAACGCTATGGACGTTGGACGCATCTCGTGGATTGTCAGTATCTCATATCTGATGAATGCTGTAAAATCCTCAAGGAAAAGCCGCTCGACAAATGGCATAAGGAAACCGGTTATTCCCCGATTGTCGGAACTCTTGCCAGCGAAAGCAGACGGCGACGCGATGCGTGGCTTCTCACCGGATGTAACGCTTTCGATACGAAAAAGCCAGTTAGTAAGCCGCTCTCGTTCTGGACACAAAGCGATGTTCTACGTTACATTCGTGATTTTAATATTCCCTATGCGAAATCCATCTACGGGGACATCGTTGAGGACAAAAAAGACAAACTGAAAACCACAAAGGCACGGCAAACGGGATGCAGTCTGTGTCCGACCGGGTGTCACCTCGACAAGGAAAACAAGTATCAGCGCATGAAAATAACACACCCCGAATTATGGGATTACGGTATTAACTCGCTCGGTTTGGGCGAGTTTCTTGATTTCGTGGGTGTGGATTATGGGAGGTGAACCGCAAATGAGCTACGGCAAAATGACTACACCGATTGAAATAGTTTCAACGACATCAACAAAGGATTCGGAAGGCTTCGCTGTTTCCGGTAATAGCGTTCTCGCCAACGTCCGGGCATATTACGAGCCTAAAAACAGCACCGAGAAATGGCGTAATAATGCCGTATTTGCGGAGGCTTCTGCGCTGTTCCGGTTTCGTAAAATCCCCGGCGTGACAGTTACAACCGACATGGTGATTATCTGTGGCGGTAAGCGTTACAACATCATATCCGCAGAGGACGTGCGGCAAAAAGGAATGTATGTTGAAGCAATCGCAAAGTCGCAAAGCGCTTCTGTGGGGGTGAACGGCAGTGGCTAAGTGTATCGCACAAATGCCGGAGGATTTCCTTATGGCGATTTCTAAACTTGCCGACAAGACGGATGAAATTGTACCTCGTGTTTTGAATGCGGGCGGCGAGGTTGTATTGAAAAAAGTCAAAAGCAATCTGCAATCGGTGGTCGGTAAAGGTACAAAGTATGATTCTCGTTCTACAGGCGAGTTGGTAGGCGCACTCGGCGTTTCCGGTGCGCGGCTTGACAGGAATGGGAATTACAACGTCAAAGTCGGTTTCGCCGAGCCTCGAAAAGACGGTGGTAACAATGCCATGCTTGCCAACATCATCGAGCATGGCAAACACGGTCAGCCGCCTAAACCTTTTCTAAAGCCTGCAAAATCAATGTCACGGAAGGAGTGCATCGAAACCATGAAAAAGAAGTTAGAGGAGGAAATCAAGAAAATATGAGCATACTTTCAGAATTGAATACACTTCTGTCCGGGCTTGGTATTCCTGTGGAAACAGGCGTGTTTTCCGGTAAGGCTCCGGATGAGTATGTGGTATTGACTCCTCTTGCTGACACCTTCGAGCTTTACGCTGACAACCGACCGCAAGCCGAAACACAGGAAGTGCGCATCTCGTTATTTTGCAAAGGCAATTATATCGCACGAAAAAATCAAATAACCAAAGCACTATTGGCGGCGGATTTTACAATCACCGACCGCCGCTACATCGGGTACGAACCCGACACAAATTATTATCACTACGCCATTGACGTGGCGAGAATGGAGGAAAATCATGGCTAATATTGGGCTTGATAAACTTTACTACGCGCCGATTACCGAGGCGCAGACCACGGGCTTTGAAACCTACGGAACGCCCGTTATGCTTGCAAAAGCAATCTCGGCGGAGTTGTCGGTGGAGCTTGCCGAAGCCACTCTCTGGGCGGACGATTCGGCGGCAGAAATTGTCAAGGAGTTCAAAAATGGAAAACTTACACTCGGCGTTGACGACATCGGCCGCACCGCCGCCGAAATACTAACGGGGGCGGTCACTGACTCTAACGGCGTGTTGGTGTCGTCGAGTGAGGACAGCGGAAAGCCTGTGGCGATTGGCTTTCGTGCGAAAAAAGCTAATGGGAAATATCGAATGTTTTGGCTGTATCGCGTGAAATTCGGCGTTCCGGGGGATAGCCTCGCCACAAAAGGCGACAGCATCACGTTTCAGACACCTAAGATTGAGGGCGTGGTCATGCGGAGGAATAAGCCGGACGGCAACGAGCGGCATCCGTGGAAATGCGAGGTCACAGAGGGCGATTCCGGTGTAGAAGAAACCGTTGTAAACGGCTGGTACACGCAGGTTTATGAGCCTGTGTACCAATCACAGGGTTAGGAGGGCTGACAAATGGATAACGAGAGAAGCGCGAAAATCACCATCGGCGATGCGGAACATGAACTAATCCTAACCACGAAGGCTACCAAAGCCATCGCAGGGCGGTACGGAGGTATGGAAAAGCTCGGCGAAAAGCTGATGAAGAGTGAGAATTTCGAGGATTCGCTTGATGAGATTATTTGGCTGATTACGCTGCTTGCGAATCAGTCAATTCTAATCCACAACCTCAAAAACAAAAGCAAGCCCAAAGAACTGCTGATTGAGGATGAAGTGGAACTTCTCACATCACCGCTTGAATTGGCGGGCTACAAAGAAGCCATCACACAGGCGATGTTCAAAGGCACTAAACGCAATATCGAAAGTGAAGATGAGCCAAAAAACGTGGAAGTCGAGTAAACGATGATGAGCTGTTTACTCGACTTTTATATTATGGCACGGTTCAGTTGCACATGAGTGCAGATGATTTTTGGCTGACACCGATGGGGCTATTTATGGATCTATGGGAAGTGCATAAACAATTCTTTGGTATTGCCAAGCCGAAGATTGAGGTGTTCATTGATGATGTTATTCCCTCGGATTGCTGACGGTTACTTCCTTATATACTTGGTGTTCCTCGCCGTGCCTACCTTTTCAATCAAGCCGCCTTTAACCATCGCGGCGAGGGCGGCTTCCACCGTGGTGGGGCTCACATCGGGCAGGATATAGCAAACTTCCTGTTTAGAAATCGGCAGCAGGCTGTTCAGAACAGTAGCTTCAATGCGTTTGCGTTTGGTGACTTTTTTGCTGTTCACCACGGCGAAACGCTTGTCAAGCTCTTTATAACAGAACAGCAATGTCGTGATAAAATTTTCGATAAAAGGGAAGTAGCTGTTCTGCCCCTCGTGCCAACCCACGGAACTGTCATAGAGAGCCTTGTAATACGATGCTTTTTCACGATTGATTTGTTCCTCAAAGGAGATATAACGTCCTGCGTCAAAGCCGTTTTTGTAAAGTAGAAGCAGCGACAACAACCGCGACATTCTGCCGTTGCCGTCGGTAAATGGATGGATACAGAGGAAGTCCAGCACAAAGCACGGGATTAGCAAAAGTTGATTGATATTGTAATTGTTTCGAGCGTCCATGTATGCCAAAACAAGCTGTTCCATAGCTTCGGGGGTTTCGGCGGCAGGTGTGGTCTCAAAGCGAACTCGCCTAACGCCGCCGACAGTTTCCATAATCACGTTGTCGTTTTCTTTGTACACTCCGCCGCTTACGGGTGAGTACGACAGCATGATTTCGTGAAACCGAAGAATATCACGTTCCCGAATATCAAGTGCGGTAGTGTTTTCGTGAATTAGGGCAAGTGCATCACGGTATCCGGCGATTTCCGCTTCGTTATGGTTCAGCGGTGCGCTGTTTTGATTCACGATTTCGTTAATGCGCTGTTCGCTGGTGACGATGCCTTCGATTTCGTTAGAGCCTTTGACCGACTGCACTTTTGCGATACTTTCCAAACGGTCGAAAACCTCGCCGAAGCTCTCCTTGCGTTCACCTTCACGTTCCCGCAGTTCGCTGATGGCACTGACGATATTAACAAGCCCTGCAGGGAGCATTCCATGCTCTAAAAATGAGTAATCAAAAAATTTCATATTTCAAAAAAACCTCCTATCTGCATATAGAATAGCATATCTTATGCAGATTGTCAAGAGGTAAATTGAATTTATCTGCATAAAATAAACCTTATTATATGCAGATAATGTTTTTGTATGTGCATATAACAGAAAGGTGGTGAGGGCATATGGCCGATGGAAATTTTGGACTCCGCATAGGTATAGAAGGCGAAAAGCAGTTCAAGCAAGCCCTCGCCGACATCAACCGTTCATTCAAAGTCTTAGCCTCCGAAATGAACCTCGTAGCTTCCCAGTTCGATAAAAACGACAAGTCAATCCAAGCGTTATCGTCACGCAAGCAAGTCCTCACCAAAGAAATCGATGCACAGAAAGACAAAATCGCCACCCTCCAAGCGGCTCACAAGAACGCTGCCGAGAGTTTCGGCGAATCGGATAAACGTACACAGAATTGGGCGATTCAGCTTAATAACGCCAAAGCAAAGCTGAACGATATGGAGCGGGAGCTTTCGGCGAATAATAAGCAGTTGTCCGCACACTCAAAGTCTACCGACGATGCCGCTGGTTCGAGCGGGAAGTTGACTAAAGCTACAGACGAATTCGGCAAAAGTACCGAGAAAGTGAAAACCGTCAATGAAACCCTGCAAACCACCGTAAGCCAACACGCTACCACAATATCATTGAACGCAAGCAATATCACCAGTCTGAGCGGGCGGATAACGACGGCAGAAGCGGCTATAAATCTACTTCCAACGACAATTCGGCTGAACGTGGAATCTCTTATCGCACCTGCGCCGCTGATTCGAGGTTGGGAGCGAAACCGCTGGAATAACTCTAACGGAACCCATATCAATGATACTTCTGCAATTCGCGGAATTCACGACATTCCTGTAACGCAGGGTGAGCAGTTTGTCGGGCAGACTGCTGATGGTACGGCTCTTGCGTTTGAGTATTACTGGTACAACTCGTCCGGCACTTTCATAAGTGCAACGATGAACACAACCAATGTCGCTACTGCTCCGGCGAATGCAGCGGCTTTGCGGGTAGCCAACAGAAATCACAGCAGTCCGCCGGAAGAATTCACAGGCACGGTCGTTCGCGGCAACACCCGAATCAACATGACGGTGCGACCTGTTTCGGCATCAACCATCCTCATGCAGAACAACTTTATAAATCTGCGTGTGGCGAAGGATGAGGTCATCAATAAAATCAACATCTCCCCCGAAAGCATTTTGATTGCCGGAAACAAAATCAGAATTACAGGGCAGACAACGATTGACAATGCCGTCATAACAAACGCTATGATTGCCAATCTCGCTGTGAACACGGCGAAAATCGCCGATGCCTCTATTAGCACGGCGAAGATTGCCGACCTTGCGGTTTCGACTGCCAAGATTGCAAACGCCGCCATCACCAACGCAAAAATCGGGAACTTAGCTGTTGGGACGGCGCAAATCGCTGATGCCGCAATTACCACGGTGAAAATCGGCGATGCACAGATTAATAACGCAAAGATTGCAAACTTAGATGCCGGGAAAATTAACACGGGAACGCTCTCGGCGGACAGGATTGCGGCGGGTTCGATAACTTCGGCGAAGCTCACGATTGCAAACGGATTCATCACCAACGCCATGATTGCCGACGCCACGATTCTTAACGCAAAAATCGGCACAGTGGATGCGGCGAAAATCACTACAGGCACATTGAACGCCGCAAGAATCGGCGCGAACTCTATCACCGCCGACAAAATATCCGCAAACTTCCTGCAGACCTTGACGGGAAGCGCATCGATTAGAATCACAGGCACGACAATCAGCTATTACAGCGGCTCTAATCTCACGGCACAGCTTAATTCAAGCGGGCTGGAGCTTACTCGTGACAATATCAAAATCGGACGAATCGGCACGAATAATATGTCGGCTAACTCGACTTGGCGGGGGCTGGTTTTCGACCTCGAAAATGCCGGAAATTATATGTGCTGGGCGTGGAGAGAGACCGCTAACGCTTCTTCCTACACCACTAAGCTGACATATTATCGCAGTCGGCTTCAAAACGGCATGGAGAAAGGTTTTCACTTTGATGATGCGGTGTTCCTCAAAGGCGGACAGTCGGCGGCTTCCGGCTCAACTGTGGTTACCAACAACTGGGGATTTTGGACGTTCGGCTCGACAAGTTATCTTGGGCGGGTAACCACCAACAGCAAAGCGGGCGTGGCACTCGGCGGCAGCAGTCTGATTCTCGGCAGTCAAGGCAACTGGGTGGATTTTAACACAATCCGAGCGATTTGTGCGTTGCTTTCGGGTCGGAGAATATATCTTCCGGCAAGTTCAGGCGGGCTGTCAAGTTGGTGGGATACAAGTTTTCCGTCGATGACGACATGGTCGACGTGATAGTGAGAAATTAGAAGTTAGGAGTGAGTAGTTTATGGAGAAACAAGTTAATCTGCAAATTGAAATTCCGGCAGACGAGCGGCAGTATATTATGTCGCCGCATCCTACGGCGTGTGTTCCTGTGTGCGAGGAAAGCGTTAATCCCGATGAGCCGATTATTGCCGAGAAATCACTGTCTGAATTGGTGGAGCGGGCGGTTGAGGAATTGCGCGTTGAATTACAAGCGGAGTTGGAAACGCAGGTCAGGCGGGTTCAGAATGATTTGCAGGCTGAACTGCAATCGGAAATCCAAAGAGAAAGGGGGTTAGAAAACGATGCTCAGATTAAAAAACCTTGATTTAATCAATGTGGCTGAGTTTCTCGACAAAGCAGAACTGCCGCCGAAAGCCAGCCGCACAAGGACAAAATTGAATCGGCTATTGATTACTAAAATCGGTGAACTTAACAACGATGAGCGAGAGCTTCTCGAAAAATACGGCAAAAAAGATGAACACGGTAATCTTATCGAGGACAACGGTAATTTCACTCTTGTGCCGGAAACCGCCGCAGAGTTCCACCAAGAAAAAGCGGCACTGTTTGATGAGGTCACATCCATCAATGTCGATGAACTCAAAGACAGACTCGGCATATTGATTTACGCCCTCGAAAACAGCGATGACAAAGTTTCCGGCAAGGATGCCGAGGCACTTGACATTCTGCTTGACGCGCTTGAGGCGGAAACAAAATAATAAAAAGTCAGAACATATGCACTCTCAATTGAGGGTGTTTTTGTTTTGCAACAAAATCGAAGGAGGGAAACAGATGAAACAGATATGGGATTACATTCACATTGCGGGGGCGGCGGTGGGCGGATTTTTGGGGTGGTATTTGGGTGGTTTTGATGGGGCATTGTACGCCTTAATCGCTTGTACCGTGGCGGATTATATTTCCGGCATCGCCTGTGCGTTCGTCAAAAAGGAGCTGTCCAGCGAAATTGGTGCGAAAGGCATCGCCAAGAAAGTTGTGATTTTCATTTTGGTGGGAATCGGGCATTTGCTTGACACTCATTTACTCGGCGAAACTCAAGCTCTGCGAACCGCACTCATTTTTTGGTACATCGGAAACGAAGGAATCAGTCTTATCGAGAACGCCGTAATTTTAGGCGTCCCCGTGCCGGATTTTCTTAAAAACGCACTGATTCAAATTAAAAACAGGTCGGAAAATAAATCCGACCGGAAAGAGGAGGACACAGAC
>Ga0099364_10004858_pt1 | contig 20207 bp, 16 predicted proteins | sample TergutTh196P3_FD_73070 | JGI IMG/M metagenome (GOLD analysis project Ga0099364, IMG submission 73070) | Microcerotermes parvus P3 segment gut microbial communities from Pointe-Noire, Republic of the Congo - Th196 P3 | ecosystem: Host-associated > Arthropoda: Insects > Digestive system > Gut ... | reverse complement strand
TCATAGTGGCTTTCGGCTATGCGCAGCATCAGGGCTTCGTCAAAGTCCTTGCCGCCCAAGCGGTTGTTTCCGCAGCTCGATTTCACGTCGATCACGCCCTCAAACAGTTCCAATACCGTTACATCCAACGTGCCGCCGCCAAAATCGTAGACAAGTATGTACTCGCACCCTGTCATGTTGCCGATGCCATAGTCCAGGGCCGCCGCGGTCGGTTCGTTAATGACCCGCTTCACGTCAACGCCCGCAAGCGTGCCTGCCTTAATGGTCTGCTTGCGTTGAACGTCGGTAAAATAGGCAGGCACGGTGATGACCGCGCCCGTCACTTCTTCGCCGGTGTAATCCTCAGCGCAGTCCACAAGGTATTCTATTATGTGGGCCTGTATATCCTCGGGCGAGTAAGTTTTCCCGTGCGCCGCGAGTTTTTCATCGGTGCCGAATTTGCGCTTTATTTCCATGAAAGTGCAGTCAGGCCGGGTGAAAAGGTATTCACCCGCCTCGCTGCCAATTATCGGCCTGCCGTTATGCCTGATGTGTACCACAGATGGGGTCACAGCTTCGTTGTCTCTGTTGGGGATGACGGTGACTTTGCCTGTTTCGTCAGCAAATGCTACCTCTGAAGTGCTTGTTCCCAGATCAATGCCTACTATCATTGCTGTTTCTTCCTTTACTGATTATTACCGCCGCCTTGCGCGCGACGTTCCCGCGATACATGTATCCGCTTTCCAAAACGCGGATGACCGATTCATACGGCGCGTCGCTGTCTTCTGCGGAAACTACCGTGTGAATGCGCGGGTCGAGAGCCTGCCCGGGATGGCCGACGCGCTCAGTCCCGCAGGCGTTCATGGCTTCCTCCATTTTTGCCGATATGATTTCGGCATGAGCCGCGATGGCGTGTTCAGCGTTTTGAAGCAAGCTGTCCAGCAAGTCGTTCATGGCAAACAGGGAGCCTAGCAAAAGGCTCTCCCGCTTCGCCGAATTCTTCACTTCCTTAGCGTTTTCATCCGCTTCTTTTACAATGTCGTAGATTTCCTCCACTTGCATGGAAACGTCGGAGCCATGTTTTAGAATGCCTCCCAAAGCCTCGGCCTGCGCCCGCGCCAGCTCGACGAGCGGATCAAGCAGGGGGCTTTCTTCCGCATCGAGAAGCTTTTTTAGTTCGGCTGCAAAATTCATTGTCATTGAATCCTTTTTCCATTTTCTCAATGATAGCACAAACCACCCCTCAGAAACAAGACAAAATATGTCTTTCTCAGGGCAGAATATTTAGTTTACACATCCCGGCAAAAAATGCGTCATTGCGTCCTGAACTTGATTCAGTGCCGCAATGACGAACAAAGTTTTCGAGGAGACTCTAAACTCCTGACTCTCAACTCTCAACTCTCAACTCTCAACTGTACCTCTATTTTCCCGTCTTTCACCCCTATGACAACGGCTTCGCCCGTTTTTATCCTTCCGTCGAGGATCATTTCGGCGGCTTGGTCTTCCACGGCGCCCTGTATCGTCCTGCGCAGCGGGCGCGCGCCGTATGCGGGGTCAAACCCTTTCTCCGCCAAAAACTCAATGGCTGGCTCTTCAACAGTCATGTCGATACCAAGTGAGGCCATTCGCCCTTTCACCAAATCCAGCATCTTTACGCATATCTCTTTTACGTTGTCCCTGCTCAGCTTATGAAATACTATCGTCTCATCGATCCTGTTCAGGAACTCGGGCTTGAAGATCTTTTTCACTTCCTCCATGACCGCTTCGCGTATTTGCTCAAACTCTGCCTTCCCGCTGTCTTCGGCGCCGGAGCTGAACCCGAGCTTTGAGCGCTTGTCCGTGATGTTCCGCGCCCCGGCGTTCGAGGTCATGACTATGATCGTATTCTTGAAATCGACACGCCGCCCCTGTGAGTCGGTCAATATCCCGTCTTCCATTATCTGAAGCATGATATTGATCACGTCCTCATGCGCTTTTTCTATTTCGTCAAACAACAGCACTGAATATGGCCTGCGCCGTACTTTTTCGGTAAAGTGGCCTCCATCGTCATAGCCGATGTAGCCTGGCGGTGATCCGATCAGCTTGGACGTGGTGTGTTTCTCCATGAATTCGGACATATCAACCCTAAGCATCGCGTTTTCATCGCCGAACATCGCTTCCGCAAGAGCCTTGCACAGTTCGGTTTTTCCAACGCCCGTCGGCCCGAGGAAGAGGAACGATCCGATTGGGCGTTTTGGGTCCTTGAGTCCCACCCTGCCGCGCCGCAACGCTTTCGCCACCGCCGTGACGGCTTCATCCTGTCCAACGAGGCGCCTATGCAGCGACTCTTCAATTTTCAAAAGGCGTTCGCCTTCGTCCTGTGTTATGCTTGTGACCGGAATGCCCGTCCACCCGGAGACGACCTCGGCGATATCTTCTTCACCAACGCTTCCGGCATTGCCGCTTCTGACGTTTTCCCAAGTCTTGCGGGCGTTTTCTATTACCGCGTCGAGATCCTTTTCCTGATCCCGGATCCCCGCCGCGCGCTCAAAGTCCTGGCTGTGTACGGCTGCCTCTTTTTCCTTGACCAACGCTTCTTTCTGCGTCTCCAAGTCCTTTAAATCCGGCGGTAGGCGCAAGGAATTCATTCTTACCCGCGACGCTGCCTCGTCTATAAGGTCGATCGCCTTGTCAGGCAGAAATCTGTCGTTGATGTATCTGCTTGACATTTTTACGGCGGCTTCGATTGCCTCGTCCGAAATCTTTAGTTTATGATGCGCTTCATATCTGTCGCGCAGGCCCTTTAGGATCAGCACGGATTCCTCCGGCGTCGGCTCATTGACCGTGACCGGTTGGAACCGCCTTTCAAGCGCCGCGTCTTTCTCGACATGTTTTCTGTATTCATTGAGCGTCGTGGCTCCGATGATCTGCATCTCCCCGCGCCCCAACACGGGCTTGATTATGTTCGCCGCGTCGATTGCTCCTTCGGCGGCTCCGGCGCCTATTATGGTGTGAAGCTCGTCGATGAACAAAATAATGTCGCCGGCCTTTTGGACCTCCTCGATGGCGGACTTTATCCGCTCTTCAAATTCGCCCCGATATTTCGTCCCTGCAACCATTCCGCTCAAATCGAGGGTCACTATGCGTTTGTTGAGAAGCGTCTCAGGCACGTCCCCGGCGATCACCCGTTGTGCCAATCCCTCGGAAATCGCAGTCTTTCCGACCCCGGGCTCGCCTATGAGCACCGGATTGTTCTTTGTGCGCCTGGATAGTATCTGGATGACCCGCTGTATCTCATTGTCCCTTCCGATGACCGGGTCAAGAGCGCCTTCCGCGGCGGCCTCGGTCAAGTCGCGGCTGAACTGGTCAAGCGTTTTAGTCTCTTCCTTTTTCTGCTTGACTGCTGCGACCGGGGTCCTGACCGGCTTGTAAATGCTGCTTCTGAATACGTTGACGATGTCAGTGTACAGCTTGTTCAAGTCGGCGCCTGTCGCCATTATGAGTTTTGCCGCCACGCTGTCGTATTCCCTCAAAACGCCCAGAAGGATATGTTCGGTGCTGACATATCCGTGCCCGAGCCTGTTCGCTTCTATGACCGCGATCTCAATGATATGCTTTGCGCTGGGCGTCAATCCTTGCAGCGGCTCACCGCCATGCCCGCCCCGACCGACATTCTTCACGATCAAGTCGAAAATGAGTTGGCTTTCAAGCCCCGCTTCGCGCAGAATTTTCGCCGCGACTCCCCCGCCTTCGCGGGAGAGCCCCAGCAGTATATGTTCGCTGCCGACATAGTTATGCCCTAGCTCTGAGGCTGCGGACTGTGCAAGATCAAACGCATTTTTAGCCCGCTCTGTGAATCTGTCTTCAAATCTCATTTTCTTCCCTCAATTCTCAATTCTCAATTCTCGTTTGCTTCCATCTGCTTAATCTTATCCCTCAGCTCTGCGGCTTTTTCAAAGTCCTCTTTCTCCGCCGCAAGCCTCATTTGCTCCCGCAAAATGTTGATTTCGCGTCTCTTTTGCATTTCAGCATCGACTTCCTCGGTGGTGGTTTCGGGCACGGGCGCCCCGCAAGCCTCTCCGCATGCACAATCGTTTGACGGCAATCCCGCTTGCGGCAATGGGGCATACGGAGTCGGCATGCCTAACCCAAAAATGGATATTGGCAAAAACGCATTGCGCGCACTAAAGGGGAAAGCATCTCTGAAAAAACTGTTTGCTCCAAAAATGCGCTCAAAATCATATCCCGACTTCGCCGCGCATTCCGAGCAAAGATGCGTCTCGGTCACGCAGCCGTTTACATTAGATGAATAATGGAAATTAATTTCGTTCTTCCCGCAGTTTTGACATTTCATGATAAAACTCCTTTCAATAATCACATTTCAACAACCGCAATTCACAATAACTTCAATCGTCAATCCTTGCTTACTTCTCCCGCAAAGCTGCCACCAGCATTTGTTTCAAAACGCTGGCCCTCAGCGCATCGCGCGCCTCCGGCGGCACAGGGCGCAATGCATTATTCCCAACGGCGGCAAGCAAAAGCCTCGCCTCCGTCTCGCTTATCACGTCGCCCCGCCGCAGATTCGCGACCAAAGCCACTGCCGAGTTGATGTCCACCCTCTCGCCAATGGCGTTCACGGTATGCATGATAAGCATTTCAGGCTTAATCTCGACCCTGGATATCCTGATATAGCCGCCGCCGCCGCGCCTGCTTTCGACGAAATACCCGTGCTCCGGCGAAAACCTTGTCGATATCACATAGTTTATCTGGCTCGGCACGCAATTGAACCTACTTGCCAATTCCGCCCTTTGGAGTTCCGCCGTCCCGCCGGCTTCGCTCAGCATATCGTCGATAAACCCGGCAATGATGTCGCTTATCCTCATCCCTATCTCCTCTGACTTTGACTATCTTTGACTTTGAGCATATTTTACTCCCCCGCCCGCCATCTTTCAACCGTCGTTTTGACTTTTCCTGACCTTTCTCTTCCGCAAAATTCGGCAATACCGCCATGTTGCGCTTTTTTTCACATTATTTCTCGAAATATCGCCGTTTTGCGATTTTTTATGCGAACCGCGCACAATTTGTTGAAACTGACAAAAATCAAGAAACGCCTCTTTTTGTATTGCTTCTTGAGCCTCAGTGTAATAGACTGTTCATCCGAGCCGGCAATGGACGCCGGCTATGGGGGTCGGGCGCAAAAGTCGCATCTTCGAGCGAACGGCGACAGGATTTCCGCGCCCTGCCGATGCCCATATAAGCATTTCTGGGGGGAACACTGTTTTGTTTGACATTACAGTCATAGGCGACTACAAAGACTACCTTGCGAAGGAACGCGGGGTATCTGTGAACACGATGTCTTCATATATTCGTGACATAACGCAGTTCGCAAGTTATCTGAGCGACGCCGGCAGATGTGATTTCACAGGCGTCGAAGATGGCGAGATTCGTGCGTTCTTGACTCTTCTCGAAGAAAAAGGGCGCTCTCCCGCGACGATTTCCCGCTGCATCTCCTCATTGAAGGTCTTTTTCAACCATATGACGGACGAAGGCTGTTTTGAGGTAAACCCCGCGGCGGGCATATCGCCGGTTTTTGCGGAAAAAAAGCCTCCCCGCTTATTGACCGACATCGAGATCGATCATTTGCTTGAGCAGCCTGACGTTGCCGACGCCAAAGGCAGCAGGGACAAAGCCATGCTTGCGACGCTTTACGCCACAGGGATGCGCGTCAGCGAGCTTGTCGCGCTGGACATATCGGACGTCAACCCGTCCACGGGCCTTATTACCTGCCGCAACAGCAAGGAGAGAACCATTCCCTTGTACGCGGACGCGGTCAAGGCGGTAAACAACTATCTGGATTCCTCGCGCAAAAAAATGGCGGCCCCCGACGAGAGCGCCCTGTTCGTAAACGCGCACGGCGGACGGATATCGCGCCAGGGTTTTTGGAAAATCCTAAAGAATTACGCGGAAAAAGCGATGATTGACGCGGACATCACCCCACAAACGCTCCGACACTCATTCGCCGCGCATCTGCTTGAAAACGGGGCGGATCTGCGTTCGCTGCAGGAAATGCTCGGACATGCCGACATTTCATCAACGCAAGTATACGCCCGCGCCGTGAAAAAACAACTGAAAGACGTCTACCAAAAAGCTCATCCGAAGGCGTAAAGGAGGCAACATCTTGAGAGACGAGACAAAATGCCTGCATTCAGGCTATGCACCGAAAAATGCGGAACCGCGCGTCGTACCGATCGTCCAGAGCACGACATATGTATACGACTCCACGGAAGCCGTCGGCGAGGTCTTTGACGACCCGACAAAAAGCCTTATCTACTCGCGCTTTGCAAACCCCACCGTAATGGCGGTCGAGGACAAAATCGCAGACCTTGAGGGCGGGATCGGCGCAATGTGCACATCATCGGGCCAAGCCGCCTCTTTGATATCGATCCTCAACCTCTGCCAGGCCGGCGACAGCTTCATTTGCACCTCGCAGGTATACGGCGGGACCATAAACCTCTTTGCATATACCCTGAAAAAACTCGGGATCGAATGCATTTTTGTCGATTGTGACGCATGCGAGGATGACATAAACGCAGCTTTCAAACCGAACACAAAGGCCGTATTTGGCGAAACAATCGCTAACCCTGCACTGACCGTCCTCGACATTGAGAAACTCGCCACGGTAGCGCACGCCCGCAACGTCCCCCTCATAGTTGACAGCACGTTCGCCACCCCGGTGCTATGCAAACCGATCGATTACGGCGCGGACATCGTCGTCCATTCCACTTCAAAATATTTGGACGGGCACGCGCTCCAGGTCGGCGGCGTCATCATCGACAGCGGCAAATTCGATTGGGTCGGCGGCAATTTCCCTGAAATTACCGAGCCCGACATGTCTTATCACGGGATAAAGTATACCGACGCATATGGCAAGAGCGCATATATCATCAAAGCAAGAATGCAGTTGATGCGCGATTTCGGCGCGTATCCGGCCGCGCATTCGGCTTTCCTGCTCAATCTTGGCCTTGAAACGCTTGCCTTGCGTATGCAGCGGTACTGCGAAAACGCCCTCGCCGTCGCAAAATACCTAAAGGCTTCCGACAAAATCGAGGACGTGCGCTATCCCGGCCTTGAAAGCGACAAATATTACGCGCTTGCTCAAAAATACCTGAAAGGCGCAAGCGGAATAATATCATTCGACATCAAGGGAGGCAAGAACGCCGCGGTCAGGTTCATGGACTCTTTGAAACTTGCCTCGAACGAGGTCCATGTCGCGGACATACGCACCTGCGTGCTGCACCCGGCCAGCGCGACGCACCGCCAGCTTACGGAGGAGCAGCTCATCGCCGCCGGCATCGGCCCCGGCATGGTCCGCCTGTCCGTAGGGCTGGAGCACATCGACGACATCCTGGAAGACATCGCGCAAGCGCTAACGCGGTCGTAGGCCGCGAGGGTTTTAGGGTTAGGGATTAGGTAGAATGTACTGCTTGAACTTCTCGAACGATTTCGGGTTTATCACCGCGTCGATCTCAATGTACTCCTCAAGATACCTCGTCTCTGTGACAGACCCCTCATTATACAATATCTCGACAAGCCCTGACTTGTCATACGGAAGGTGAATCCTTGCCTTCTTCTTCGCGGCTGAGAGGATTTCTTCCATCCTTTCAAGAAGCAAGCCGATCCCCTGCCCCGTTCTGGCGGAAATCTCCACGATATTCTCGCCCCGCGCCCGTATTTCAGCGGAAAGGACATCGCTCTTATTAAACGCCTCAATACGGGGCGTTTTCTCTATGCCGAGCTCCGTCATCAAACCGTCCACCACACGCGCCTGCTCCTGCCATTCGGGGCTGGACGCATCAATGACATGAATGAGCAAATCGGCGTATTTCAGCTCTTCCAGCGTCGCTTTGAACGCATCGATCAGATACGGCGGCAGCTTTCGGATAAAGCCGACGGTATCGGAAATGAGGGCATCCATGGTGTCGCTGACCGAAAAGCGGCGCGTCGTCGTGTCCAGCGTGTCAAACAGCCTGTCTTCGGCCTGTATGCCCGCCCCCGTGAGCGTGTTGAGCAAAGTGGATTTGCCTGCGTTGGTATAACCTATCATCGCTACTACGGGGATGCTGTTTTTTTCCCGCAGCCTCCGCTGCGTATCGCGCGTCCGCATGACCTCGCCCAATTCTTCTTCCAGCTTCGCGATTTTGCGCCTGATGTGGCGCCGGTCGGTTTCAAGCTGCGTTTCGCCCGGGCCGCGCGTGCCTATAGGCGCGCTTGTGCCCGTCTGGCTGACAAGGTGCTTCCACATTCCCGCCAGGCGCGGCAGCAGATACTTGTACTGTGCAAGCTCGACCTGAAGGCGGCCTTCCCGCGTCCGGGCGCGTCCCGCAAAGATATCAAGAATCAGCGATGAACGGTCGAGCACCCGTATTCCCAGTTCGTCCGTCAGGTTCCTCGTCTGCGAGGGCGTCAGCTCGTTGTCGAAAACCGCAAGGGTGCATTCGTTCAGTTCGGCTATCTCCTTCAGTTCTTTGACCTTGCCGTCGCCGATGAACGTGCGCGGCTCCGGCGCGTGGCGCCTTTGCAGCGCCCTTCCGAAACAGATGCCTCCGGCGGTTTCAAGCAGCGCTTCAAGCTCGTCGAGGCTCTCTTCGGTCGAACGGTCATGAGGGCTCATGCTCTCAGCGGCAAGGCCCGCAATTACCGCTTTCTCCGGGCTTGCTTGATTTTGCGGCAAGCAAACAGAATTTCGGCCTCTTGGGAGCGAAGCGTCGTTTTGCAATTGTTCCAAATCGGATACCTCATCTACGTCAAAACCCGCGCAGTGAGCGCGGGCTTTCGGGCGCAGGGCGCCATTACTGGTTCAGTCCAAATTTTCTGTTGAATTTCTCAACGCGTCCGCTTGTGTCGACCAATTTCTGCTTGCCTGTATAAAATGGATGGCACTTAGAGCAGATTTCTATTTTTATGTCCTTCTTCGTGCTTCCCGTTTCAATGATTTCCCCGCAAGCGCATTTGACCGTCGTCTGAAAATATTCGGGATGAATCCCTTCTTTCACTGATGCTCACCTCTTTAATACTTATTGCCGCGCGCGATTTGCATGTGCGATAGTTTCTTGGTGGACGATGAGGAACTCGAATCCCCGACCCTCCGCACGTCAAGCGGATGCTCTACCAGCTGAGCTAATCGTCCGCGTCGGTGAAAATGATTTTACAACACGCATGAGGTGTTTGTCAATGATAAATTATTCAAGCGGGCAAAAAATCATTGACATTCATATCCCCATTGTGATAACCTGTGTGGGCCGCTTTGAATGGGCACAATAAAGCGGGGCCTCGTCCCCCGCCCATAGGAGCCTCGGACAAAGGTTCAAAATGCTTGACTTTTGGACTTTTGCCCAAGGCTCGCAAGCGAGTCTCTATACAAATAAGAGGTGAGAGACAGCATGACGTATGCTGTGATTGAAACAGGCGGTAAACAGTACCGCGTAAAAGAAGGCGATGTAATATTCATCGAACGGCTCCCGGCGGAGGCTGACGAAAAAATCTCTTTCAGCAATGTCCTTGCCATTACCGGCGACGATGGCGCGAAAATCGGTTCGCCTTACGTGGAAGGCGCTGCAGTTGAAGCCACGGTGGTCAAAAATGGCAAATCCAAAAAAATCATCGTTTACAAAATGCGCCCCAAAAAAGGCTATCGCAGGAAGCAAGGCCACAGGCAGCTATATACGAAAGTTCAGATCGAAAAAATCACCGCTTGAGAATCTCAATTCTCAACTCCCATTCTCAGTTCCGGCATGTGCCGGTTTAAGGAGGTGTAATGCATGGCACATAAAAAAGGCATGGGTTCAACGAGAAACGGACGCGATAGCAAGTCAAAACGCTTGGGCCCCAAACGCGCGGACGGACAGTACGTTTTGGCGGGAAATATTCTTGTGCGCCAACGCGGGACGAAAATCCACCCCGGCACTAACGTAGGCAGAGGCCGCGACGACACGCTGTACGCCCTTGCTAACGGCAAGGTCCGCTTTGAGCCAATGGGACGCTACCGCAAATGCGTCTCCGTGTACGAGGAAAGCTCTCAGTAACCAAAGGATGAATCTACTATGCGAATAAAAATTTCTGCCGACAGCACCTGCGACCTCCCGCCTGACTTGGTCGACCGGTATGATATTGGCATCACTCCGCTATATATCATAAAGGATGAAAAGCCTTATAAAGACCGGCTGGAAATAACCGTCAGCGACATTTTTGAATATGTTGAGAGCGGCGCGGGCATGACGAGGTCTTCCGCTATCAACGTGGCTGAATATCAGGAATACTTTTCGGAGTGGCTGAAGGATTACGACGCGATAGTGCATATCAGCATCAGCAACCATTTTTCCGCATGCAACCAAGACGCCCTGATCGCCGCCGAAGATCTTGCAAACGTCTATGTTGTAGATTCGTTGAACCTATCCACCGGCAGCGGCCACCTTGTCCTTGACGCCGCAATTATGGCGGAGGGCGGGATGGCCCCTGAGCAGATTGTCGCAGAACTCGTCCGTCTCAGGACCAATGTAGAAGCCAGCTTTGTCATCGGCACTCTCAAATACCTTCACAAAGGCGGACGCTGTTCGAGCCTCGCAGCGCTCGGCGCAAATCTTCTCAAGCTCAATCCATGCATCGAGGTCGTCGAAGGCAAAATGGACGTCGGGAAAAAATACCGTGGGAGTTTTGACAAAATCATACTCCAATACGTCGAAGACAAGCTCTCCGGCCGCGAAGACATTGACTTAAAGCGGATTTTTATCACATATCCGCCCACGATGTCGGAAGAGCTGATAGAAAAAGTCATTGAAAAGGTAAAATCCCTGAAAGATTTCAGAGAAACTATTAGCTGCGAAGCGGGATGCGTCATCTCGAACCACTGCGGCCCGATTTGCGTAGGCATATTGTTCTACCGAAGCTAAAGGCGGCCTTTGGCCGCCCCTACAATGTATCGGTGACACCATAATAACAACCGCATTCGCGTCCCTGAGTTTCGTGATCGTCTAAGAAAAAACCGGGCTGCGGCATTAGTGCTGCAGCCCGATGCTTTTGACGAACCATTGCTATTCTGCAAAATCTGAGTTGATAAGGGCGCAAAGCGTGTCAACCGCGTCAACCTCGTCAGGGCCATCGGCGATGATGCTGATGGTCGTGTCCTTTGCGACCCCGAGCGAAAGAACTCCTAGGAGACTCTTCGCGTTCACTCTGCGCTCGTCTTTTTCGATCCAAATGCTGCTCTTAAACTCGTTCGCTTTTTGAATCAAAAACGTAGCAGGCCTGGCGTGAAGACCAACCTGTTTCATAACTACCGCCTTGTTCTCGTACATAGGCGCCCCTCCTCACTTGGGATTAACCCCCTATACTCTACCAAACGCAAGCCATAACGTCAAGAACCATTTAAGGAAAAGTGCGACAAAATTTCTCACAAAAAACACAATTATTTCTACACCCCCCCTACCGCGTTGCACCGGAGGAGAAATATTTTTAAAGTCTTGCATGAGGGCCGGCATATGTGTTAAAGTAAGGTGTAAGTAAAATGATGACGAAAACAGAAAGGAAAAAAAATGAAAAAATTGAAGAATGTCATTGCACCCCTGCTCGTACTCGCACTTTGTTTTGCGGCCGCCGCCTGCAACGGAGGAGGAGACGCAGCCTCCCCAAGCGGCGCAGAGCCGACAAGCAGCGCGCCCAAAATGGGCACCACGGGAGCGCTCTCGCCCGGTCAGGTTATCCCGCCGCCGCCGGGAGCCATCTTTGCCGACAGGATCGACATCTCCACAGAGTTGAACGTCTCCGTGCTCGATCCTCAATCCACAGGTTCCACCTTTGCGGCATGCCGCATCGTCTTCCAAATGGTCTATGACAGGATGACCAATTTTACTGAGAATGGCGAATTGGTTCCTGAACTCGCTAAGTCTTGGGAGACCAGCGACCAGAAAACTTGGACATTCTATCTGCGCGACGACGTATACTTCCACAACGGCGACAAGTTCACGGCTCAGGACGTCATCAACACTTGGCAAGGGGCAAAGGAAGGCCCGGGTTCGCTTGCATGGGATCAGTGGCTCCCCATTGAAGAGATAAACACCCCTGACGATTACACCGTTGAAATAGTCCTTAACGCCCCGAACTCCACCTTTGCCTACACAATGTCGCTGCCGGGGGCCGCCATAATCAACAAAGCGGCGAGAGACGCAGACCCCGTTTCCGGCGCATGGGTCGGCACAGGAGCGTTCTATGTCAGCGATTTTGTGAGCGGAAACACAGTTACGCTCAGCCGCAATGATAACTATTGGGGAACGGCGCCTTTGACTCAGGTTGTGAATTTCGTCTATGTGCCCGAGGTGGCCGCCCGCACGATCATGCAGATGAATGATGAAGTCAACGCGAGTTTGGCCATCGGCCCGATGGACAACGATACGTTTAACGAAGACCCCAACTTTATCGTTTACGGCTATGCGGCAAACTCCACCGTCAGCCTTACTTTCAGCATGCTTCAGCCGATAACCAGCGATTGGAATTTCAGAATGGCGGTAGCCCACGCCCTGAACTTGGAAGAAATAGCCTACGGCACCACTGGAAACTGGGCGAAAGCCACGCAGGACGGGGCTTTCTGGGGCGATTCCACGCCATTTAGGAACACTAAACTCCCGCGCTTTGAGCAAGACCTTGACCTTGCAAGGCAATACCTTGCGGATTCGATCTACGACGGCGAGGAAATCGAACTTTTGTCCGGCCCCGACACGCTGACTTTGGGCGCGCAAATAATTCAGGAGCAACTGAGGGTGATCGGCATCGATATCAGGGTAAACCTGACGGATGTCGCCACGCTGGTGGGCAATTCGCAATATGGCGATGAAAACATGCAGCTGCTCCACTTTGTCAGCCCGTTTGAGCTCAACCCCGCTTCCGCGCGGGTCGTGCTGTATCCGTTCATGTCCGCCAACAGGGCGACATACAACAATCAAGAGGTCAATGATTTGATTGACTTGGTCGTCACGGTCGGCGATCAGGCGGAGCAGGAGAGGATATACCACCGGATTCAGGAAATCGTAAACGCGGAGATTCCGCAGCTCAACCTCTACTCAAGGATTTGGACGATCGTCACCAACGACAGGGTTGGCGGGATCAAAATAAATCCTGACATGAACCATGATTTGAGAAGCATCTTCATGACCGTGGAGAGTTGATCGACTCACAGATAAGGGGGGCACAGCAAAACGAACAGTACGCTGCGCCCCCCCTTTTCGGCATCAAATTAAAGAAAGGAGGCAATTAATTGATACGTTATGTCATAATTCGCGTCCTGTTACTGATTCCGGTCATTCTGGTGGTTTCGTTCATCGTGTTCACGCTGATAGAAATGGCTCCCGGAACCTATGTGGACACAGTAATCTCCGGGCACATGACCCAAGACGATATAGAAGCGCTGAGGGCACAATACGATCTTGACAGATCGATGTTTTACAGATACGGGAAATACATGCTAAGTCTGATACAAGGAGACCTCGGGGTCAGCTTTGCCACCCGCATGAATGTGTTTGACATGTATATGCAAAGGCTCCCGCGCACATTGATCCTGTCTTTGTCCGCGCTGCTCATAGGCGTGTCGATTTCGATACCCTTAGGCATACTGGCCTCCAGAAAGGCGGGGACGATAACTGACGCCGCCACGACAGCTTTTTCTCTCGCAGGCGTGTCAATGCCGTCGTTCTGGCTGGGCTTGTTGCTGATGCTTCTGTTCTCCATGAGGCTTGGGTGGCTTCCTGCCGGAGGAGACAGGGAAGGGTTCCGCAGCCTGATTTTACCTGCCATATGCAGCGCCATGACCTTGATGGCGACCAGCACAAGACAGACGCGCTCCAGCATGCTCGAGGTTTTGAAAGCGGATTACTTGAGGACCGCGAGGGCGAAAGGCGTACCTGAGAATAAGGTCATCAGGAAGCATGCCCTGGGCAACGCTCTTATACCGATAGTAACCGCGGTTGGCGCCTCGGTCTGTGTGCAGCTTGCGGGTTCCGCTGTCATCGAGCAGGTTTTCGCATGGCCGGGCATTGGAAGGATGCTCGTGGAGGGCATGATTTCGCGTGACACGCCTGTAATAATAGGCTGCAGCATATTGACGACCATCCTGTATGTAGTCGTGATGCTGATCGTCGATTTGCTCTACGCGTTTATCGACCCAAGGATAAAATCACAATATACAAGAACGAAACGAAAAACGAAAAGCGCGGAAACATCGCCGCCCGTGCCTGCCGTTCCCTCGTCCCATTCCCCTCTGGGGAGGGGTGGCCGCGAAGCGGACGGGGTGGTTTCCCCTGATCCCTCCGTTCCCCTGTCCCCTGTCCCCTGTATTTCGTCCCCTGACCCCTACACGTACAGCGGCGCGCGGGATTTTGTGACCAGGCCGGAAGCAAGCATAATCCCCGGCGATGCGCCTGACAGCGCCTCCGAGGTCATTGCGAGATACAAAAAGCGCAGTCAAGCAGGCGACATCGTACACAGGCTGATGCGCAACAAAAGTTCGCTCATCGGCATCGGCATACTCTGCATCGTGTTTTTGATAGCGATTGCCTCGCTGTTTATGTCTTATGATTCGATAGTTTCGGCCAATATACCTGCCAGTTTTTCGCCGCCGAGCAGTCAGTTTCCGTTCGGCACCGACAACATGGGGCGCAATGCTTTCCTACGGGTGCTTTACGGTTCGCGCTACTCATTGGTCGTTGGGTTCAGTTCGGTGTTTTTCGCGGCGACCATTGGCGTCGCGCTTGGGTCGATTGCGGCATATTTCGGCGGCATGACCGACAATCTCATCATGCGCGTGTCGGACATACTGGCATCCTTGCCGGGCCTTCTGCTTGGAATGGTCATCATGGTCATGCTTGGCAGGGAGATGAGGAATCTGATTATCGCGGTCGGCATAGCAGGCATTCCGCATTTCATCCGAATTGCCAGAGCCTCGATTCTCACGGTTAAGGAAAATGAATATGTCGAGGCTTCGCGCGCGATTGGGTTTGGCGATTTGCGAATAATAGCCACACAGGTCCTTCCCAATGGGCTCAGCCCGATTTTGGTGCAGGTGACGGCGCTGCTTGGCCTCAATATCATTTTTGCGGCATCGCTGTCGTTCCTCGGTTTCGGCATACCGCCCCCGATTCCCGAATGGGGCGCTCTCGTCTCGGCCGGCAGGGAATATGTGCGCACTGCCCCGTGGCTGACGCTCTACCCCGGCTTGTTCATAATGATAACGGTCCTCGGGTTCAACCTGCTCGGCGATGGACTGCGCGACGCCTTGGACCCCAAGCTGAAGAAATAGGGGTCGGCAAAAGAACAGATGCCAAAAAATCCAAAAAAAACCTATGCGGGGCTCGTGAGATGCACCGCATAGTTTTTTTGTTATGGTTTATTCTTTGCGTCGATCCTTATTTTTTCATCTTCGGATCCAGGGCGTCGCGCAATCCGTCGCCTAGCAGATTGGATCCGAGAATCGTGATCATTATGGCTATTCCGGGGAATGCCATCAGCCACGGGGCTGTGCGGGCGGCCTCCCTGCCCGACGAAATCAGAGCCCCCCATTCGGGCGCGGGCGGCGGAACGCCGAAACCGAGGAATGAGAGCGACGCCGATACCATGATTGAAAAGCCGATCGACATCGTAGCTTGCACCAAAATCGGGCTGAGCCCATTGGGAAGGACCTGTGTGAGCATAATGCGCACGTCGGAGAACCCAATCGCGCGCGAGGCCTCGACATACTCGTTGCCTCGCACCGTCAGAACTGAGGCCCTGGCTACGCGTATGAAATGCGGCGCGCCTCCCAGTCCCACGGCAATTATCAAGTTCATCATGTTCATGCCCAGCACGACCATGATGACCATCCCCAGCATCAGGCCGGGTATCGATGCCATCACGTCGCATATGCGCATGATGAGATTGTCGGTCATGCCGCCGAAGTAGCCGGCTGTCGCGCCGAGCGCAGTCCCGGATATCGCGGAAAACAACATCGCGCCAAATCCGATGATCAGCGAATACCGCGCTCCGTAGACTACCCGCAGAAACAAATCGCGCCCCATATTGTCGGTGCCGAAAAGATATTTCATGCTCGGCGGCGAATAATTTTCCATAACATTGGACGCATTCACCCAGCTAAATGGCATGAACAGAGATGCGATTGCCACCAAAGCCACGAAGCCGAGTATAAAGAGCCCTGCCATCGCGCCTTTACTGCGCTTCAGCATGCGCCATAACTCGGCCATCTGTCCGCGTTTCTTATATTTCGCCATTACATCGCTTCCGTCGTCCGTTAAACCGGCAAGCATAATATCCCTATTCTCCCTGGTCACATATTCCGAGGCGGCTATTTGCTCTTGTGGGTCAGGGGCCGGCGGGAGGGCGGGATCGGGGGACGAGGGAACGAAATCGTCCTTTTTTGCCGAAGCTTCGACATCCGCAATCGCGGCTGCCGCTTCGCGATACTCAGGTTCCACAGCGGCGGCGGCTGGCACAGGATCCGCTGACGGGAATCCCGGCATTTCCGCCGGCGCGCGTTTACTCTTTTTTGTAACGTACTGCGCCCTTATCCTCGGGTCGGCGAACCCGTAGAGTAGGTCGACGGCGAGCATCAAAACGACATATATTATGGAAGTCAATATGACGCAGCCGAGTATTGCCGTTGTATCGCGCGTCCTCACGACATATACGAGCATGCTCCCCACGCCGGGCCACGCGAAAACCTGTTCAACGACAGCGGACCCCGCAAGCGCCGTGCAGACCGAAGCCCCGACCACGGTGATGATGGGTATCAGAGCGTTGCCCAGCGCATGGTTCCATATAACATTCTTTTCCGGCACGCCTTTCGCCCTTGCAGTCCTCAGAAAATCGGCGCTAAGGACGTCAAGCATGCTGGAACGCGTCTGCCTTGTACACAGCGCCATCAATGTCAGCGAAGAGCATACCGCAGGCATGATAAGGCTTCTTATCCCCTGCGTGTGGCCTGTTGACGGGAGCCACCCCAGATACAGCGCAAACAGCAGCATCATCAGCAGGCCAAGCCAGAACACCGGCATCGACACGCCTATGAGGGCAAACGTGGTCGTCACGGCATCCGTAACGGTCCCCGCTTTCCTCGCTGCCCGTATGCCCGCAGGTATTGAAACCACCAACCCTATGATTGTGGCGGCAAGTATCAGGATCAGAGTATTTGGCAGCCTCTGCATGTACAAGCCAAACACGTCCTGATCAAACGACATTGACACTCCAAGGCTCCCCTGAACCAGATTTAGCATATATTTTCCGTATCTGTAAAGCATAGTTCTGTCAAGATCGTACTGCGCCCTCAGCGCGTCGATCTCTTCCGGAGTCATTTCCCCGGCGATCAACTGATCTACAAAGGTTCCGGGCATCAGTTCTACCAACGCGAAAACGACGAACGAAAGCGCCAGAATGACCGGGATAAGCAATAAGATGCGCTTTATGACATAACGTATCAACCAAACACTCCTCCTTCTTTTTGGAAAGGGTGCGGGGCGGGATGCGACTCAACCTTCGTTTTGCCGCATCCCTGCTCTTAATTCATGAGTCGATCAATCGGCCAATGCGATGAATACGCCTTTGAAACAGTGATTCATGTCGGGATCGTTTACGATTCCGCCGATGCCGGTTTGCGAAACCCTCGTACGAATAACGTCATACATGGGGAAGTACGGAATCTCTTCGGCTATGATCTCCTGAACCTGCCAGTAAACCTGCGCGCGCGCGGCGTCATCGTTGATCGTTGGCGCCAATTCGAGCAATTCGGTGACTGTCGGATTATCATAAGACGCCCTGTTGGACATCCCAAAGGGGAAGAATGAGTTTCGCGCTGAACGGGCGTCATTGCCGAACGTGCAGATATAGTGGATCATCTCCGCCTGATTGTTACCATATATTGCGTAGGCGGAAATAGTGGCCATATCCGCGGGGTAAAGGGAAGTGCTGATGCCGACTTGGTTGAGCTGCTCCTGAATGATCTCCAGCGCCCTGTTGGCGTTGGCGTCACCGGAACAGATTTCGAGCGTCTCGCCGTTGTAGCGGGAAGCGGCGAGGTATTCCCTTGCTTTGTCTTGGTCGAACGGTATAACCGGGAGGTCAGGATGCCTCATTTCCGTTCCGTACCCCCAGATCGATCCATCCCTCGGCGCCACGGCCCAGTCACCGTTGGCGACCCTGGCTATTTCAGGCATGCTCAGGGCATGCGCCACGGCCATTCTGAAGTTCAAGTCGCTCAAGATGGGGTGATCCATGTTAAAGCCCATGGTGTAAATGACGTTTGCGTAAAACTCGACCACGGTCAGGGTGGGATCCGCTTTCATTATGGGAATATCCTGCGGCGCGGAGCTGAGGCTTATCTCAGCCTCGCGGTTTTGCAGCATGATCGTGCGGGCGCCCACTTCAGGTATCCATTTGTATGTCATTTGCCTGGTCGGCATGATGCCGCCCCAATAATCGTCCCTGCGTTCGATCGTCACAAAGTCGCCGGGTACAAGCTCAGTGACCGTGTAGGCTCCTGTACCGACCCAATAGCCCTCAGTGGCGTCAGCCTCTATTGCCCTCTTGTTGACAATGGAAGACCACGGCAGCGACAGTCTGTACAAAATGTCTACGTTTGTTTCTCTTTGGACTATCTCTACGGTGTAGTCGTTAATGGCGGTAACGGATTCGACGGTCCTCCATGTCTCCAGGGCCTCCGCTCCGAGAGCCTGACTTGCGAGCTCATATGTATCGATGACGGACTGCGCCGTGAATTTATCGCCGTTGCTGAAGTACGCGTCGTCGCGCAGATAGAATGTCAGGGTCTTCCAGTCTTCGGAAATATCCCATTCCTTCGCGAGTTCGGGATAATACTCGTTCTCTACAGCGCTGTACATGATCAGGGTGTCAAATATGCATGAGTATACCGCGCGGTACACGGGGCCAGTGGTTATCGGAGACTGGGTATTGAGCCCGACGAGGGGCGATTCGCCAAGAATGGTGATCGCGTCCATGACCCGGGCTTCTTCAGGCAGGGGGATCGCGTCGACGGGCGCCTGGTCTGTGGGCGCGGGCGACGCGGCGCTGCTGGGCGTCGGGCTGGGGGCCGCAGGTGCGCTGCCCGTCGGCGCGGCCGATTGTTGCTGGTCGGAGCCTCCGTTGCCGCAGGCCACGATTGCAAATACCATTACCGTCACCAACAGAATTGCCAATAGTTTCTTTTTCATTTTTTTCTTTCCTTTCTTTTTTGAAATGGTGCTAATATTTTTACAGGGTTCCCCTGTTCTTCGCTGATTTGTTTTTCATTCCTCCGCAACTCCTGACGGTTGCTTCTTGAAACGTATCATCCACAGGCAGATGCCAAAACTGACGCATGTGATGGCGCTTGCGGTAATGAAGACAATGCGGAAAGCGCTCATGCTGGCGGCGGCCCCGAGGCTGCTTTCAAAGAAGTCTCGCAGGAATGTGAAAGCGCCTGCCGAAGCGGCGGTTCCTATGCATAGGGACAGGTTGCGCGTGGTACTCAAAAACCCGCCGGCATATCCGGCATTTTCAACGCCTGCGGAAGTCATGATAACGCTGTTGGCGGGCGTCTCTAACGCCCCCACGCCGATGCCCAGAAGCGACATCCCGAGAAGCACATGCCAGAGCGAGGAGTCAGACCGCAGTAAAGCGAAGCTGATCTGGGAAGAAAGAAAAATGAGTATGGCCAACGGCATCATGCGCAAAGGGCCGACTTTGTCAGATATAAACCCGGATATCGTCGCCGTGACCGCCATCATGGCCGGCGACCCAATTGCCACAATGCCTATGGTGCGAACAGACATTCCGAGCACATTGGTCATGTAAATCGGCATCTGGAAAATGGCGCAAAAATGCGTGGTGTAGATTAAAAACACAATCAAGCTGCCGAGGGCGAAACGCTTATTTTTCAGCAAGTTAAGATCCCACAATGGCGAGGGGTGGCGGCGCTCATGCAAAATGAAACACGGAAGAACAAGCGCTATGACCAACAAGAACCAGGCACTTGCGGGGATGCCCCCGGAAAGCGATATGATCAAGGAACAAATCATGACTGCAAATAGTAAAGCGCCCAAACCGTCGAGGCGCAGCTGTTTGCTTTTATCTTCAGGCATCGGCGAACGCAAATACTTAATCGCGCCGAGAAGCCCAATGATCGCCACAGGAATGTTTGAATAAAAAATGTAGTGCCAACTGAA
>Ga0099364_10004857_pt1 | contig 20211 bp, 14 predicted proteins | sample TergutTh196P3_FD_73070 | JGI IMG/M metagenome (GOLD analysis project Ga0099364, IMG submission 73070) | Microcerotermes parvus P3 segment gut microbial communities from Pointe-Noire, Republic of the Congo - Th196 P3 | ecosystem: Host-associated > Arthropoda: Insects > Digestive system > Gut ... | reverse complement strand
ATGCGAATGACTATTGCGCAAGTCATGGCGGGAAGTTGCCGAGAATAAATCATGAGGATTCCCTTTACCCACTTACAACTCCATCAGTGATCATAGACAGTGTTGGGACTATCACCGCTGCTGGTGGTGGTAGTTCATATTTTCCGTCGGTAACGCCCTGGGCTTATACTGACCCGCCTAGTGGCCTGCCCGGCAACTTCTACTGGACGGGCACGGCGATCGCAGGCTACCTGGGCTACTCGTGGTACTTCGACGACCTCGGCGGCGACGTCAGCCTCCTCAGCAACGACCACGGCTACGCCGGCCGGGTCGTCTGCGTTCCGTAGGGTTCTTCTGCCTTTGTTTAAAAGGGGGAGGTCTTTCCTCCCCCGGTTTAAAATTTAAATTTAAGACCTTGGTTTTTGTTTTTTTGCCTTTAACCGGGACGCCGCGAAGCGGCGTCGATTTGAAAAAAAAATCGGACGGTTGAAAAGATAGTGGATAGGTCGGAAAAGTTGCGGCTCAGCGCTGATCAAGAATACGGGCATTGCTTCAAGCAAGGGATGTTCGTGCGCTTCTACGAGCGGAGCCTGTATTGGTTTTCCCTGGCCGTAAAACCCCTCAAGCCTATGCTGGAGCCGGTGAAAGGAAGCGAGCCGGTGTTATACGGCGGGCTTCCCGTAACGAGCTTTGAAAAGCTTTTGGCGGAAGGGGGGCTGGCGAAGGTGGAAACCACGGAATGCGGCTGGCGCTGGCCCTATGTGGAGCAGAGGGCCGGCTCTCGGAGACGGTTATCCGGGGCATAATCGAACACCATGAACGCCTGGACGGCCGGGGGGCTACCCTCATGGCCTGGCCGAAAACTTCGTCAGCCGGGTGGGGCGGTTTTTGAAAATAGTGGATGTCTATGACGCCCTAATCAGCCGCCGCCAATACAAGGAAGCCCTGGAGCCGGAAGAAGTTTACAAAATATTGAAGGAGGGGGCCGGGAGTGATTTCGATGAGGAACTGACGGCTTTGCTTAGAGTATGAAGCCTCAACCCACCAGCCAACAACTAAAAGTCATCCGCCATACCGAGGGGCCGCTTCTGGTCATCGCCGGGCCTGGGTCTGGAAAAACCAGCACTTTGGTGGGTCGCATCGCTCATTTGGTCAATGAGCAGGGTGTGGCTCCAGAGGCGCTTCTGGTGGCTACTTTCACCGACAAGGCCGCCCGCGAACTCATCACCCGCATATCTACAGAATTGACCCGCTCTGGCCATCGTTTCAATGTAAACGAAATGCTGGTGGGGACCTTTCATTCAATTTGTCAACGCCTTCTGAAACAGCACCGTATCCACACCCGCTTGAAGCGCAACTGGAAAGTCTTAGAACCATTCAGCCAGGCTTACAGTATTTTTCAGCGGCTTCGGGATTTTGAAAAGTTAGCTACTGTCTCCGATGTTATTGGGAATACGAGCGGCAATTTGTGGAAAAAAGCCCAGGCCATCACGAGCTATGTCAACCTCATTAATGAAGAGGCCTTGGATTCTGACGAAATCGAACGCAGCGAAGACACTCGCCTCCAAGGACTGGCCCAATGGTATGCCCTTTACCAGAAAATGCTGGAAGAAGGAAACAGCATCGACTTCGCCGGTCTTCAGCGGGAAACCTTGCGGCTGTTGGAAGAATATCCGCAAGAGGTGTTAGCCCCGCTCAATGCCAAAATCAGCCATGTAATGATTGATGAATACCAGGATACCAACGGTATTCAGGAGCGTCTGGCTCTTTTGTGGGGTGGGCCGAAGAAAAATATCTGTGTGGTGGGTGACGACGACCAGGGGCTCTACCGTTTTCGCGGAGCCACTATCCGAAATATTTTCGAATTCCCAAAAAATTTTAAAGATATAGATTGCCCGGTTTATAAATTGACTACCAATTTCCGTTCCGAAACGCCAATCATCGGGTTTTATGGCCGTTGGATGGATAACTGCGACTGGTCCGGCCCGGCTGGGAAGAACTTTCGTTACTCCAAAAAGATAGCCGCACCAGCCGAAAAGCAAAATAAGACGCCACCTCCGGCTTTAGCCAAAGTCGGGGCCGCTGGGGAGGAGGCTTGGCACAACGAAATACTGTCCTTCCTGGAGCATTTGAAAAAAAAAGGCTTGGCTGATTGGAACCAAGTGGCCTTCCTGTTCAAGTCGGTAAGTGGCAATAAGGCGCGTAAGCTGGCTGATTTTTTAGAAGCCCAAGGCATTCCGGTATATGCCCCCCGTTCCGATATGTTTTTCGTCCGACAGGAGATCCGCTTGATGATTGGGGCCATCCTGGCCCTTTTCCCCAGATTTTCTCCGTATTTGGCTGACGACCAAGATGGAACCGGGTATCGCCCGCCGATTTACGCATATTACCGTTGCTGTGTGGATGAGTTCATGGCTGAACTGCGTCAGGCGGTCAACAGCGATTTGAAGAAATGGCTGGCGGCAACCGTGCGTTACCTCGAAGGCTTGAGCAAGGCCAGCGACCGGAGTTTTAGCAGCCTGTTCTATGAGCTTTTGCAGTACCCGCTTTTCAGTGGATTCCTAGGCCAACGCAAGGGACTTCTTGACGAGCGGCCAGCCCGTAACTTGGGCATTTTTTCTGGACTACTGAACCAGTTTGAGTTTCTGCATCATGTCTTTGTCATTGACCCCAAATACCTGGATCGCAATCTGAAAAACCTCTTCAACTATTATCTGCCATATGTCAAGGAAGGCGGTATAACCGAATTTGAAGACGACTTGGAGCACATTCCTCGAGGCTGCATCTCTTTTATGACCATACACCAGTCCAAAGGGCTGGAATTCCCGGTGACGGTGGTGGGTTCTTTGTCCTCCACCCCTCGTGCACAGAATGATCCCTTGAAGACTTTTTTGTTGGAGAACTATTCCTCCAAACACAAACAACCTTTTGAACCTGAAGATCGCACCAAGGAGTTTGACTTCTTCCGCCTCTTTTATACGGCCTTCTCCCGCGCCCAGAGCCTTTTAGTGCTGACCGCTCCTGAAAAACGCTCCGGCCCAGGCAGGCATGACCCCAACAGACATTTTAGCACCCTGTATGACAGCCTGCCCTCGTGGCGGAATCTCACAATCAACCCAAAAAGTTTCCCCCTTGTGCGTAAGGCCGATTTGAAACGAGAATACGCTTTCACTTCACATATCCTCTATTACGAATCCTGCCCCCGGCAATATCAATTTTTCAAAGACTGGGCCTTTTCTCCGGTACGTCAAAGCCCTATCTTGTTCGGCACTTTGGTTCACCAAACAATAGAGGATATTCATAAGGCCGCTCTTACCGGGCGTTCCGAGAGCATACAGACAGAACAGATACAAGATTGGTTTTATGATAATTACCGTAACCTAAGCCAATCTGAAAGAGTGTTCCTAGCCCCCCGGATTCAAGAGGCGGCCCTGGCCCAGGTATTGCGCTATGTTGAACGCCGCAACAACGATTGGAGCAATCTGCGTGAGGCTGAGGTCGAAGTGGCTCTGGTAATGGATGATTATATCCTGAAGGGGCAGATTGACCTGATTGAGGGGCGGGACAACACAGTGGAGATTGTGGACTTCAAGGCTACCCCAAAGCCGAACCTCAAAAAAGAAGAAGAATTGTTGGCGCGCTATCGCCGCCAATTGGAAATATATGCCCATGTGATTGAAGAGCGTTATGGCCTGCCTGTCAGCCGTCTGAACCTGTATTTCACGGGTGAGGAAGACGGCAGCCCGTTTGTCAGCTACCCAAAAGAAATCAAGCACATTAAAAAGACCATTGCCGAAGTTGAAAAGGTTGTTCAGAGCATAGAGGACAGAAACTTTGCCCCATCGGCGGTCAGGCCTAAATTCTGCCCGGACTGTGATTTACGGCATTACTGCAACCGCTGCGCTTGAAATCGGAGAAATATATGGCCAAAGGCACCAGAGAACTGAATCTTAGGAGTGAGAACGATAAAGTTGAAAAAATGGAGTTCGAACCCATCCAAGGCTACCCCATGCTTTATTGGCGCGGCAAACGGCCGTATAAATCGACCAGGTATTATCCGGCTCAATTGAAAGAAGTCTATGGCCAACCCACCAAAGGGCCGGACGGCAAGCCTTGGTTTAACCGCATATATTGGGGAGACAACCGCGAGGTCATGAGTCATTTGTTACGGGAATTTCGCGGCAAAGTAGATTTGGTGTACATCGACCCGCCTTTCGATTCTAAGGCTGTATATATAAAAAATATTAATATTAAAGGAAAGACTTTGACAAGTGATCATTCAGCATTTGAAGAAAAGCAATATACCGATATCTGGACTAATGATGAGTATCTGCAATTTATGTACGAGCGACTAATTCTCATACGAGAGTTACTATCGGATACTGGAAGCATTTATGTTCATTGTGATTATCACAAGTCGGCTTATCTTCGTTGTACAATAGACGAAATATTTGGTGCTGATAATTTTGTGAATGAAATAATTTGGCGCCGGAAGCAGGCGCAAGCGTGGGCTTCGTCACAATTTGGAATAACAACTGACACGTTGTTATATTACTCAAAAGGCAAAGAAAAGGCTTTTAACCCCATTTATTCAAAAGATGACGAAAACACTCAACGCTATATTACAGAACGGTTTGTTTACGATGATGGTGATGGGAAAAAATATATGAAATCACCCCTTGTAAATCCTATGGATAGGCCGAATTTACGCTATAAATTTCATGGTATTAACCCTCCGAAAACTGGTTGGCTCTACTCTTATGAACGGATGGAGGAACTATACTCAAACGGTGAATTAGTACTGCCAGACAACCCTAACGCTCGAATATACAGAAAAATATTTGCAGACGATTACAAAGGGCAGGTAATCCAAAATATATGGACAGATATTCCAATTGTAAATCCAATGGCAAAGGAAAGAATTGATTATCCCACCCAAAAACCAGAGGCGTTACTGGAACGTATAGTAACTGTTTCTACCAATCCTGGCGACATAGTATTTGACAGCTTTATGGGTTCCGGCACGACTCAAGCAGTGGCCATGAAACTTGGTCGCCGGTTCATCGGCGCTGACATCAACCTTGGTGCCATTCACACCACAGTCAAACGTCTGAACAAAATTATTGAAGAAGGGTCGGGCGACAAAAAACTAATCAACGACGAACCGACCCAATACCTCGGCTTTCAAGTCTATCATGTAAACAATTACGAAATTTTCAAAAACCCTATTGAAGCCAAGTCCCTTTTGGTAGAAGCTTTGGAGTTGGATGCTTACCCGGCCGGTCATCTTTATGATGGTCAAAAAGAAGGGCGGCAATATAAGATTATGCCTGTCAACCATATCGCCACCAAAGCAGACCTGAACGAACTCATCACCGGCTTTGACCAGCGCCAGTTCGATAAACGCCAAAAAGAGTTCCCCAATAAACCGGTGGAAAAAATCACCCTGGTCTGCATGGGCCATGAACCGGACTTGGGCGCCCACCTTAAAAGCCAAATTGCCTATACCTTGGATGTTGAAGTGGTGGATATTCTGCGTGATCGCCAAGACCTGGAATTCAAGCGCGATTCAGTGGCCAAGGTTAAGGTTAAAAAGGGTGAACTGGTTATTGAGCGTTTTTACCCTCAAAACCTACTCCAAAAGCTCTCTTTGCCGGAAAAAGACATAGACGACTGGCGGCAACTGGTTGAAACCATAGCCATTGACTGGAACTATACCGGCGAGGTCATGACTCCGGCCGTGTTTGACAATCCCGGAAAAAACGAGCTGGTTCAAGGCCGCTACAAAATTCCAGGCGATGCCGGGCGCATTCGTCTAAAAATAATCGATCTAATTTCCGAAAGCCTTGAGATGGACGTGGATAATGGCTAGAGCTAAGAAGTCGGCCGTCTATCGGAGCGTTGCTGAAGACTTCGCCTTTTACACCTTTCTTTGGGATTTTTATGCCCAAAATCGTTCTGCCCTTCGAAGCCGCTACAAGCAATTAACCAAAGTCATTCTGGATTACAATAACCCGGATCGTAATCCTAAAGCCTTTCTCCGAAAGCCTCAATACGAGGCTTTGGAGATGTATGTTTTTCTGAAAGAATGCCTGAACTTGGCTCCGGTTCATAAAATTTTCGAAGACTGGCTTCACAAGCGCCCTCCCTTTGAAAAACGCTCTGACGATGCCGTTGGGGAGGAGCAGAAGACTCTTTTCGGGGCCATAAATCCCGAAGACTATGCCTTGGCCTTGTCTCGCCTCAAGAGACACGCCCAGAGTTACGCCAACTATATTTTCGCCTTGACTATGGGTGTTGGTAAAACACTTTTAATGGCCACCTGCGTTTTCTATGAGTTCTGCTTGGCCAACAGGCATCCCAGCGACAAGAGTTTTTGCCATAATGCCCTTATCTTCGCTCCAGACACTACAGTGTTGCAATCCCTAAAAGAAATTGAAATTTTTGACATGGAAAAGGTCTTGCCAAAAGACCAGGCAAACTGGCTTAGGCCAAACCTGAAGATGCAATTTTTGACCGAAACGGCCAGCACATTAAACGTATATCAGGGGTCAAGTTTCAATTTGGTGGTCTCAAATACCCAGAAAATAATCGCCAAAAGGCGCGCCAACCGTCCTGGCCCAGCTGCACGCCTGTTTTCCCCGGAAAAAAAAGGCGGCGGGCTTTCCAACCTCATGAAGCGTTACGCGGATATTTATGACTTGGATGAAGCCGAAATTTCCGAAGGGGATTTGGCCTTCAATCAACGGTTCCATACACTCTGTAAATTGCCGAACTTAGGCGTTTTCGTCGACGAGGCCCACCATGCCTTTGGCGCCGCCCTAGGAAAAGACATGGGCCTGGGCGCTCAATCAGATACCAGCCTGCGCACTACCATCAACCTTTTGGCCAGAACCCTTATGGATACCGGCAGCCACTTGGTGGCCTGCTACAATTTCACAGGTACTCCCTACGTCAAAGACGAATTATTGCCCGAAGTGGTCTACAGCTACGGCTTAAAAGATGCCATAAATGCCCGGTACTTGAAAACCGCTGAAGTGAAGCATTGTTCCGGCAATGTGAAATCAAGGGCCTTCATCAGAGAAACAGTGCGGCATTTTTGGGAGAAATACGGCGGCCAGACCTATGAAGGCATGACCCCGAAACTGGCTATCTTTGCCGCCACCATTGACGAATTGACCAAAGAACTTCGTCCGTCTGTGGAAGAAACCTTGGGTGAACTGGGCCTGGGCATTGAGCGTATCTTGGTCAATGTCGGCGATGAAAAAATTACCACAAACGACGACCTTCGAGCATTCAACAGCCTGGATACTACGGATTCCTCCAAGCAGTTTATTCTCTTGGTAGGTAAGGGTAAAGAAGGCTGGAACTGCCGTTCTCTCTTTGGGGTGGCCATGTTCCGGGAACCAAAATCTAAGATTTTCGTTCTCCAGGCCACCATGCGTTGCTTGCGTTCCATCGGCGATACCCAAGCTGAGGCGGCCATCTATCTTTCCGCAGAAAACCGGGCTATCTTGGATGCCGAACTCCAGCAGAACTTCCGCCTGCGCACCGATGAGCTGGCTGGTGAAAGCAGCGGAAATTCCAGTCAAGTTTTTCGGGTTAAAGTCTTGAAAGACGTCACCATAAAATTAAATCGCACCGAAAAACTCTACAAACTGGAAAAACGGGAATGGACACAATCTCTCAACCTGGCGCTGGCCGATATCTCTACCGATCGCTGGAGAGCCACTGTCCGGACTACCCATGGCCTGCTTACGGAACAGCAAGCCAAAAGTAGGGGGATTTTACGTGAAGAAGAACTTTCTCTGGTCCGTTATCGGTTCAGCCGCCTGACTTTATGCGCCGATATCGCCCGCTATCTCAATCTGTCCCCAATTGACATTGATGATATTCTCGTAAACTCGAAAGACGGTCTCGAAGCTGTCCTCGCTTTAGTGAATGAACATAACGAGGCCCTATATGAAGCAATAATACCCAATCTTTTCAATGCTCTATTTGAGCTTAAGTTCTATGAACGCAAAAATGTCGAAACCATCCGGCTAGTCAAAGAACCGCCCCACGACAAGGGTTGCTACGAAGTTCATGGACAGCCCGAATTAACCCGAATTTTAAGCAAATGTCAGCATGGCCCTTTTCCGAATATAAACTGGGCCAGCAAATCTTTTCACCTTGATACCTATTGCTTTGGTTCCAAGCCGGAACTTAGCTTCTTCGAAAGCCAGATCGGTCAAACCAAAATCAAGGAACTCTATCTCACCGGTATGCTTGTCCACGGGCAGAGCGACTTCCACGTCGCCTATATCGACCCGGAAAGCTATCTCCTGCGCCATTACTACCCTGATTTCCTTATTCTCTTGGAAGACAATACCTGGATGATGATAGAAATAAAAGGCGAAGATCAAATAGATAATGCCGTAGTCCAGGCCAAGATGGACTTCGCCTGCAACTTGGCCGAGGCGAGTAAAATGGTCTACAAGTTGGTGCCCAGTAAAGAGGCCAGCAAACAAATATTCGGACTGAATAAAGGCAACTGAGAACGAGGCTATCCGACAAAGGATACGAAATTCCCATTGAACGGGGCTTGTTCGCCATGACGGCAAACCGTGCCCTTGACCCTGCCAGTAAACTGTCAAACGAGCATTGGGTGGTCGTGTTTTAGAGGGAGAAGGAGGGCTGAACAGGCCGATTGGCGGCAACTTGGGGTTGGCTATGATGGTCGATGATTCCCTCCCGTTCGTGGCTATCTTTTGAGGGTTGGCCGCCAGTGGGCCGCCAGTTTGATTTATAGGCCGGGTTTTTTTGCATGAGATGAAGTTCCCGCAAGACCTCGCGGTTGTCCCGGCGCAGGGCTTCCAGTTCGGCCTGATGGGGGAAAGTTTGGCCCAAACTCTCGCGGGCCGTGACCAGTTCAGCGGCCTTTTTCACCTTTTCCTTTTCCGTTTCTTCGATATTGGCCTCAAACTTGTTCAGGAAGTTGTCCAGACGCTGGATGAAGCCCTGGATGTTGAACTCATCGCCCTTACGATATGAGAGGTTCAAGGGATTGTAGAGCCCGGTTTTGCCTTCCAGGACGAACTGGCAGCCCTGGCCGAAGGCTTCCACATGAACCTTAAATCCCCGGTACAGCCCCACCTTCTTGGCCTGTTCCGGCCGGTTCACCACGTCTTTCATGCCCCTGGCCACGACCAGTAAAAGGTCGGCCCGGTTCTTTTCCCCGTAGAGCTGCCCATCGGCCGCAAAATAGACTTCCTTGGTGGTATTTTTATCCCGGTGTTCTATTTCCTGCCGCCAAGCGGCGATTTCCTTTGCCGCTCGTTCCGGGTATTTCTCCAGGTTGGCCACCCGCCGCTCCAACTGGTGCTGGCTGCGTTGGAAGTTGGCCAGAACGGCCTCCATTTTTTTCAGTTCCGAAGCCAGCTTGACTTGGGTAAAGATAAGTTCGTTGCCCGTGGCGGCGGCCTTCATTTCAGCGGCGTTGGCCGCTTCGCCGGCCACATCCTCAATCACCCTGGCCAGGCTGTCGCCTTTTCGGAACTGTTCAATGCTTTCGGCCTTGACTTGCACCGTCTGCCACAGACTTTTGAAAATTTAAGGCTCTAAAACAATAAATAGAATATTTTTAAATCATTACCCCAAAGTATAAAGTGATATTTTTCTGGATTTTGTCTTTTTCTACTACCTATATACTACATTTGCCGATGATGGATAGTGGCAGGGAGTGGTGATGGATGGAGGCTTGCTTTCTATCCCAGGCGAATGAGCTCGCTATTTACCGCACACAGCAATGGTAACAAAAGAATCATCCGTAAGTGGCGTTCCCTCGTCGTTGCCGTAAAAAGCCACAGTGCCGAAGCCGACGGAGTGGAGCATGTCGCGAAGTTCTTCGTAGCGCAGAGGATACAGCAAAATATTGTTTTCCAGCGTTCTCCCGGTCTCTTTCAGAAAGAGTTTAGTAATAAAACGCAAATGCTCACCGGCCCGCACGTAAGAACGATAAAACTGCGTATTGGTAGTTTCTATGACCGGCAGAGAATCCACTTGCCGCGCCAAAATTCTGTCGTAATTCAGAATTTGTATGATGCTGATGCCGCCATTACTGAGTAGTGCATATATTTTGTTCAACATCTGCCGGATGCATTCAAGAGAATCAAGGTGTACCAAGGTGTTGCCGAGGCAGAGAATACCGTCAAATGAAGCGTGCGCGAACTCACGGTCAATGGCCAACATATCCAGAACGCGATAACTGACGTCAGCTTTGCCGTGTTCGGCCTGGGCTCGGGCGATCATACCCGGATCCAGGTCAATGGCGATAATTTTATTCCCCGACGCGCTGAAAAGCTCTGTCTTATTACCCGTGCCGCAGCCTATATCAAGCAACCGCTTTTTACCTGCAAGGCGTTCTTTGAAAAAATGTAATTCTTTGGCGTCCGTGTTGAATATTTCGTCATAATAGCGGCTGAGCTCCTGATAGAACCCCATGACACCCCCCCGTAACGGTCCTTATTTGGAAACACGCTTTAAAAACCTATCTCAATTATTACACGTTTGAGAATAGAATTAAAGACGTTATTGAATGGGTTGTGCCAAACCGTACTTTATTCTCAACGCTTTCAGAAACTGCCATTATCTTTCATTAGCTCTCATTTTTGTGAAGTATCTCTTCCCGTAAATGACGATAAATGCGCTTGAGCATCAGGGTAAAAATCAAACTCAAAAAGACTTTTTCTCGATACCCTTTTATTGGTAAGGATTGTATTGAATCTCATTTTGGATTATTCTTCGCTTTATCTGCTTAAACTGCTTTTTGCTTTCCACGGCGCACATTACCATAGATATTATCTAGGGTAATCCCCATATTCAAAAAAGGGTAGAGTCAAGACATCGCGCGACGTCTTGACTCTACCCTTTTTCAATTACTTGATTTCATTGCTAGTATTAGTCCGATTAATACGTGCGCCGTGGAAAGGCGCGTTTGTCCAGTGGGAGTTAGACCCACCCGGCAACTTTCGCTCCGGCCGGTAGCAATCGGGGCAGTCATGGAGGTAACAAAATGGCTGAAGCCCTCGGTGTAGAGGGTCCTTAAGGGACTTGGCGAGTGCGTCAGGCCGCAACCTGAGTGAACGCCTAGCAGGCCTCGAAACGATAAGATGTGGAAGCCGACCCTTCGTATTTATGGGGAAGGCTGTCAGCATGGGGGAAGAGAGCGAAAGACGCACTCCATGCTTCCACCGGGGTATTGGCGGCGGCATGCGCACATAGGACAGGCGTGGCAACACGGGAAGCCCCTTGGCATGGTTCCGGCGCGGGAACCAACTGTCGTCCGGTGACGGACAGGCCAGGTGCCCTGGGGTGGCGGATAGGCCCGTAGTACTGAAGATGCCGGGTAATGCCGGAGGAGGGAAGGGGCCTTAGTTCGGAACAAACGTTGAAAAGTAGGGAAGGAGATGGAGATTGGGGAACCTGAAAACTCCGGAAAAGATTCAGAAACTGCGGCAGGCGTTATATGCGAAAGCGAAGGGAGAACCTGAGTTTCGCTTCTATTTGCTGTATGACAAGGTGTACCGAGAAGACATACTGAACCATGCATATGCTTGTTGCCGCTCCAACAAAGGAGCGCCGGGCGCTGACGGTGTGACCTTCGAAGACGTCGAGACGTATGGCCGAGAGAAGTGGCTCGGGGAACTGGCAAGCGAACTCCGGGAAAAGACCTACAAACCCGGAGCGATTAGACGGGTGTATATACCGAAACCAAATGGAAAACAGAGGCCTTTGGGCATTCCGAACCTCAAGGACAGGGTATGCCAGACGGCGGCGATGATAGTGCTCGAACCAATATTTGAAGCCGATCTGCCGCCAGAGCAATACGCCTACCGAAGTGGAAAGAACGCCCAGCAAGCCGTTGTGAAAGTGCACAGTCTGCTGAACCACGGCCATCTGGAGGTGATTGACGCGGACCTATCCGGGTATTTCGATACCATACCCCACGCCGAACTCATGAAGTCGGTGGCCAGACGCATAGTGGATAAGCACATATTGAGACTTATCAAGATGTGGCTGGAAGCGCCGGTGGAAGAGGATGACGGCTCAGGGAGGCGGAAACGCACGACCAGGAACAAGGATGAAAGGCGGGGTATACCGCAAGGCTCCCCGATATCGCCCTTGCTGGCCAACCTGTATATGAGACGGTTCATAGCTGGTTGGAAGAAGTTTGGCTATGAGGAAAGCTGCGGAGCCAAAATCGTAACCTATGCCGACGATGTGGTTGTCTGTTGCCGAAGAGGGCGGGCGGACATGGCCATGTCTAAACTGCGGCATATGATGACGCTCCTGAAACTCACGGTGAACGAAGAGAAAACCCGTATTTGCCGAGTGCCTGAAGAAAGCTTCGACTTTCTAGGATACACATTCGGCCGTCTGCACTCTTACAGGAGGCGGAGGAGCTACATAGGCACCAAACCTTCCAAGAAGAGCGTTAGCCGACTAATCGAAAACATTCGCATCCAAACAGGGCGCAAAACGCTCTGGATGGAAGCCGGAGAAATGGTACGGACAATCAATCGCACCCTGAAAGGCTGGGCCAACTATTTCACACTAGGCGCAGTCAGCAAGGCTTATAGCCAAATTGACATGTACGTACTAAACCGGCTTTACCGGTGGGCTTGCAGGAAACATAAAGGAAAGAGCCGGGCGGTCAAGCGCAACCCCTATGAGTTCTTCTACGACAAACTGGAACTCATCAAGCTCTCCAAAATTCCGCAAACCCTTCCGTGGGCAAAGGCATGAAGTTCCGTCCGAAAGCCGGATGCGGGAAATCCGCACGTCCGGTTGTGTGTCCAGATAAGGCAAGCATGTTCAGCAGGGGACAGTCCTGCCGGGGTAATAGTCAGAGCCCCGTAGTTCGGATAGCGGAGGTTATGGAAACAGACCCTTCGAAGCCTATCGACAAAATCTTCTTGGGGGAGATTACGAGTCACCGGGCCGTATCAAAAGAGAACGCATTGTGGCCTCGTAAGTGCTAATTCCGAGGGTCGAGCCTGCAACCGGATGGCGAAGGCAGAATGAACAGCCGAAGACTGACTGACACGGCTGCTCACCTCGGCGGGGTGGAAGCGACAGCACGGTGACAAGGACATGCTGAGCAACTGGAGAAACCCTCCTAGTCCCGACCGAGAAATCGGCGGAGCAAGGTAGGCCGTATAACCGGCGACACCGGGAAATCGGTCGAAGACGAGAGGGTGGCGGCTGGGTCCGTAGTAGCGTGGAAGCGGGGCAATGCCCGTGGAGCAAAGGGACCCTGCCATCTGCAAGGTCTCCGACGTAAGGAAGGCAAGGACGAGATGATAAAGGCGTCCATAGATTTGCAGGACCTGAGGAGGAGAATATACGTCAAGGCGAAGGCTGAACCGTCCTGGCGTTTCTGGGGACTATACGTCCACGTCTGCAAGATGGAGACTCTGCGCCTAGCGTATGAAATGGCTAAACAAAGCGATGGTGCTCCTGGAGTAGACGGAGTAACCTTCGAAGCCATTGAAGCGGAAGGGGTGGAGACGCTACTTGAGCAGCTACGGGACGAACTGACGAGGCACACCTATCATCCCCTCCCAGCTCGGAAGCAGGAGATACCAAAAGACGGAGGCAAAGTCCGCGTCTTGTCTATCCCGGCAATACGGGACAGAGTGGTGCAAGGTGCGCTCAAGCTCATACTCGAACCTGTTTTCGAGTCGGACTTTCAACCGGGGTCGTTTGGATATCGGCCCAAACGGACAGCGCACGGCGCAATCAAGCGGGTGACCGAAGCAATAGTCCAACGGAAGACGCGTGTCCTCGACATTGACCTGCGAGCCTATTTTGACAATATCCGGCACGACCGGCTGTTAGAGAAAGTGGCGCAACGGATAAATGACGCGGACATAATGCATCTCCTTAAGATTATGCTGAAAGCATCTGGCAAGAAAGGCGTTCCGCAGGGCGGCGTGATTTCTCCCTTACTCAGCAATCTGTACCTCAACGAGGTGGATAAAATGCTGGAGCGAGCCCGGGAGGTCACACGCAGCGGCAGGTACACTCATGTCGAATATGCGCGTTTTGCGGATGACATAGTGGTACTGATTGACGCCTACAAGCGCCATGACTGGCTAATAGGAGCAGTGACCAAACGCTTACGAGAAGAGTTCGGCAAGTTGCAGGTTGAAATCAATGATGAAAAGAGCCGAATGGTCGACTTGGAACGAGGCGAAAGCTTCGGGTTTCTGGGATTCGACTTCCGCTATCTCCGCAATCTTCGCGGAGTGATGCGGCCGCATTACACGCCCAAGCTCAAAAAGCGGACGGCGTTGCTGGGGAAGCTCAAAGAGGTGTTCCGCCGATATCGGTCGCAACCGATTGAGAGGGTGATCAGCCTAATCAATCCGAAGCTACAGGGATGGGTGAACTACTTCGCGGTTGGGTACTCCAGTAAGTGCTTCAGCTACATCAAAGACTGGGTAGAGAAGAAGGTCAGGCGCCACTTGGCGCAAGCCCGGAAACAAAAAGGCTTCGGATGGGAGCGGTGGAGTAAATCCTTGCTGTACGATACGTTAAAGCTGTTCAACAGCTATCGAGTTCGACGCGAAGGAATGAAAGCGGCCTCATCGCGATAGGTCCCATAAGCCTTGATGCGAAGCAGATGGGAGCGCGCAGTGCGGGAAATCCGCACGCTGCGTGCGACGTGGCGGGGGTTGGAAACGTAGTCAGATCGGAAATCTTTCGCTCGGCTGGCGCGCCAGTCCTCGACCCTACTGATGAGCAGGGTGTCGAAACGGAGCCAAACGGAAAACCGCACGGCACCTTGACTCTACGAGCATTTTCCATGAGGACCTCCCTCGGCTATGATTGAGGCTATTTTATCACATGTCTCGTGTAGACGTTACCTAGGAGATGGATTGCTTCGCTTCGCTCGCAATGACGGCAATGCAAGCGCTTCCTTTATTTTCCGCAGCATTGCTTAAATTTTTTGCCCGATCCGCAGGAACAGGGGTCGTTACGGCCGATTTTGGGGGCGGCGCGGGTTTGGGGTTTTTCCGGTTCCCTGGTCTGGCTGCCGTGAGAGAGGGTCAAGCGCTGAGGGCTCTCCTTGGGGGCCAGGTCGGCCACCTCTTCTTCACGCCTGACCCGGACATGGGTGATTAGCGAGGTGGACTCGGCCCGGACCCGTTCAAGCATTTCGCTGAACAGGTCGAAACCCTCCCGCTGATATTCGCGTAAAGGATCCCTCTGGGCGTAGCCGCGCAGGCCGATGCCGTCCTTCAGGCGGTCCATGGACAAAAGGTGATCCCGCCACTGGCTGTCCAGGGCGTGAAGAAGGAGCCAGCGTATAAGCTCATCCGAAAGATTCGGCCCCAATTCCTCCCGGCGGGCCAAGCAGGCCGTCTTAGCCCGGTCATAGATGTCCTGGGCCATGGCGTCACCTGTCAGGGTCTCAAAATCGCCGATGGTCACCTGAAAACCGAAAGAGCGGCCGACTTCGCCGCTGAAGGTTTCCCAATCCCAGTTTTCCGGCTCGGTACGGCTGTCGGCGAACTGGTCCACCAGTTTCAGCACCTGGGCCTCGAACATGCCCAGCACCTGTTCGGTCAGGCCGTCTCCGGCCAGGATGCGGCGGCGCTGGCTGTAGATCACCTCCCGTTGCCTGTTCATGACATCATCATATTCCAAGAGGTGTTTACGTATTTCAAAGTTATGGGTTTCCACCTGTTTTTGAGCGTTTTCAATACCCCGGCTGATGAGCTTGGCTTCCAGGGGCACCCCCTCGGTCATGCCCAGGCGCTCCATGAGGCCCTTGAAACGGTCTCCCCCGAAAATGCGCATGAGGTCGTCTTCCAGGGACAGGTAGAAACGCGACTCGCCCGGGTCGCCCTGGCGGCCGCTGCGGCCCCGGAGCTGATTGTCGATGCGCCTTGATTCGTGCCTTTCCGTGCCCAGAATGAACAGCCCGCCCAAGTCCGGAATGCCCGGCCCCAGGACTATGTCGGTCCCCCGCCCGGCCATATTGGTGGAAATGGTCACCTGTCCCTTTTGTCCGGCCTGGGCTACTATGAGGGCTTCCCGCTCATGTTGCTTGGCGTTAAGAACATTGTGGGGCACCCCCTTTTTTTTAAGCATTTCGGAAATATGTTCCGAATGGCTTATGGAGATGGTGCCCACCAGAACAGGCTGGCCCTTCTGGTGAAGGGCTTCTATTTCGTCCACCACCGCATTGTATTTTTCCCGGGCGGTGCGGTAGATGACGTCCTGGTGATCCAGGCGGATCATGCGGCGGTGGGTGGGGATGACGGTGACGCCAAGCTTGTATATCTTGGCGAACTCGGCCGCTTCGGTGTCGGCCGTGCCGGTCATGCCGGCCAGTTTTTCATACATGCGGAAGTAATTCTGGAAAGTGATGGAAGCCAAGGTCTGGTTTTCACTTTCAATCTTGACTTTTTCCTTGGCTTCCAGGGCTTGGTGGAGGCCATCGGAATAACGGCGGCCAGCCATGAGGCGGCCGGTAAATTCATCGACAATGACCACCTGCTTGTCGGCCGTGACTATGTAGTCCTTGTCCCTGGTGAATACAGCGTGGGCCTTGAGGGCCTGGGTCAGATGGTGGAGAATTTCTATGTTGGAGGAATCATAGAGATTGGGAAGACCCAGGATATCTTCGGCCCGGGCCACGCCCTCCTCGGTGAAGCTGGCGTTGCGGCCTTTTTCATCAACGGTATAGTGCTCGTTCCGGTTCAACTGAGGGATGACCCGATCGGCCCGGAGGTAGAGGTCGGTTGATTTTTCGGCCGGGCCTGAGATTATGAGGGGGGTGCGGGCCTCATCAATAAGAATGGAATCGACTTCGTCAACGATGGCGAAATAAAAATCCCGCTGGACATAATCCTCCAGGCGGGATTTCATGTTGTCACGCAGATAGTCGAAACCGAATTCGTTGTTGGTGCCATAGGTGACATCGGCCCGGTAGGCATCGTGACGTTCCCGGTCGGTCAGGCCGTGGACGATGACGCCCACCGACAGGCCCAGAAAGTGGTAGAGGCGGCCCATCCATTCGGCGTCGCGCCGGGCCAGGTAATCGTTGACAGTTACCACATGAACGCCCCGGCCGGCCAGGGCGTTGAGATAGACCGGCAGGGTCGCGGCCAGGGTCTTGCCTTCTCCGGTTTTCATCTCCGCGATTCGGCCTTCGTGCAGGGCCAGGCCGCCCATCAACTGGACGTCAAAATGCCGCTGGCCCAGAGTCCGGCAACCGGCTTCGCGCACGGCGGCGAAGGTTTCGGGCAAAAGATCGCCCAAGGTTTCGCCCCGGGCCAGCCTCTGTTTGAAAACATCCGTCCGCCCGGCTAGGGCTGCGTCCGAGAGAGACCTAAACTCGGCTTCCAACTGGTTGATGCGGTCCACAAGCAGACTGTAGCGTTTTATCTCCCGGTCATTGGCCGTACCGAAAATTTTTCGCAAAACGGATTTCATAGTCACCCCGCAACGCCGGGAAAGCGCCGGTTGTTGGATTCGGACGGTAAACCTGCGAATGGATCAGGCAGCCGGAAGGCGAAGGTTTTTCAAGGCCCGACCGCGCCCCCGTAGTGTTGGCCGCCGCGGCCGCCGGCCCCCTCGAACTTGACATCCTTAAACAGGGTCGGCGAGACAGCGGCCAGTATTTCCAGCGGGTTGGCGGGCACGCCCCCGAGAAGGACTTCATAGTGCAGGTGGGGTCCGGTGGTTCGCCCACTGTTGCCGCTTCTGGCCACGGACTGCCCGCGGTGGACGGTCTGGCCAGCTTCGACCAGGGCGCTGTCCAGGTGCCCGTAACGGGTGACCAGACCGTAACCATGGTCAATGGTCATCAAGAGGCCATAGCCGCCGGATTGGCCTATGGCCAGCACCGTGCCGTCGGCCGGGGCGCGAACCAGGGTTCCTATGGGCGCTGGTATGTCCAAGCCGCGGTGAAAGTCCGACGAACGGCCGGGGAAGGGGGAAAGACGGTAACCGAAACGGGAGGAGATAGCGGAATTGACAGGCAAAATAGAAGGAGTGGCGGCCAGTATGGAACCTGTCCCGCTCATGCTTTCGTTGATGGCGGTCAGATTCAGCTCGGCCTGGGCGGCCAGGGCCATCAGACGTTCCAGTTCCTGGTTCAGACTGCGGAGCACGTTGCGGGAGGAATTCTCCCGGCTTTCCAGGCCGCTGCCGCCGAGCCCGCTATGTTCGGCCCAAGTTACTGCGGCGGCCAGGCGGGGCTGGACTTCTTCATCCGCCGCATCCCGGGGCAGCCCCAATTGAACTCTTATTTCGGCGGACAGGGTTGACTGGTCAGAGGCCAACAGGCTCAATCGGTGTATTGTCTCTTCCAAGGAACCCAAGGCGGAGGCAAAAGTCCCCACCTTGGCCTCCAGGGCGTCTTTGGCGGCCCTAAGGGTCTCCACTTCACTTGAGCGGTCCACGAATCGGCCCCTGGTGCGGTAGGAATGGAAGGAGTAAACACTCAAAAAAAACATGACCGCCAAGGTAATGACAGTCATGGCCGCCAGCGTCGCCGGGCGGAAGTAGAGGCTTCGGACCTGACCCCGGCCTCCGGGTATGAAGCATATATTGAGGCGGTTGGCTTGGCTCAAACAAAACTCTCCAAACCAGTGGGCGGCTTTAAAACTCCAGCTTATTCCTTCCCTTTATTTATCACATTTCCATTGGGCTGGCAAGGGTCGGGCTGCGGCTTAATAAGGCTGGAATACTTGGATTTTACTGGTTGTGGGTCCAGGCCGTGGTCATCAGGCGGCCGGCCGGAAGGTTCCGCCCTGCCTTGGTGACCATGGCCGTCATTTGAAAGGTGCCTTCAGCGCCTGCCCTGAGATAGGCAGGATAGATGTAGGCCTGCCCCTTGGCCACCACCTCGCCTTTTTCATCCATCAGACTCAAGGCTAGGGTCACGGCCTGGTGGGCCTGGTCGGAATTGTTCCTAACATGGCCCGACAGGCGAAGGTAGCGCGCGTGGTTGAAAAAGGTCCAAGTGTACTCCAGGACGTCAATGTGAAGGCTCTCCGGGGTGCGCACGGCCGAGCGGCCGGTATGGGTCAGGACATCCGGCTGAGGGTTGGGGAAGCAGGCCAAAGTCAGGACCGCGATTAAAGCCAGGGCCGCGGCTCGGCCCAGACGCGAGGCGGGACAAGCTTGATTCATATCTTTTCCATCCTTCGGATGAACGCCTTTCACTTTGACCTCACTCATTACGGGCATTGGTCAGGAGGCGCACATGCCTGACGGGCCCCTTAAGGCCTGAACGGGGGCGGCTGGTCTTCACCATAAGATGAAAGTCGCCTTCGGCGCCGTTTGGAAGGTATTCCGGCCGGACCCGGGCCTCGCCCATGCCCACGGCCCGGCCGGTTTCATCAAAGAGTATGGCATAGAGAAATACAGGACGCTGGGCGGCCCCGCTTCTGTTCCTGACCCGGCCGGAGACGACCAGAGCCTCGCCGGCGGCCGAGTAGTTCCAGCGAAAATTCTCTACTTCGACTTTCAGGCTGATTGGAGCCAATTCGGCCACATCGGCCTTGATGGGCGGTTTCAGGCCGTATTCAGGCGCCGCGGCGCAGGAGACCATGGCCAACAAAAGGGCCAGGAGACCGGCCAAGCCAAAGGAACCCCCTATGGGGCTTCTGGACATGGGCGGATCAGAGATAGCGGCGGGCGGCCCGCTTCAGGCGGGCTTTGGCCCGCCTCAGATCCCGGCGAGCCTTCTTGCCCGTGGCGGACTCCAACCGGGCGGAGACGGCTTTGATTTCCGGCTTGACCGTCCGGGGGTTTTCCGCAGCCGGGGCCGGCTTGTTTTCAGTCTGGAGAACGGCGGCGGTGACTTCAAAGCGGTTCATAGCTTTGAGCCCTTCCAGGGTTTTGACTTTATCCTTCAATTCATTGAAGGGGAGCTTGGACAGTTTGACGGCCTTCTTGCCGGCCATGGTTCACCTCTGGGAAGTTTTTGAGGCCTTAGGGCCTCTTCGGGAGAAGATATTTATAGCTTAAAAAGCGGCTTTTGGCAAGACCGCCGCTTGCCTCTCCCAGGGCAATCGCTTGAAAGTTGGCGTCAAATAATAGTCAAATAATCACTCTTGTCCAAAATAAATATTTGAATTTCATATAAGTCCCCCTGGTTGTAGAATGGTGGTAGCACCCAACCAAACCGGCACTAAGCCGATAACAACCAAGGGGTAGAATCAATGA
>Ga0099364_10004856_pt1 | contig 20217 bp, 13 predicted proteins | sample TergutTh196P3_FD_73070 | JGI IMG/M metagenome (GOLD analysis project Ga0099364, IMG submission 73070) | Microcerotermes parvus P3 segment gut microbial communities from Pointe-Noire, Republic of the Congo - Th196 P3 | ecosystem: Host-associated > Arthropoda: Insects > Digestive system > Gut ... | reverse complement strand
CGATTTTGTCGGCGTACCATCAACGACTATATCGCCCGGATTGTCCGAGTGTTCTCATGGGGACTCGAAGAGGAATTGGTCAAGCCGGAAACAGCGGCCCTGTTGAAAGCCGTCAAGCCCCTGCCCGAAGGCTATCCCGGCACATACGATCACGATGACCGTGAAGATGTGCCCGATGAGGTTATCAAGCGGACTTTACCGTTTATGCCCCCGGTTCTACGGGCGATGGTGCAGGTCCAACGGCTGACCGGTTGCCGCCCGTCGGAAATCTTCGATATGCGAGTGGGGCAAATTGACAAGCATTCCGACCCTGATCTTTGGCTTTATTGCCGCTCCAAGCACAAGACAAAGAAAAAGACCAAACAGAAAAAGATCATCCCGCTTGGCAAGATAGAGCAGGGTTTGATCGCCCCGTATCTTGAGGGTAAAAGTGTGGAGCAGGCGGTATTTAGTCCGCAAACAGCAATGGAAGAGCGGAATGCCGAACGGCGAGCGAATCGTCAGACGAAGATTACGCCATCTCAGGCGGCGAAGGCCGAGGCTCGTGCTACAAAACCTCGGAAGTTTTCTGAGTGTTACAATCGGCATTCTTACGGGCAGGCGGTGGAATACGCGATTGCCAAGGCCAATAAGGCCCTGCCGGATGAGGAGCAGATTCCCAAATGGACTCCCTATATGCTCCGTCACACAGCGGCTACGGCGATGGAATTGGAGGAGGGACTCGATGAAGCGCAGGCGTTACTTGACCACACATCGGCCAACACTACCCGGCGGTATGCTCACGCACGTCTCAAAAAGTTAAAGGAACTGGCTCGTAATCGCAGTAATCCGTTTGGTACCGAAGAGGTTGCGGCAACGGATGAGAAAGCGACAGACCAGTCGTAGTATGAGAATTGTTTGCTCCCGTCGCACCGGTTGTTTCCGGCGGCGGGTCAAACCTTGCCGGACTGGCTTGTCCTGCAAGGTCTTCTACGAGGGGAGGGGCGCTAACACGCGGCCATTCTTTATCCCCTCACGAATTTCTCGGCACACCCGGTCCCCCAGGCCACTGTAGTGGGGAGTCTCGCATTTACGTAGTGGCACTACCAGCCGATCTGGGCAGGCAAAAGCATCTTTTGATTGAGAAAAGAGCAAAGAATCGTCGCTCTGTATCAACCTAATTTGTTGAAGCATAGCAGGTTACAACTATTTTTGAGAAAATCATAAATTTTTTCAGGAGTGGATTTTTTTTCACTATAATTAACCTTTAGAGGCTACCAATGTCGGTAGACTCAAATCATTTTAGTCAGAAAGACGAGGTGTTTTATGCGTGAAATTGAGCCGTTGTTAGGAATTCGTGAAATTATGAAAATATTTCGTTTAAGCCAGGTGTCCGTCTATCGCAAAGTCGCAGCGGCACGATCGGGTAGCGAAGGACGTAAAAATCCAGATCGACTTCAATCCGAAGCGGGTCGCGGCATATCGGCTACTTGGTTACGAAAATCGAAAGATGCGAGACGAGGATTTTCACGACGACAAGGTTTCCGCCGGAGATATTGGAGCCGGTCATTCCGTGACGGCGTTGTACGAGATTGTTCCCGTCGGGGCGATGGTGCCGGGAAGTGTCGATAAATCACGGTATGTCGACAACGACGACGTTAGCCGCCTCGCCCTGCGAGGCGATGACCTGGCAGACGGGTTAATGTTTGTCAAGCTCCGTTACAAGGCCCCAGACGGCGGCAAGAGCGAGTTGCTCGAAACGCCGGTTGCCGCTCAAGCGATGCCCATGTCCAACGACTTCGAGTTTGCCGCCGCCGTCACCCTGTTTGGAATGTTGCTCCGTGACAGTCGTTATTCCGGCGACGGAAATTGGGACACCGTACTGGAACTCGCCAAACCCGGTGACGATAAATATCGCAAGGAATTCGTTGAACTCGTCAAGCAGGTAATGATGGCAAAGCCTGCAATGCAACGACCTACAGGGCCGACGCGATCACAAGAACTGATTGGTTTTCTCGATTGAGATTGAAACCTGCCTTCGGTTATGCTAAAATCACAATGAACTTGAGAAGGAGAATCCTATGTCCCCGTTTGGTTTCGGTCCAATGAGTTCGTTTTACGATGATGATTTCGAAAACGGCCCCGATCCGCTTTTTCTTGATGAGTTTATTTTCTACGAGGAAGACGATTCCTACCGAGGAACATGCCCGAACTGCGGCAATCGGATGAAAATTCGGAGCGATGCCGAGAAGGTTCGCTGTCGGAACTGTGGCAGCAAGTTTCGAGTCAACTGACTTTTTTCGCAAGAGTAGCGACTATGCCGGAGCGTAAGCGAATACTTTTTTCCTGGATAGGCCATGCGGACCTTCGTGGAATGGCAGCTTCGTTGTCACAAGAACAACAGGAACTTCTTTGTTCCGAGATCAATGGATTGGGTCGTTCTTCCGCATCAGCGATGGGCCCGATTCATACGCTCTTGGACCTGCACACCTTTGACGAAATCCACCTGCTCTCGAATTATCCGGCATGGGCAGTCGATCTCTACGTCAAATGGATTGGCCACAAAGTCCAAGTCCATACTCTCAAGGTCGACGATCCCAGTAACTATCGGGATGTTTTCACCGCGACCAACGCTTGTATTGCCGACATTTATACGACGATCCTTTTGAAAGATGCCATCGAGTTCCATTTCTTTTTGAGTCCGGGTACGCCGACGATGGCCGCCGTCTTCGTGTTGCTCGGCAAATCTCGGTTTCCTGCGAAATTTTGGCAGACACACCAAGGGACTGCCCGTGAAGAAGACATTCCCTTCGATTTGTCCGTCGACTTTTTATCGGAGATTCTCAAGGATTCGGATTTGGCGTTCCATCATCTTGCCAGCCGACCGCCACAGGAAATCGAGGGGTTTGAAAACATCAAAGGTGAAAGCGTTGCTATTCGGCAGGTTGTGGACCGTGCCCGGCGAGTAGCGTTGCGGGATGTATCTGTACTTTTACTCGGCGAAAGCGGAACCGGCAAGGAGCTTTTTGCCCAAGCGATCCACAATGCCAGTCGACGGAAGGACAAGCCTTTTATCGCCCTGAATTGTGCCGCATTTCCGGAGTCGCTGATCGAATCCGAACTTTTCGGACACGTCAAAGGGGCATTTACGGGAGCTGGTGGTAACAAAGACGGAGCCTTCAAACTGGCCGACGGCGGTACGCTCTTTCTTGATGAGATTGGCGAATGTCCTCTGGTCCAACAGGCGAAGTTGTTGCGAGTTCTTCAGCCTCCGCTTGGAACCTCGCCGTGCTGCCGGGAGTTTGTACCGGTTGGGGGGCAGGCGACGGTCCGTTGTGATGTTCGGATCATTGCGGCAACGAATCGGAACCTGATTCAAGAAGTTGCCGCCGGTCGATTTCGGGAGGACCTTTATTACCGTTTGGCGGCGGTGAATGTCAAGTTGCCACCACTTCGGGAGCGAAAGGGGGATGTTCTTACCCTTGCTCAATCGTTTCTCGACAAGATCAATGAGGATTTCGAACGGTTGGAAAAGGGCTACGAATGCAAAAATTTTTCTGCAAGCACAAAGAAATTTGTGAAATCTTACGATTGGCCCGGTAACGTTCGCCAGCTTTCCAATGCCGTTCTCCAAGCGGCGGTCTTATCGACAGGAGCGGTCATTCAGAGGGAGGAAATTGAGGCTGCGGTTGCCGAATCACTTGTGTCGGAATCATTTCCTGTCATCACCTTGGAAGACGGATTTTCGCTGGAAGAGTACCTTAATTCCTTGCAGCGCAAGTACATCGAGAAAGCAATCGAAGAAGCCGATAGTCTCACCGAAGCAGCCCGGCTACTCGGATACAAGAATTACCAGACGCTCGCCCACCAAATGAAAAAGTTTGGAATGCGGTAGAGCGAGGCAGAAATCGGACCGAACGGAATTTTTTCGGTTCGGCACGGTATCTGCGTATAGGGAAATAGCAAGGCGCAAACAGTGGCCCTTTCGATAACTTCACAATGCAATGGAGAAAGCCATGAAAAGACGAGAATTCTTGGTGACTGCCGGGCTTATACCGCTTACCGGAATGTTTTTTCCCGCAGCGGAGGCGATTACCGAAACCGTGACTGGATCGGCTGTCGAACCCGGTGGGCAGGCAAGCAAGCCCGAAGTTCTCAAAACCGTCCGACGGTACCTTTCCAAAAATTATAAGTGGTGCCCCGTACATCCCTATTCGGACGAGAACAAATTGGTTTTGGAGGCCGCCATCAACGAAGATTGGGAAACGCTCAAACAGTGTCTTGATCGGGATTCATCGTTGCTTACCGTGAAGGCTCAAGTCGTCGAAATTTACAAAAATGACGACAAAAAATACCCTCCGAATTACTACGTCGGTTTGACCTTGTTCCATATCGTTGCCACATGGTCTTCCAATGCTGTTGAGGCATTGAAATACCTTGTTTCCATTGGGACTGATGTCAACATTCGTGGGGGGAACGATAGAATTCCACTCCACCTTGCCGCTACGTGGTCTAACAGAGTGGAGGTTCTCCAATTCCTCGTTTCTCAAGGAGCCGATGTCCATACGAAGGATTTGTGGGGGCGTACTCCGCTACACTATGCTGCGGATAATAAACTGGAGTCTGCCGGGGAGATTTTGAAATATCTGGAAAGCGCTTGACAATAAGCCACCAACTGAAACGATAACACCGTTTACCTCACACCCTCTGAAAGGACAAGCCATGATAATCACACGCACCGAAGTGGTCGAACGCCTCCAGAAACTCGACAACTGCAAGTCGGCGATGAATTGGCTCTGGAAACTTCTTCCGTTCCTCCGAAAGCTCCGATGGAGTCATCTTTGTCCAAAGAGCGTGCCTCTTCATTGGGGTTGGTCCGTTGCCGTGGAGATTCCATGCCCGGACTGCAAACGAGGACGGTTGAATCTCCAGTTGTACAAAAAAGATTTTGGCGCGAACTCCTCCCTTCGAGCATTCGGCAAGGAGTTTTACGAACAGTTTTCCGAGGTTCCTCACCGAGTTGAACTGAAATACGACGGAAATCTTTCGGACAGGTTGGAGCGATTCTTCAGGGAAAAATTCGAACTCGCCCCCGCCTTCGCCGATTCGTTGCCGTGGAATGACGTTCCGACGAACATCAAGTCGTCTATTGATGCTTCCCGGAAGGCTTTTGAAAAAGTCCGGGAATACGGTCTCGACGCAAACCTAATTGAGCCGAAATTTTGCCTACGTTGTGGTTCGGCGTTGGAACACTTAAAATTCGGTTTTATGAAAAAGAGCTTCGAGTTAAGAATCCATTACACGGATACCTCGGAACACGTTCACGTCAAAAACCTTGTTCCCCGCGACCTCGAACTCATGGCTCGCTTCCTTCAAGGAAAAGTCCGTCCCGTCGCCCCCTCCCTGTGGCTGGATATGGGATTCACGGAAATGACTCTCAACAACGATGTTGGACGACTCATGGAACTTTTCGGAATCGTGAAGTAACGCTGTCTCTTTCTCGAATTATCCCCCAATACGCAATGGCCAACATGGCAACGACGACGACAAATGATCTGATACGACAGATGCTTGAAGAGCTTTGTTCTATCGGAATTTTCAGTACCGACGAGGTACTTGACGCCGTTTTATCGGCTCCGAATTTATCGGTCTCACAGAATCCCAAGACGGACGCCCAAAGGATTCTTCTTTTGCGCCCTGAGCAGTTGGGGCGAATCCGTCAATTGATTATCGATTCCAAAATACTGGATTCGCCGGAATTGTTTCGTGAATTTCTGGATTCTCCGAAATTCGGACAGTTTGTCACTCCCAAGGATTTGACCCGCATCATGGTAGCGATGATCGTTCCACAGGCTTCGGAACGCCTTTGCGACCCGGCTTGCGGTTCCGGTGGATTACTCGTCGAAGCGAGCAACTATTTGCGGCGACAATCGGCGAATTCTACCGTCGGTACTGAACCGAAGTTGTTTGGCTTTGACATCAATCGCGTGATGGTGAGCATTGCCGAGAAAAACCTGACGATTAACAACACTCGCCCTTTTGCGATCAATCATTACGATGCTCTCTCTCGCAACATGGTCAAAGATGAATTTGATGTCATCTTGATGGACCCTCCGATGGGCGGGAAGATTGATCTCCTGTCACTTGATCCCCTGTTAAAAGAGATTTGCGACACCAAGCGACTTGAGTTGCTCTTTCTCGCCTTGGCTCTTCGGATGCTCAAACCCGGAGGACGAGCCGCCGTAGTTGTTCCCGATAATGTACTGACTGCATCGACTTCTGCTCACCGTCAAATACGTCAGAGTCTTGTCGAAGACAACCGCTTATTCGCTATTGTCTATTTGCCAGTGGGACTTTTTCCCGGAACAATGGTGCAAGCGAACGTTTTGTTCTTTGAAAAAAGAGGATATACGGATGACGTCTTTCTGTACAGTCTCAGAAAAGCGACACTCAAAACCCACAATCACGAGACCACCGGACGATTTGATGATCCCGAATGGCACGAACTTCTCGAAAAATGGGCACAGTGGAAGAATCGGCAAGGTGATTTTTCTGACCGTTCACAGTCAGCGTTTTACGTAACACGCAAAGACGTAGCCGAAAAGGAGTATGGGTTGTCATTTGACACCTATCGAATAAAAGAGAATAAAGCGGTGCCCACAGAACAACCCGAAGCGATTCTCGAAGGACTTCGGGAGATGGAAGCGCAGATTACAGATAATTATAGGAAACTGGAGTATTTTTTCCGCAGTCAACTATCGCAATGAGGGAGATTGTCAGGTGACTTCATTGGTTGAAATCCAGGCGGTGGCAACGGTGGAACGTGGAAGGTTCGTTCCCGCCGCCCACTTGAAGAACATGCGGAACGGATATGTCCCTTATATCCGCCCTTCTGATTTTACGAACGCACACAACCTGGCGGCGGAGCTCGGCTTGCCGAAAGAAGACCTGGTTCATCACCGGTTGAACCTGCTACCCCAAGGAACGACTCTGATCGTCCCCCATTATGGTCGCCTTGGAGACCTTTTTCCCAAGGCCATTCTCCTTACGACCGAAGCCACTACCAACCAAAACGTATTTTCAATTATTCCGAACCTTAAACATTGCCATCCGAAGTATTTATGTTACGCAATCCAATACGAGATTGAGTGCCTTATCGACGATTTGGGATTTAGTTCTGAATTGTCCACTCGCACCTTATGTGAAATGGAGATTCCGCTTCCATCCCTTCCCGAACAGGCTGAAATTGTGGACATCCTCGATGCTGCCACACAAATTGTCGATTTGCGGCAACGCCAACTCGTGATGCTTGGCGAACTGATCAGGTCGACGTTTCGGTCGATGTTCGGAAATACTGCCGTTCAAACAACCAAACCGCTGGATGCTTGTACCGAGCTTTACCTTCCGCGTCCACTTGGAAAACAAGATGAAGAGACTGATGATTCGGAGGAAGAGGAAACACTTCCTCTCGTCACCCCCGGTGATATTCATGGAACGTGGATTCGCCAAACTCGACGAACTATCACAGAGCAAGAAGTATCGCAGTCGAATTTGAGAGCGCTACCGGAAAAAAGTATCGTCATCATCACACGCGGAGCACGAAGCGGCTTGCCAGGAATACTGTCTTTTCCAGCCGTCATCGCGCCCAACTGTATCGCCCTACCTCCATCGACTGAATACGTACCGGAATTTTTGTTTTACCACTTGATGTCGAACTTGAGCGGTATTCAAAAACTTCAAGAGGGTGCCGCGATGCAAATGCTGCCGACGCGCGCCTTGCGGGAATTGCCTGTCCCCATCGTACCACCGGAAAACCAGCGTCGTTTTGCCGATTTCGCCGGAGACGTGGAAGAGCAGTGGCAACTGATCGACCGTTCCCGATTGAATTCCGAAACGCTCTTTGATAGACTGCTTGACGACATATTTGCGTAACATGCGTCATCGTTTGTTACCAAACCAATCGCAGGGGAATCATCCATGAAAGAAGCCAGAATTACGAAAATCTCGCTTGAAAACTTTAAGGGCACCAGAATTACGAAAATCACGCTTGAAAACTTTAAGGGCATTGGAGCAAGAACGGAAATCCCGATTGCGCCGCTGACGCTCCTGTTCGGTGGAAACAGTACCGGAAAGAGCACGGTCCTGCACGCCATCGCCTACGCCGACGAAGTTTTACGCGGCAGAAATTGCAACGTCGACACGACACGCCTCGGCGGCGAAAGCCTGCGCCTTGGCGGTTTCGACGAAATCGTACATAAACACGACAAGAATGCGACCGTCAAAATGCGTTTCGATCTCGACTTGAGCAATGTTGATCTGGCAACGTATTACGACGCGTTTTACAAAATTGAAAAATTCGATTTTGACGAGATTGAGAAATTCGGTCTTGACGGCCCTACGGGAGACATCGATATCGAAAAAGGGCGAAGGCTTTTTCGTGAAACCGCCAATGCGTTGATTGATCAAGGAATCGGCTTGGACATAAAGTCCGCCTGGGTTGAATTCGAAGTTGGTTATTCAAAGGAATACGATCCCTTGAAAAAATTGGGACCGATGGTCTTATCCTATAAGATCGGTATCGACAATCTGTGGATCGCTGAAGTGGAGCTTGGCGAATACCCCGGGCAGGACGGAGTGACGGGCCGACAGGAAAATCGCAAGTGTTTCCCTGCTGTTCTGAAAAAATTCAACTACCTCCACCCGGCCTTGTTCAACGGTGTGGTTTCCTGCGACGGCATTGGAATCGTGGGTATACTCTACCCAACGCTGTTTCCGCTGTTGGACCAACTCTATTTTCATTCTCGCGAAACCTCGACGAGTTTATTGAGCCGTCTTGGAGAACAATATGGCAGAGAGGCCCGGCTGGATATTGTGGAGAATAAGGGAGGATTGGCGGCCATCCCTGAAATGCTGCCGGAACCTTCTTGGAAATCGCTTGAAACGGATGCAAACCTGGCAACCGTGAAAATTTACAACCGCAAGTATCTCGACTCTTCGACGGGAAAGGAACTTGACTACGAACATTGGATCGCCATTTCCTACGAAAAAGGAGAACTGGAAACCATCGCCCTGGCCTTCCGTCCGGAAGACGGCTGGAACGAAAGCTTGGTGGAACAAGCAAGGAAGACCATTTTAACTTGCAGTGATTTGGCCTCCGCTTACGAACAGGACAAAGTCTTTTTCCATGGACAAGTCGACGCCATGCCCGATCCTGACGACGACTTTTCAATCGTGGGGCGAGGCGATTATACGTCGTCTTTGAAGCGGATACAGGAGCAGATACTCAAACGTCTACTCTGTACTCCATTCAATATTTTGAGAGGCTGTCTTTCCGCATTTCGTTACGTTGGTCCGATCCGCGAGATATTGCCGTGGGACTATAACCGACCGTTTATACGACAGCCGGGACGCTGGGCGAACGGCCTTGGTGCGTGGGACGCATTATCCGATCCGGATGACCCACTCCATGAATCGGTTACCGCATGGCTGAGCGGCGAGACTGAAATGAATACCGGTTACGCTTTGAGGGCTAGAAACATCCGCGAAATACCGGAGGACTTGCAGGCCAAACTTCTGGAGGCGATGCTGGAACAACGAGAAGAACTCCGAAGCGAGATCGGAAAACTCAAGGTGCTAAGAAAAGTCGACTTGCTCGACTTGAAAAAAGGCGGCGTCCCGGTTCATCCGCAAAACGTCGGCGTCGGCATTTCGCAACTGATTCCGGTTCTGGCGGCGGTCCTGGATCAAACCGGCGGTTCAAGTTGTCTACTGGAACAACCGGAACTGCACCTCCATCCGTCCCAGCAGGCAGCGGTCGGAGATTTGCTGATCCACGCCGCCAAACTGCTCAACAAAACGATCATTGCCGAATCGCACAGCATTCACATGGGATTAAGGATACAAAAACGTATCCGTGAAAACTTCCGCAAAGAATCCAAGTCCCCCGATGATTTTACAATTGACGATTTCAAAATCCTCTATGTCGATTCCGCCGGGGGAACGACGAAGGTTGAAGAAATCATGATGAGTCCACGAGGAAAGCTGATGCAGGAGTGGCCCGATAATCTTCACAACCAGGAATTTGATGAAAGGATGGGATAATGCTTACAGAGTATTCGCTTTCGCCATTCGTTTTCGACTTTGAACACTGCCAAGAGTTGTTCGATGGGGACCGTTCTGCATGGGCCGATAAATTGCTGATGTTGTGCGAAGATTTATTTCCACCAAAAGAAGACCGAAAAACGCCTTGTTCACAAGAATACTTGGAAACACCGTTGTGTACTGTTTTCTCCAATCTTCAAAACAACCGTTTTCGTGAGCTTCTTTGCAGAATCATTGCGAAGAACAGGGAATACGAACAACATCATCGGTGCGAGCACATTACAAAGGATTTGCAGCAAGTCCTTTTGCGTTTGTCCAACGATTTCAAGACGGATGACGACGATACAGATGACGACTCGACTTCGATCAACTTTTTGGTTTCACGTGGACCGTGTAATCCGGGGGAAATAATTGAAACCGAAGACGACTGGATACGGGAAACCAACGCATCGGCAAAGCACTATCCCATACATCGTTTTGCCTTTGCCACTTCAAAAGAAGGCTGTTTTTTTACCGAATCCGCGCGTGGGAAATTTTGGCAAAAACATCCTTCCACGCGATTTGTCAACGCCACTATAATTGATCAGATTGACGCACTTGAAAATTTGTGGCTTTTTTCTTCAGGAATCGCCGTTGTCTGCCCCCGTGTATGTGATTACATGAATTCCGATGACACTTTGTCTGACGATGCCATTTGTCCTGAAGTGGAGTTCAATGTGAGATTACTCAACCGGAAGATTCAGGATCAACGACCTTTTCCGAGGCTGAAACTTATTGACATTCACACGAGCTATCCCAAAAACAATGTTTCTTTTTATTCGGGAAAAGAGCCTGCGCTTGGAGAAGCGATCGCGCAATACTTTCTAAAGGAGCTTCCTGGTTTTACCGGTGACATCCGGGTTTATCTGCACGGAAAAATGACGGAACGACGTTTCCTATTTGGTGATGTTGATGATAACGGCGATTTTTTCATGCGGTGGGTTGTATCAGCAACCCACTATTACCGTCGAGACGATTCCGCAAAAGGCTCCGATCCTCATACTTTTTCATTGCTTGGACGTTCCGCCGTCGATGAATGCCGAAAAATGTATTACAAAGAGAAAAAAAGGCCTGCGTTTCACGATCCGGGAGCGCCCCGGTAAATTCTTTCAATCCACCAGCGGCTCGTTGGCTGAAATACTGTTGGTGGGGAGTCGGGCCATGACAGACGATGACGTGCATCTTGCGACAGGAATTTTGATGATCCAGACCGAATACCCCCAAACGGTAAAAGCATAAGGAGAGAAAAAATGCGTCTTTTCGATGGTATACAAAAAGATCATACCTCCGTCGAGGTGACTGAAATTTGTCGACGGGTCAAGAGCCAGCTGAGCGGGTCGCCGCCGTTCTCGCTCTGCCAACTCCGTATGGATGATGAAGATGTCAGCTTCATCAAAGGCTGGTTCAAAACATTGGATTCAGGGAGCTTGCGTCGACTCAAAGCAACTCCGTCCCATTTTGGACTGCTTTTCCTTCTCTTGGCCACCGAAGTCAATCGGCGTGAGGCAACGAACGGGCAGTTTTGGAATACCCTTCCGCCGTGCTTCGACCTATCCGTCAACGGGAGTCTTTTTGTCACTGGCGCCAGCCCACAACCATGGCTTCGAGGCGCACTCAAAGACGCCTGCCGTCGGTTTCAGCTTCGTAACGTGTTCGAACGAAGCGATTATTCGTACAAGTGGATGATCTCCGGGTATCTGCAATTCGGGATTCCAAAAGAGCGACTCGTGAATCCCGCCAGCATGTATCAGTGGTCCGAGGCCGCCGGGCTTCTAATTAGTGACAGAGAGCTTCATAGCCAATCGTTTCAAAAACTTTGGCACATGCTGCGGAGGTATCTGTCAAACAAAGAGTTGTGCGAAGAAACACGGGAGGAACTCCTGAAAAGCGAATGGGTTTTGCCCGAATGGATTGAGCCAATCCTCAAAAATTTCGGCGATGCGCTGAGTATCCTTCGTCCGGACAAACAATCCGACAGTGCCGAAGAACTTCTTGTCAAAGACCCTGTACTACAATGGATCGGCAATACCCCGACGTTTCGTTGTTCTCTGTGTCCTCTCGATGATCGCTTTCGGTTATATGATCGTGTGACCTTGTACAATGAAAAGCAACGCCTTGCCCGTTGGACGTTGCAGAGGGACTCTTTTTCTTGTGACCGCAACGACCAAATGATTGAGTTTTCCTGCGAAAGGCCGTCACAGGTGATTGAGTTGCGCGACCGAAACGCCAACGTCCTTGCCTATCAAACGGTCGACCTTTGGAACCCGGACGTGGAAATTCAATCCTATAAAACAGGTAATGTCCACTACCTTCGGTATCCGAGCGGTGGAAAAGTTCATCCGTCGGATATTTTGTTAAAAACGAAAACAATCGGTGATCAAACGTGGGCCAGTCTGTCTCATTTGCCCCAGGGAACGACCATCAAGGATGCCAACGGCGAAGTTCTTTGGGAAAGCGGACGCGAATTTGATCACAACGACTTCGATGAGTTGTCTGTGGACTTGCCGTTTTATCGCGCAAACATCGGCGAGGTTGTCAATTTTGTCATCTACGGTCTCCCCGCTGACGCTTTCATTCGGTATGTTCGTCTCAATGGCAAACCGATTGAACTTAGCGAACAGCGACGTGGCGGCACCTTTCGTTTGACGGAGGAAATTGTCGCTCGAAAAACCGTCTTTCGCATCGGCGTTGAAAGAGAGGGGACGATAAGGCCCATCTCTCGTACCGTGTCGCCGCCGATAAAGGCGTTGTTGCGATTTTCCGAACACGAAAACAAGTGGGCCAAATTTCCTGCCGGGGAGTTCGTGACCAACCATCAGCTTCGGTTCGGCGAAAAAAAGTTTTGTCATTGGAATTCCGAGACCCAATTTTATTTTTTCGAAGGATCGCAGTTTCGCGGTGTTCTCTTCGCCAATGAAAAACGGCTGCGTTTTCCCGAACTGGTGGGGACGGGGGCGCCCCTCGAAGTACGCCATTCATTTGTCGACAACGAAGCGATCCGTTTGGGATACGGTGTTGACTTTGGAATCATTCGAAACTGTTTTTTCGATGAGGACCGAAAGAATCTATTGATCGAACTGAATGGCGAAATTGAACCGAGCGACCAATACTCGATTTACCTTTTGGATCAGAATATCGAGATTTGCTGGTTCGATGCCACGCAATGCCAAGTTGATAATAACCTTTGGTCTCTCCCAGTCGATTCAGTAACGATTCACGGAGAACCGATCGTCGCCATTGCTTATGATGGGCTTCGTGTCGGAACGCACTACACGCCGGAGTCCCTTGAGAGTTTATTTCAACAACGCATTCTTTCAGAAGGTGCAACTTGTTGGTCGGTTTTGTTGCGTTGGTTTCGTTTACCTGTTCTGCTTCCGAACCGAATGAACCGTTTAAGGATCGAACAATTTGTGTCTGAAAATTTTTTGGCATTCCTTGACGCCTGGCTGTTTTCCAGCGGATTGCCCGAAGGAATGCGATTTGCTGAAGATCACGATCTTCGCTACGAACACGAAATCCTGCGACGTTTGTTTCTGGAACAACGTTTGAAGACCATCGACATCGACGAGCTGCACAACCTGTTTCAATCAAAAAACTTCGGCGTCGAGAAGATTTTCGAACTTGTTCTTGTATTACCGAAACTGATTATTCCCCTGCTCAAGCAGTATTATTATAACGAAATGATGGACTTGTTCGACAAATTGATAACGAACGAAAACAAACGTTGCTCCAGTGATTGGTCCCGCTTGGGTCAATGGCGTTATAACGACGACTTTTATAACGATATGACAAGAAAATTCAATGAATACAAATTGCCTGACGATGGTCCCATTAAGAATCATAAAGATTATTTTCGCCATCTTGCGGCCTATTTGCATGGAGCCGTCGAACAAACTCCCATTGACAAGAATCAGATTAACTTCGTACTCAGCCTGGAGGAATTTCGTATGATTCTTCTCCATGAGATTTACTATTTTTTGCTCATTTCCCCTCCACAACAGCCGTGACAAACAAAGCCTATCTTGATGCTCTGGACCTTCAAGCCAAACTGCGTGACCGTTTGACCGATTACGCTCGCAGTGCCCTGTTCACCAGGGACTCGAAACTCAACGAGTTATGCCGTAACCTTTGGAACGCGGAATCATTGGACAGTTCGCTCGTTGGCGACCTTTGGGTCGAAGGCGCTTTTCCCTCGCTTTCGTCGAAGGAGACGCTGGAATCCCTGGTCCAGGAGGGAGTGTTCCATCCGGAGTTGGCGGCACAGCTTCACCGAGGCGGACAAGGACCGGTTCCACAGAATCGACCGCTTTACGAGCATCAGGAACTTGCCCTACGAAAAGGGCTTCCGCTGCCCGACGGGCGGCGCCCGACATTGGCGGTCACGGCAGGCACCGGAGCCGGTAAAACGGAGTCGTTTCTGTTACCGATTCTTAACGACCTGTGCAAGGAACCCAAGCCGGAGACGTATGGTGTTCGTTGTTTGATTCTTTATCCGATGAACGCCTTGGTCAACGATCAGGTCGAACGGCTCGATAGTTGGCTCGAAGGTCAAACCAAGGTCAAGCTCTTCCACTTCACCGGCGAAACGCCGGAAGACTATCACGCCGCGAATCGCGACGATTTTCCCCGATTCGGCCCCCACCGAAAGCGGACGCGACAGGAAGCCCGAGGATTGGAACTGCACAACGAAGATAGAACGACCCCCGGAAAACAACGTCCGAATGAGCATCATCGTTTGCCCCAACCGGACGTCCTGGTGACGAACTACTCCATGCTGGAGTATATGCTTTGTCGACCACAGGACCAGATATTCTTCGGTCGCAATCTCCAAGCAATCGTTTTGGACGAAGCCCATATCTACACGGGAACGCTTGCGGCGGAGGTCACGCTCCTGCTTCGGAGGCTCTATCTAAAATGCGGCATTGATCCCAACAAGGTTTTGCAAGTCGCAACCTCCGCAACACTCGGTGGAGGTGAAGCCATCCTGCGTGATTTCGTCGCCACGCTCTTTTCGAAAGACCCGACGCTGGTTCACACCATCGAAGGAAAACGTCGAAACGTCGAATTGGAAGAACCCCGGCCCCCCCAACAGCTTCCCGATGCCGAAACCATTGCGTCGACCGAATGGATCGCCAAAGCCGATGAAAACGGCGAGTTGACGCAAGTACCGACCATCAAACCCTATCTCGACGGCAGCGTCGCGTTGGTCGAGGATGCGAACGTATGCGACCATCTCCGGACGAAACTCCCCCTGTTGACTGCCGCAACACTTGATCCGACCGAAACGTTTCCGGCGAGATTGCTCAAGAAAGCTCTTCCGTCGTCTCCCTTGATCCATCAACTGCGCAACATTCTCTGGGACGAAAACCGCCTTTCCTTGAAGACGTTGACGGAGAAAATCGGCTTCAGCAGCGGCGGTGAGAATGCCGTCATCCATCTTTTGCAGATGGCGGCCGTTGCTCGGGAGAACGTCGAAGACTATCCGCTCGTTCCTCATCGCTTGCACTTGATGATACGTCCACCGATGGGAATTTCGATCTGCCTGAATCCCGACTGCTCCATTGATCCTGAAAAACATTATCCGGGTTTGGGCGGCCTCTTTGCCGGAACGATTGATTCCTGTCCGGACTGCCAAAGTCGCCTGCTCTCTCTTTACCGATGCTCGAATTGCGGTCAGTGGTATCTGGCGGGAAAAGAAAAAACCTCAAACAATGCCGACGATATTTGTTACGTTCCGCTTCATCGATTTGACGACGCAGACGACGCAACATTCTTCGTCCTTAATGCCATTGGTGATAAGGGAATTCTGGATTTGGATGCCTTGCCCGCCTTCTCGCTGACGCCCAAAGGGATCGAGGAATCGCCAAGGCACCCCGGTATTTCCGTTCGAAAAATTACGAACGGACAGTGTGCCCGTTGCAATGGACCTCAAGAATCATTTGCATCGTTTGGAGAGCAAACACGACGGTTTCTCACGATTCTCGCGGAGTCTCTCTTGGCAGAGTTACCGAAATTTCCTGCACAGGGGAACCATTATCTCCCCGCCGGTGGACGCCGCCTTTTAGCCTTCAGCGACAGTCGAAGCGAAGCCGCCCGACTCGGACCCCAGTTGACGAACCAACACGCCATGCAGGTCCTCCGCGCGGCAATCTGTTCGCTTGATCTTCCAGAGCCACGGCCGGGAGATATTGAGTGGTTGGAGAATGAAATTCAACAAAAAAGAGCACAACTCCAAAGGTTGGGAGTAGCCGACCTTATCCGGCAGAGGAGTCTCACGAATTCAATTGCCGAGTTGCAGGGAGAGCTTGCGCAAGCCAGAGCGGGAATGCCAGTCGCCATTATCGCGGAACAGTTGGCAAATTCGGGAAAACTGGCGGAACTCCTCGACTTCGAACAGGGAAAAACGCAAAAAACTTCTGTTCAACAAGACAATGGAACAACGAGGTATTGGGGACAAGAGGAATGGGAGAAAAACCACAATATCAACAAAGGCGATGCAAGTCGTCGGCTTGCCGAAGAATTGGCGACGACAAGTCCGCGAACCATTTCAGCGGAGCGGCTCGGTTTCATCGAGGTCATGTATCCCGGCCTTGAACAACTCAAGCCGCCGGAGCAGTGGCTCGCGACTTTTCCGACGGAGAATGCAAGACGGCTTGTCGCCGAACACTGGCCAACCTACGTCGCCATCATCTGCGACACGCTACGGACGAGCGGGGCGATTACCATTAATCCCGGTCCGGTGGTGTTCGGAAATGAAGACTGGGATTTTGGTACGCCCGGTCTCTATGTCGGTCGCTGGTGTTCTCTGGATAACAATTATCGGCGCACGGTCACGAAAATTCGAACGGGTGACATTCACACGGAAGACAGTGACGATGACGATGATGACCCGCAGATGCAGATTCGCCAACGCTTTACCGAACGAATTCTTGTCCGGATGGGCGTTTCCGAGGACCGGGCGAGAATCCTTGCCCCCGAAATGCTGGAAAAAGTTTTCCAGCAGCTTCTCGACAAAGCGGTTTCCATCGAATCGAACCAGAATCAAAATGTTGCCGACACATTTGCCTGGCTTGAACGAAGAGAGCATCAAATCCAACGCGGCGAACAGGGTTTCGATATTCCGGTGTTCCGAATCAGGTTTCAAGAGTTGGTCCTCAAAAGACCGACGGAACTTTTCCAGTGCCGGCGAACCGGGTACGTTTGGACGCGAAACATCATGGAATGTGTTCCGGACCGAGGTGGCGGCGGCTCGTTGTTAAAAGTAACACCGGAAGAATTGGACCAAGACCCAAGAATCGGACGGTTGCGCAGAGAATATCTCACCCTTCCGGGCTTTCAAATGGGACTTTGGGCCGAAGAACACAGTGCGCAGCTTGCTCCCAAGGAAAACAAACGTCTTCAGGATCTTTTTCGTTCTGGAATTCGGAACGTCCTCAGCGCAACGACGACCTTGGAACTCGGTATCGACATCGGCGGCCTCTCCGCCGTTCTTATGGGCAATATTCCGCCGGGAAAAGCCAATTACCTCCAACGAGCGGGCCGCGCCGGACGGCGGGCCGACGGCTCGTCTGTTGTCGTATCCTACGCCCGCCCGCAGCCGTATGATATGGAAGTCTTTCGGAACATCGGCAAATATCTCGGAAGCGAGCTGCGCTCTCCGAACATCTTTTTGGATCGACAGCGTATTGTTCGGCGGCACGTTCACTCTTGGTTACTGGGTAGTTTCATGGAACGGTACCAAAAGGATCATGTCGGCGCAATGAACGCGTTCGGAAGCATGGCGCCGTTCTGTGGAAAACCGTACCCACACTACTGGAAACCGGACGAGGATGAACCAGGAATTAACCCGGCGGGGCAAGGACTTGCGGCTCCATTCCGGGTTTATTTGTCCAACATGCGAGACAATCCCACTGAGGCAGCGAAGAACGCAATAAAAACGCTGTTGCAGGGCAATGATCTCTTACTTAAAAAGCTCGACCATTGGGAGGGCTTGATCGACGTCATTCTGGACACTTTCAACAAGTCCATCGAATCCTGGGAAGAGGAATATGATCGTCTCTTCCGTGCATGGAGTGAAGCCCGCGACGAAGCGGTGAGAATGGCGAAACTGAATAGAAGGAAAGCCAACGCGATTCGACATCAACTCAAAGCCTTCAATACGACGGTCATCGAAGCCTTGGCGGATCGGCAGTTCCTGCCACGCTACGGTTTTCCGATCAACGTACAGAAACTGAACGTCATCGTGCCCGACGAAGAACGTCCGGGACGAACCCGAACGGAAGACGCGTATCGTTTGGAGCGCCCCGGCTTGTTGGCTATCGGTGAGTACGTGCCGGGCAGCCGACTCATGGTCGGTGGGAAAATCGTCACCTCGCACGGTCTGTTGAAGAGTTGGATTGGTACGGAAATCGGCGATGACTTGGGATTGAGAGGGTTTCTACGAACATGCCGCCACCCGGAGACGCCCCACCAATTCGTTGCTTTGGATGCGGCGGATGCAAGGTGCCCGTTTTGCCAACAGCCACTGGAACAGGGTAGTACCGACATTTTGTTTTGCAAGCACGGATTCAGCAGCGCGGTGTGGGACAAACCCAAACGACATGGGGAAATACGTCGAGTCGGAAACATGGAAATCCGGATCGCCCCTCTTGCGGGAGACGATACTGTCGTCGTTAAGGATTTCGCCGGAACGACCGGCCTGAAAGCCAGTTATCAAGAAGCCGGAACGCTCTATGTTTTCAATCGCGGCGAAGAAGGACAGGGGTTCCATATCTGCCTGACATGCGGATACGCCGAGAGCGCAAAGGCCGGAAGGCAACAATTGCCGAAATCGTTCCGGGAACACACATCCTTGAGCGCAAAAAAATGGCAATGCCCGGTTCATCCGCTTCGGAATCAGATATTGTCCTCGCGGGAAACGACGGATATCCTCCTCCTTGATTTTTCGGATTGTCTGGGAATCATCGCAAGAAGTCTTTCGACGATGATGACGATCGGTTATGCTCTCAGGCGAGCCGCAGTGGAATTATTGAGTTTGGACCTGCGGGAACTTGGCGTCGTCAATTCGCCGACGGGTGAACAGGGGCGCAATCACGGCATTGTGCTCTATGACGACGTTCCAGGCGGCGCGGGACACGTTTACGAGTTCGTCCGCGATCCAGCCTTGGCAAAAGAGTGGCTTCGTCGAGCCAAAGACGTATTGTATGTGAACGAGTCTCATCACAAAGTTTGTGAATCCGGTTGCATTGATTGCTTGATGAGTTTTGATCTTCAACGCGCCATGCAAGGCGGGACGCTCAAGCGAATCGACGCCTATCAAGCATTGGAGCAAATTGTTTAGGATCATGGACGAGTTCGCTGAGGTTGAAATAACGACCGACGACGGCGTCATGTACGGCGATGTTTTGCGGAGTTCCGCCATCGGGGGGCAACGTGCGGTTCGTCGATCAGCCGCCAACGTCGGCGGCTGTGTTGCGAACGTCGGGGGGCCGTTGGAAGTTCCGTGCGGGAGGACGGAATTCGGTACTTTGTCGGTTCCTTCCGGTGGTCTGGGAGCCGAAACAATCCCCGCAAAAATTCCATTGAGGGGTACGATCCATGCTTCCAACGGGAGCACTTCTACTACGCGTTTTCTACACGTTATTTTTCCGGACTACCCGTAAACCGTGATAAAACCTGCATGAGAATGATGGTGTTTGATGGGGGTTGACAAAGCCGACAAATTGACGTAAATGACTGACACATAATCATTTATGCGATTTCGACGTTTTTTACTCCACATCGTTTGCAACGCGGGGGTCGTCGGTTCGAGTCCGTCTGGCTCCATTGGTTTTACGGCAGCGTTGGAACGGAGTTGCCGCGTTGTCTAATTGAACCGGCGAAATATAAAAACTTGATGATTGGAACCCGATGCAGTGCAGCAACACATTTTTTCGTTTTTGATCCATCCGGTTATGTTCGAGTCTGCAATCATTCGGAACATCGCCTCGTGCATTGGCAGGAATTGGGCAGTTTGGCGGATGTCCCGTATTGGAATCGTTTCATCAACAAAGATTATGTATCCCAGTCTTGCCAATGCCGGAATTTGCTATCGTCTGC
>Ga0099364_10004855_pt1 | contig 20223 bp, 19 predicted proteins | sample TergutTh196P3_FD_73070 | JGI IMG/M metagenome (GOLD analysis project Ga0099364, IMG submission 73070) | Microcerotermes parvus P3 segment gut microbial communities from Pointe-Noire, Republic of the Congo - Th196 P3 | ecosystem: Host-associated > Arthropoda: Insects > Digestive system > Gut ... | reverse complement strand
TACCCATAATAATGAAAAGTGTGCGGAGCAAGTCGGTTTCGTTCAACAGGGTTTTCATTGTTTGTGCTTACGCACACAACGAAAACCTTGGTGTTCAAGTCGGTTTCGTTCAACAGGGTTTTCATTGTTTGTGCTTACGCACACAACGAAAACCTTGGTGTTCGACGGGAACACAAAAAAATAAGATAATCCTACTCAATACCCATAATAATGAAAAGTGTGCGGAGCAAGTCGGTTTCGTTCAACAGGGTTTTCATTGTTTGTGCTCACGCACACAACGAAAACCTTGGTGTTGTTGGCAGTGTTTCTTGTCCCTTTGTCGTGTTGTGCATATCAGAAATTTCTTGTTCGTTCGAAAAACGTAACGTTCGAAAATATGACTTCATATGAAGAATATATAAAACCATCTAAATAATAACAGATTTGGTATTCTTTCCCCGCTTCAATAACGAACTCATGATAATAAGTTTTTGAATATGTGTTTTTTATACCAAATCCAATTTTGTATGTTCCGGGTTTCATCACATAATTCATATATCCTCCCAAAAAAAGTATTGGTTTCAACCCATTAATAGTTCTTATTTCAAATTCAACACCCGGATATTGCCCTTGCGAGACAACAACTCCTAATAATGTCGAAAAAAGCGGAATTTCTCCATTAAGTAACCATGCACCCGATGTCATTGTATATACACCCGGCTTGAAATCTTGCACTCTCCACCATGCTTGAAAACCAATGCTGATTAGGTATGTGTCAAAAAAGAATATTTCATTAGTAAAAGCCGGAACCTCAATTGTATTTATAGAACTCAAAATGTTAAATGCGCCTAACTCAATATTTTTTAAATTTTTCGGCAGCACAACGTGTTGTATATTTTTTCCCCGTAATGACTTTTTACCGATAACTTCTACAGGAAATCCATTAATTTCATCAGGAATGACGAAGCAGGTTCCTTTGCCTTTCCAGCCTGTAATGGTAACGTAATTTTCTTTTTTATTTACCTTGTACTTGAATTCACTTTTTTGCGCCTGTGCAGTAACAGTAAACGACGCTAAAACAAGCATGAGTGCGATTACAACTTTTTTCATTTTCATTTCTGTTTTATTTTATTTATTCCACAAAAATACCAACCGCGTCATTAAAGTCTGTGTCCCGCAAATCACCAGTAACGGATAATTCTGTACGTTTTGTGTTCGCCCAATAACACGGAAAACTCTGATATTTATTATCATTTGTCCTATTTTCAGAGAAACTGCCGCATGTAAATACTATCCCGTCTTTCGCATAAATCGAGGATGCCGTAGTCCTTCTTTCCATAGTTGTTTGCTTGTTCTCTTTCCAAAAACATGCATGAGCGTAATCATCTAAAAAGCAATAACCTGCGGTATATACCGTTCCATTATCAACAAATATCGCTGTTGTATATGTCATGGTAGCATTGCCTGTCGGCAGATCGAATTTTTGCCCATCCACCCAATAACATGGTGTTCCTACACCGCCGAAATTGAGATTGTACTCGCCCGATGCATATACTTTGCCATTTTCTACAAATATTCCTGTAACTTTTGATTTGCTTCCCGGCAGGTCGGTTTTTACTCCGTTTTTCCAGTAACAGGCTTGTGTTTCATCCAAAGGCATACCTCCTCCTGCCGGCACATCGTATTTGCCGCCAATATAAACATCGCCGTTTGATACATAAATGCTTGTAAGTTCGGCATAGCGGTCAGGATAGTCGATAATGTCAATTCGGTTGATGTTCTTCCAGTAACAGGGTTGAACTCTTTGCAAGTAAGGAAATGGCGCTTCTACGTTATACCTGCCGACCGTGTAAACATCGTTGCCCGATACAAAAATATCATAAGCGTATGCTACATGAATACCATCACCGGGCAAGTCGGTTTTCACACCGTTTTTCCAAAAACATGGTGCAGATGCATCGTCCAAAATATCCCAATTGTTGTAATATCCTGACACGTAAATATTCCCATTGCTGACTGACATTCCAGTTACCATTTTAGCCGAACCAAAATCTATCCGCTCGCCGTTTTTCCAATAACAGCCTTTCCCTATATCATATATCCCTGCTACGAAAATAGTGTATTTAGAGGTGTCGGGGTTCGTGTCATCCTTTTTGCAACTGTTCAAAAGCGTAAGGACTGCAACGCTTACCATCATTAAAATATTTATTCTTTTCATCTGTCTTATTTTTAAATTATTAACTTATATAATTACTCTCGTTTCAACATTGTCGGCTTTGTCAGGAAATTGTCTGTCCGGTATTTTCGTTTCCACCGCGCTGTCGCCCACATTGCCTACAACGTCCCAGCGGCTTGGCGAAGGTGGTGGTTGATGGTCGGTATTGCGGGACAGTAAACTCCCAAAATCCCACAAAACTTTATGCGGAGCTACACCACCGCTTGCGCTAAACCGCTTCGTTGTATGCCGTATGTTTATTCTCACATTCAATCATTTAAATTTCAAAATAATGCTACAAGCTTATGTGTGTTGTAGTTTGCTGACGCTGCTACGAAAGCAACAACCTTCTCTCTGCGTGGAATTATTGATGTGTCACTTTCTATTTCAATATCGTTATCATCAGGAACTTGAATTTCCAAATCCCTTGGAATTAAGAATCTATTTTTCAACTCAACTTTCTGATAATCTATTGTTCTAACCGGATTTGGAACAGTAAAATATTGTTCAAGTTTTTCCCAATCGTTATTTCTAATTGTAGCAATGTCTCTCAAATAAAAACTTACCCAAGTTTCGCCAATCTTGAAATTTGATTTGATTTGTTCTAATTTTTGTTGCGAAATTTCAGCATATTTTTCGTCTAATTCAAATCCGATGTATTGTCTCCCCAATCGCTTTGCCGATATTGCAGTTGTTCCTGTTCCGGAAAATGGGTCTAAAACAATATCGTTTTCATCAGTTGTCATTAAAATCAGTCTGTCCATCAAATGAATGGGTAACTGACAAGGGTGCGGGTCGCGTTTTCCATTGTGTTTAATGCGGTGTATGTCTGTCCAAACATCAGATACCAACGGTCCAAAAGGGTGTAACAAATCTTTTTTTCCACCGTAATCCTTCCATAAATAACCTTGTTTTCTGTCTCGTTTATGTGGGTGGCGTAATTCATAAATTTTTGCGCCTTTTATTTCTTTAGTGTAAAATAAAATGCCGTAATGTGCAGGTTGCAAAGATTTTCCCATCGGAGAAGTTGGGGCATCCCAAGAAATCCAATGTTTGAAATGGGCAATTTTATTCAAATATGTAGCGTAAAATGTTAACCATTTTGGAATATTATGTAAGAAAATTGAGCCTGTCGGTTTTGTAACTCGAACCATTTCCGAAATCCATTTTTCGCACCAATCTAAATATTCCTTAAACTCAAGATTATCCTTGTAACTTGTGTATTTTTTTTGCAAATTAAAGGGCGGGTCAGCAAAAGTCATATCAACTGAATTATCGGGAATATTTTTGAACAGTTCCAAACAGTCGCCCTGCAAAATTTGATTTAAATATTTATCCATTATTTCTTAAAAAGTATCAATTAAAAGTTTTTCAAATCGTTTTAATTCGTCAGTGTGGAATGTAAAAACGTCTTCATAAGCCGTTACCATTCGTTTTAAGTCGCCTTTTCGGACGTACCAACCGATACCGTCAACAAAACCAATGAATTTTGCAGTAGGATAGTGTTCTTTAATCAGAGAATCAATAGAAATTTCTGTTTTGGATTTGTCGCCTTGCCCAGAAGAAGTGGTTGCTAAAAACGAACTTTCAGCAATAATTAACGGATTTTTCTTGTTTGGAATAATAAAATCCATTGTTCGCTTATTATCAGGTGCATTACTGATTAGTTCCGTCAAGTCGCCTGTTTCATAAGTTAATCCTAATTTTTCCAATATTTCGACAATTACCGTTTCGGGATTATTGCCTTTCATTCCCGAATAACTTCCTTTTTCCTTATAGCGAATAATTGTGTCTATCAGTTCGGGAATTTCAAATTTGAGTTTTGAAATGCTTAATTTTTTGAGTTCAAAAAGCGGAATTGTATTTGCTAAAAATGGAATAGACGCTCCCTCAAAGAAAATATTTACCAAACCTTTGCGAAAATATTCGTTGCTTTGAATTTTCTTTAAAATTGTACTGTAGACCATTCTTGAATATTGTCAGGTTTTTTATCTACAAACCATTTATCTTTGAAAACTAATGCGTTAAGTTCAGGATTATTCACAATTCGGATAATTGTTGTCAAACGTTTCAAATATTCGTTTGAAAACCCTGTCAATGCAAGTAACGCACGCAAACCGTTTTCCTTTTCTTTGAGTAACCACTCAAAAATTTCTTTTTTCAATCCTTCGGTCTCCACTTTATTTTTTACAATCAACAAAGTCTCTTTAAGCGAATTGATATAACCTTCGTAATTTTCTTCAAATTTTTGATTGAAGAAATAAAAGGTATTTTTCTGAATGACAGTTAAAAATTTATCTTCTACACTTTTCATTATTGCTTTTTGAAAATTAATATATATTCATTTTTCATGGTATTTCTCATGCCCTTAATTGGTTTGAGAATTGATTTTACCAAAGGTAAATCATATTTTTTTGCCGAATCAATGATGGTTTGTTCCAATCTAATACCGCCTGTTTGATTTGTATTTGAGCCGATAATCATAGTAAAATATTTATCTTTTTTCAATACTCGCGAAATTTCGGCACAAACCTTGTCCATATCAGAAAAATAGTTGGTTAGTTTATCGGATTTATATTTTCCTTTCAACCCTATTAATTTGATTTTTAGTTCTTTTGTATCATAACCCAAAAATTCTAATTGGTCTTTGTCGTTTTCTACATAATCTATTGCAAAAGAATATGGTGGAGAAGTAATTACACAATCAACACTTTCATTAGGTAAATCAATTTTCAATGCTTCCGATTTATCTAAAATTTCAACTTTACCAAGTTCATTTTGATTGAAATATGGATTTTTTAAAGTTGATTTTACGGTTTCAATATAGCGAGGAAGCACTTTTGCAAAAAGTTGTTCGTGATTTGACCTTACAACTCGTTTTGAATAACCCAAAGCATCTAACCAGGCAAGAAACGCAAGATTATAGATTTTTTGTTTTTCAGGTTCTTTAACCTGTTTTATCCGATTCAAAACATTACCTTGTTTGAAAAAATCAAATAATTTTTTGTTGTCCAAAGAAGTAGTTTCTAACAAATTCAAATCTATGGTCAAGGCTTCGTATTTAACTTTAATCATAAATTGACAAAACGGACTGACATCGCAAGCAATAGAATTTATACCCATTATTGCCGCCTCAACATTTGCCGTTCCGCTACCCGCCATTGGGTCTAAAATAGTTTCGCCTTTTTCCACTCCCAAAATATTGAGTAACCCTTTTATTAGTTGTGGGTGGAATTTCCCCCGATATGGAAATAGTCCATGTGTAGCATAACCTGTCGAAAATTGCCCTTCCTCAAAATAGGCTTGCGTACTTGGCGAGCGACTTTCATTAATCGTTTCATTATAATTTGAATAAAGCAAAAAATGTTTGGTGTATTGATTGTCAATAGATTTAATAAAAGCAGAACGTTCTAAAAGTTGCTCTTTATCAAGACAGTTAAACTCTAAATAAGCCATTTCCAACTCAAACAATTCATCAACACTTGAAAGCAAGGTTATGTTGCTGCCAAAGGCTTGGGATATTATGCTACTGACTTTATTAAAATCTATCTTTTTCATATCTTTTTCTTTTTTAACAAGCAATTAATCATCATTTGTTGCACATAGTTACTGTCCCAAAGCAGACTTCACTGCTTGATAATCCCAATAATATTTCCCATTTTCATAATAGCACATTGCTGTATGAGTGCCAAGATATTTTACAGCATCTGGGCATTTAGATTTATCTATTGAAGAAGCATTATATAATACAACAATATTCAAATCATCGCTAACGGCTTTGTCACATTCAAATTCAATATAACTGCGATTATCCACATAATACCCTCTTGCACAAACCCCTGTATAACTATTTTTGCTGGCACAATACTGACAACTACCGCTCCTAACGGCTTTTGTGTTGTTGCCAACAATAAGCACAAACGTTTTTGAGGCATCAAGCCTTGTTGCAAGAGAGCGTTTTATACTACAATTTAAACTACTGTCACTTGCTTGTGTTAAGTCGTGAGCATCGTGGAAATCCAAACTCCAATAATTGCTATTTTTCCACTTGTAAAGTTGTTCTACTGCATCTTTGTCGCCGTCCCAATCGCTGGCAATGTAAGTTTTTGTTCTGTAAGCCATAATTATTTAACTCCTTTCATTTCGTAAATGTTAATATCTTGTAATACTTCTTCTGTGAGAAGAATTGTTATAGGTTGATTTAGATGTACCCCACTTGTTCGTAATGTACAAAGCATACATTTTAAAAGGTCAAAATTTGATTTATGAGGTGTGCCATCAAATCTTGTTATGCCCGAACCCAATAGAGGAATAAATACAGGTCTATTCGCATAAGTTCTACAAATTTCTGTCCACATTACCCGAAGGCAATCTTCGTAATCTTTTTGGGTTAATCGTGCCTGATTGTTCTCAAAATAAGTGAACGCCAAAAGCATAAAGTCCTTGTATGTAATAATACGTCCGAGTGGATAAACTGCTCTATTGTTGCGAATACGTCTTTTGTAATTTGTATTGTTGTCTGTTTCATTTTTGATTTTATCCTGCAATTCACTCAAATTTTGAATATGGTTATCAATAAAAACACCGTTCAGAGTATTATGAGCAATAACAACATCATCAACTGTTGTATCAAAAAACTCATTGAACGCAATAACTTTCCAACCTTTTGCCTCGAAAATATCACCTTGTCTAATATTTACTTGGACACTACGAATTTTTAAAGAAATACCTTTCTTTGTCTTATGATATTTGACAATAAATGTAACCACAACTATGAATAAGAACAATCCTAATATCAACAGTAACTTGATTATCCAATTGTGTTCGCCCCAAATGCTATCAAATGAAATTGCTGAAACTTCAAGAAAAGTTTGAATAGTAGCAAGTATTGCAAACCCTATTGTAATACTGTCTTTCCAATGAGTTGGACTATTTAACCATTTTAAGTTTTTTAGTTTCATATCTTAAAAAAATATTGTCCAGTTTTAGATTTCGAATTCACCATAAAATCGCTATCATTCAAAGCGTTATAGATTAATTCTTGTTTGATAGGTATATGTATTGTTGGTACTTCGTTCATAGAATCTCTAAACACAGGCAATTTATCCCATAAATTCTTAATTTGCTGTTTGAAATTCCCTGACATTGTAACAATATCGCTTTTTTCTTTGTAATCAGGATAAATAACAATTATGGGTAATACTTGGTTATGGATACCATAATCTATCTCTTCCCTTAAAGCAGTAGAATTTTTTGTAATTGAACTGAGAAAAAGAATAATATTTTTTGAGTTTCTTAATCTTTCTCTTAATCGAGGTTTTAGTGTTGTTTCCCAATCGCTGCCATCTCTTACATTGTAATTTTTATTATGAGAATCATTAAATGGGAAAGTTGTATCTTTGGCTTTCCAAGCCTTCAACAGATTATAATACACAAAATCATGTGTAGAACTTGCTCCTAAATTATTTTGATTAAAGGGAGTTTTTACATAAAATGCCGTATAATTTCCGTTTCTATATGCCATATTCTTATAATTTTATTTTTTCTTTTACCAACTCCAACGCTCTGTCGGCAACTTTTTCGTTTTCTACTACTTCTGCTACTTGGTCAGCAAGCCAAAGCGCAAGCAATTCTTCAGGGTCTACCTGTAAAATTTTCGCAATAGCGGTAATATGTTCTCTTTTTGCTTGGCGGTCGACTCGCTCAATTTTATAGTACATCACTTTGTCAATATCAAGAACAGCGGATGTATTACCTTTCAACATCTGCTTGCTTTCCATTAATTCTCTTACCTTTTTTGCAAATAACATACTTGTATATTTTTCACTTGAAAAACTTTTGCAAAGATACAATTTTTATTTGAATTGATACTTTTTTCAAATATTTTTTCCACAAAATTTAGTTCAATGTTTCTTGATTTGGGAGAAGGGTAGCAATCAATTTATATTCTGTTTTTTTTGTTTTTCAGAAGTTTTTTAAAAGTCTGTTTCGGTTTGGTACGCTGTCTCAATATGGCATACAACGTGTTGGCGGCTTGGCGCAGGCGGTGGTTGATGGTTGGTATTGCGGGACAGTAAACTCCCAAAATCCCACAAAACTTTATGCGGAGCTACACCACCGCTTGCGCTAAACGACTCAGTTAGGTGTTGGTGTTTTATTCCACTGTATTCTGTTTATTTTTTCGTTCAATAATTTTATTTTTTCAATTAACTTGTCGTATGGCAAAGATTCTCCATAAATCATTGTTTCCCGCATTGTTTCATAGTCGGCTTTCCAAAGAGCAATAATAGTATCAGCCGGAACTATTTTTATTGTTTGTGGAGCAAGTGTATTATAGTCAAAATCTTTCAAACAGATAAATACACGGCGATGTTCTACAATGTTTTGGTATAAATCTTTGTCTGATAATGCTTTTTCGTCAATTCCAGCATCGCACATTCGAACTAAATCGTACAAATGTCGGCTCATTCTTTCTGTGCGCATAAACTGCTGTGGTTTGGCAAACTCTTCATGTAAAAGAAAAATCTTTTCTAAAAAAGTGCGTTCTGGGACAACGGCATTGACTTCAAATGGATATTCAGCAAAATATTGTGCGGAATACGCCTCGTCAATAAAAGATTGCAAAACAATTTTTCGCAAAGGTTCATTCATGGAACGTCCGCTGACTTCAAGTTTTACAATCGGTTTTATGTAACTATTTTCAGGGAAAAGCGATTTGTAGTGCACTTCAATAATTTCAGGATCGGTGGTTGTAATAGACGTAATATTTACATTTATGGAAAATAAATCTGTGTTTATTCCCTGATTTTCAAGTTCTTTTGCTACATCAAACTGCAATTTATCACGCACAAAAGAGCAAGCGGCTCGACGTAATTTGTCGCTAATTTGAGTTTTTGATAAATTTCCGACAAAACCCAAAAATTCTCTACATACTGCAATGTCAATATCTTCTGAAAATCTCTCAATCAAATTATAGCATTTACTCAAAGAAGTGCCACCTTTGAATGACAAATTTTTGGCGTATGGCAAAGCAAATAATGCCCGTAAAACCGCAGAAATCCACCAATCTTTTTCAATGGCAACGGTAGATAAATTGTATTCAAGTGTTAACCCGTTTATGTATTTTATACGCTCATTTTCTTTTAAATCTGTAAATTTATTCATTTTCAATCAGTTTTAAAATTATTTTTGAAACCCACACAGGCGCAAGATTTGCATCGTGTATAATACTTTCCCGATTTTCTTGCAGTAATGCCTCTTTTATCTTTTGCAGTTGCTCGTCCCTTACATTGTCTTTGCCAATTTCTTTTAATGCAGAAATTACCAACAATGATATTTTTCCTTTATAAGATAGGTTTTTAGCAACTGTTCTTTTGAATTTTAGAGTTGCTCGTTTGCCCACTTTTACAATTCTTGCGGTTCCGTCTGTTAGAAAAACAACCTTTGCGGGCACTTGTGTGGAAAGTCCCAAAGCATTAAGTGCATACGCACCTGTCGGAATTAGTCGTGTTTTTTCTCTTTTTGCAATAATTTTCGCAATACTTTCGATTGACGGATAGACAATTCCAATAAATTTGTCATGTTGCGGGTATAAATAAATACCTGCTGAAAGCCTTATCAAAAAATCTTTTTTGCACAAGCGTGATAACGTTTGTCTAACTGCTTCGTTGTTACCAAATATTCGAAATTCGTCTGCAAAAAAAATCTTTCCGTGCCGATTTCGTTTGATATATTCAACTATTTTATTATTAACATCTTGCATAGCATAATATTTATTGTTTCTGTCACAAATAACGTAATAATTTGTGACATATTTCAGGTTGCAAAAATATATGAAATTTTTGAAAAACAAGCGAGAAACAAATATTTTATAATTTTTTTTTAATAAATGAAAAAAGCGACAAAATGTATTAAAATTTTGCCGCTATAAAATTACCACGCACCGTATTTAAACGAAATGTGGCAACGTTCAAATGATTTAGTCACAACTCGTCACTTCTAATTTAAAATCAGCAATATAATAATCATTTGAGTCAGTAGCAATAAAGCACATTTTACTTGTGGAATTTTTGGAAATTGTGCAATAGGGTTTTCATTGTTTGTGCTCACGCACACAACGAAAACCTTGGTGTTAACTGCTGCCGTTTTATCTGTCACTTTATTGCTTTTAATTTTTTCTTTCCCTCACTATTATTCGCAACTCTCTTATATGGTATTAACCAACAGCGACTTTCATCTTCTGCAATAGCAATATAATGAGAATGGCTGTGGTCTAATAATCCTTTCTCTTTTATTATTCTTTGTTTCCAATTCGGCAAATTTGAAAATTCTTGTGTTGCTTCAAAACTGCTTATTATTTGGTCAATAGTTTCTGTACACAATTTCAAAATTAAATCTTTAAGATATTTGCTCCAACTATCTTTGTTAGTAAAGCACCATTTCAAATCATTTGTGTTCTCTATAATACATCGTTTATTGGCAGACACAACATTAAGCCACGACCACCAATAATTGTAAAACAATGTATCTTGTATCGTAAATAGTGCTCTTCTGAAATCATTAGAAACATCGTCAGTGTTCAAATAATTTGCGAATACATTTTTGACTTTTTCTAATTCTGAAACTGCAAAAGTTGAAATATTTGTATTGTCATAATCAATACAATAAAATGCAAAATCAATTTTACCTTTGCAGAAATTTGTATCTTCGGTATTATGTATTATTTGTTTATTCGCTTCTCGATTTGCGACAATTAATTTTGCTTTTTCAATTTCTTCTTTTACTTGTTCTTTTGCATTAGAAACCGTAGAAATATCTAATGTAGATAAAAAATCATATATTTTATTAGAATTTTCTGCCCACTTATGCACAAGTCGTATAAGATTTATCATTAATTCTGTATTCCAATTTCCCGAAATTGCATTTGCCACAATATTTCTAACAACTCGCATCCATTCATCAAAATTACTTTGAGAAAAAGTTTGATTGTTCAACAAATATTCTGTTTGAGCATAAAACAAAACTCTGTGTTGTTGTGTTGCATTGCTTACATTTATTAAATCTTCAAACAAAGTTTTATCGCAATAAGACCATAAAGGCGTTGCGGTTTTGACTTTATGGTTGTTTTCATACACTTTCAAACAATCAACCAAATATTGAAAAGCCTCTTTTGTTGAAAAATCATCGGGGCAAATATCTGGAAGTGTAAGTTTGCCGTTTTCGTCTTTGGGATTTGCTAAAAATTGTATTCTATTTTTAACTTCTTCTTTTGGGCTCGCATCACATTGAGCATAATGATTTATAGCAACTCCTGCAATAAAATTTGTCAATTCGTTGTCAATCAATCCGTCATCGCCACGATAATCCCAAAATAATTCTGTCCAAATAGTATCAATCTTATGTGCAAATTTATCTTCCGGATTTGTAATTTCTTTTTCAAATTCATTCTTCTCAATATGTTTTTCAAATTGAGATTTAAAATTTTCAAAAGGTGTGAGTTGTTTTCCTCTTGCGTTCATTTTAATGTACAAATCGTCTGAAAGTCCGAAGTCTTTTAATTTCACATACAAGAATGTAATATTTTGTTCATCTGTTAGTTGTTTCCACAAATTTGGCTCTACTTTAAATTTTGCGTGAATAGCATCTAACATTATTAACATTGCCGAAATAGTCGGGTCATTTTTCCAAGAAGCAACAAACCACGCAGTGTTTTTCACTAAATCACTAATAATTGCGTCTTTTTCAAAAACAATGCTTTTATTGACTAATTCATTGCAAAATTCACGAGAACTCGTGCGAGTTTCATAAGTGAATTTTGATAATTGCGTTTTTATGTTTTCGTCTAATTTATTTTCCTTTGTTGCAATATACCAATGCAATAAAAACAAAGTTGTTAATCGTTGTTGTCCGTCTAATGGTTGCAAAATGCCGTTTTCTTCGCTACCATATACAAAATCTAACTCAACATAGTTTTTTGCTAAACCATCGTAAAGAGCAGACAAAAATTTCTCGCGCACTTTTGACTGATTTTTACGACCTTGTGCATAATCTCTTTGAATAATTGGAATTTCCACGCTCGTTTTAGCAAGCAATTGCCAAAAACTTAATTTCTCAAATTGTTTATCTTTATTATCGTTTGCCATAATCTTCTAATCTAAATAATTTTTCAACACCTTTTTTATGTCAGTCAAATACTCGTTTCTGTCAGTTTCGCTCCAAAAAGACATTTGTTCTATTTTGTCTGTTTGGGTGTAATATTTCATAAAAGCGTTTTTAGTGCAAATTGGAATAAATGTATTTGTTTTATCTTTTTCTATAATTTTATCTCGCTTGTAAGAAAAAAACTCGTTTTTATATCCTCTATTTGTTCCTAAATCCAACAACGCCAAGTTTGATAATTCATTTACATCATCATCGCTGACATAACTTGAAATCTCATTAAACAAATCTACAAAAGTGCTTGAATTGTATGTTGTAGCAAGAAATTTTTCCAATTTTGATATAGTATCGGACTTTTTGTTCTTTTCTTCGGCAGTTAGTTCCAAATCATCTTTTTTCTTTTCAAGTTCTAATTTTGAAGACAAAAAGTCTTTTACATATTTCAACCAATCTTCTTGTTGTTCTTGTTTTTCAGGTGCTTTGGTTGCAATTGCGTGAATATGTTCAACATCCCAACCTTTATTATCTTTTGTTTTCTTTTTATAGCGATTAAATGGGAATTTGGTATTTTCTTCTTTATTGTTCAGCATTGTTTGAATATTGTGCAGTAACAGCACCATTCTAACTTTTGCATCGTCTTTCTTTTCCAAATCATCTATTTGAATGCCTTTAAATCTATGTTTGATTTTTGCATTGATAGATTCTATAAATTTCTTTTTATCTTCTCTTTGCGATAATTCAATCAAATGTTTTACTTCTTCGCCCAAAGTGATTAAGAAACCTATTTTATGATATAATTCTCTATCGTCAAACCAATTTTGTAATGTTTGGAAATAGCGTTTTACTTCTTTCCAATTATCAGAAATGTTTTTTTCTGAGTTATCTGTGATTTTTTTATTGAACTCTCTAAAAGTAAAATAATTATCTTCGTCATTGTTTGATTTTCCAACAAGTAGTTCAAACAAAAATTCAATGCGAGTTTCCTTTTCGCTTTCGTCTTTGTTGATAAATAGCCAAAATTCCTCATTATGCAACGCTGTTTCAATATTGTCCCATTCAGTTGCAATTTCTAATTGTTTCAAGCGTATTCGTTCTTCATCATTAGAATTTTGTGATTTAAAATTTGAACTATTCAAAAACAATGCTTTTATTAGTTCCGAATTTGTCAAATGAATTTTCCCCATATTGATACGAGAAAAAATATCTCTACCGTCTTGTGATTGGTCGGTTTCATACCAAATTACTTTGGTGTATTTTTGAAATTTTGATTCAAATTCGTTTTGATTATATTGGTCTCCTTTTTCATTAAACCACTCACTAATTGCTTGATAAGCATTAAATATATGTTGATAATCTATGTTTGAATCTGCATTTTCTTTGCTTTCATCATTGACTTTTTGCAAAAAATCGTTGCTGTTTTTCCGAGTTTCATAATTCAACTCAAACAATTTTTTTCTGCGGTTTTCTACATAACCTTGATTAAAGTAATGTAAAATCAGAAATATTGTCGTCAATCGTTGCTGTCCGTCAATGACTTCGCACCATTCTTTACCTATGTCAAGTTTGTTTTTATTTTTTTCTTTTTCTGCGAGTATTTTTATTACAAGCGGCTGTAAGCAGTACCAAGTTTTTTCGTTTTCGCTCGAATTTTGAACTTCTTTTGGCGTAAAACTGTCAATATCATTCAACAAATCTTCCACTTGTTGCTTTGTCCACCGATACCCACGCTGATACGAAGGAATAAAAAAACTCTTTCTCAATAACTCGCTGACCGTTTTTATTTTAATATTGTTATCTGCCATATTTTTATCTTTTTGTTTTTCAATATATTACAATCGTTCCGAATGTTTACGCAAAATTAGTAAAATTTTCCAAATATACACCACCGAAAGGGTGGTGGGTGGGCAGAGCCGAAAAATGGCGAAGCCAATTTTTGGGCGAGGAATTGGCGGTGCGGTGTGAGCGAAGCGAACACGACAAAAGCCAATTTTTCGTGAAATATTTTTGTTCCATTTTTACCTCTTTCTCAACAATTTGTAACTCTCAATATATCTCTGCGTTGTCCGCAACTCTCTGTCTTTTTTCGCTTCCCAAATGCGCCGACGCTGTCCCACGGTTGCAGTTAACGTGTTGGCGGCTTCACCTGCAGTTGCGGCTTTCACTGACTTTCGAGCGGGATACACCATTTCAAAATCGCACTTAATTTTCCGCGGGGCTACTGCCGCAATTGCGTGAAACCGCCTCGTTGTAGGCTGTGGTGTCTCACTCTTTTTCTCTTTTTCTTTTCATTTTACAAATTTTACACTAAAACTCTAAGACGCTTTATTTTAACCTTTTCATTTTTTTATTTTCAGTTAATGAGCGCATTTGTGTAATTGCAACATTATTAAGTTGTATAAGTCGTTCGTGTTGTGGAAGTTTCTGTCTAACTAGCAAAGCGTTTATACTTTCCATATTGGACAATACGACAAGTTGTTCCAATGTGGCAAAATCTCGAATATTGCCTTTTTCATTGGGATTTTCGTTTCTCCATTCTTTTGCTGTTTTTCCAAATAATGCCACATTAAGTAAATCGGCTTCTTCAGCGTACAGGTAAGAAATTTGTTCCTTTGTAACGACATTTGGAATAATGTGTTCCTTAATTGCGTCAGTGTGAATGCGGTAATTGATTTTCGAGAGGGTACGCTGTAAATTCCATTCGAGGGAAAATTGTTTACTCTCTTCACTCTTCAAACGTTTAAACTCCTTTATCAACAAAAACTTAAATTCCGGACTTAACCAAGTTGCAAATTCAAAAGCAATATCAGAATGAGCAAACGTTCCGCCACCATAACGGCCCGGTTTTGCAGTAATTCCAATAGCATTAGTACGTTCTATCCATTGTTTAGAAGTGAGCACAAAACCGTTGTCGCCACTTTCATTTTTAATGTTACCGAATTCCGTAACATTAAAATCTGGATTGTTAATTTGCTCCCAAATCCCCATAAATCTGATAGTATATCTCGTACTCAACCAATGAGAAATGATAATTCCTGTTGTTTCGGCATTCTTAAATTTTGCCATATCAGTAAGCGAAATATAATCATCTTTTTGGTGCGACAACATGATAATGTCAGTACCCTGTATATTTATTTTATCTTTTTTTATCATTATTGTTCTCTTAAAACAATTTATCAACGCAACATTTTTACTTTTATTTCATTCAGTTTAAATTTTAATTAAATAATTACTAAAATTTAATGTTGAACTTCTATTTTTGCTGTTTCGTTTTCTATTAAATTAAATGCAAAATGTAGTTGCCTTTAAATAAGTTTGCCATTCTTTTGCTCCGATTACTACAATTCGCTTGTTTAAAGATATAAATAAATTATTGATACTGTAAAGGTGTTATAGTAATTGTAAATAGATAATTCCCATCTTTATCTTTATAATAATAATTTATTGTCACTTTGTTATCACGTTGAAACTTCATATCGGGATTAGTACGAACAAAATTTATAATATTTGGCTCAATATAAGTTTTTAACATATCAATATCAATATCCTCTTTGTACATGTTTATCAAAGTATAATTGTATTGAAAAACATTTGAAGGTAAGACAATTGTGTTATCAAGTCGAGTCTCACTGTCAATCATTATTGGACACGCTTCATTTATTTCACTTGCGGTTTTCATCATAATTTTGTCCAAATTAGGGGCTTTAAATAGAAATTGTTGAACAAGAAAATACGCTGCCAAAAATGCAATAACTCCAACAATTATCCCTGCAAGTTTCTTAAAATCTGTCTTTTTTATTGGTACTTGTACGGATTTTTGTACTTCTTCTATTTTGGGTTTGGGTAATTCATAACCACACCAACGACAATATTTCAAATTGTCGATATTTTCTTTTCCACACTCGTTACAATTTTTCATTTCAATTTATTTTTGGTTTAACACTTTTAAAAATAATTCTAAATATGTAAAATTTTAAATTCAAACAATGTTGTTTGTTTCTGCTATTTATGTTGTTTCGTTGCTTTCAAAACTCTCTCTTTCTCATTGCCTACAACGTATTTGCGGCTTGGCGCAGGCGGTGGCTTTCACTGATTTTCGAGCGGGATACCCCCTTTCAAATTCGTACTGTCGTTTCTGCGGGGCTACACCACCGCTTGCGCTAAACCGCTTCGTTATCTGACGTTTTTTATTTTTCATTTATTTACTTTCTTTTTTCCGTTTCACGTCAATTTTTATTTTATCTGTTCCGCTTAAACCCTTTTTATCAACGGCTTGTACGGCAATATGATGTTCGCCCTCAGTAAATTTCTTTTCCTGTATTCCTTTTTTGTCCATCACAACATCGGCTTTAAATTCTATTTCGTTGTGCGACAAGTCCCACGAAAAGAAATCAACGCCCGTTTTACTTTTGGTTTTTGCTTCAAATTTGTATTTCAAATTTTCCAATTCTTCTGCTGATAATGTAACTTCCGGAGGATTTTCATAAGGAATAATGTCACGAATGTATTTTAGTTCAATAATGATATTTTCTTGGTTTTTCAAGCGAGATACTTCATTTATCAAATCTTTTGAAAATTCAAAACCAATGATAAAACCACACGCCTGTCCTTCTTTTTTATTTTTTTCAAAATGGGCAATATCATCTCGTTTAATTGCAGTAATAAAGGCATCAAGCGTATCTCGACCAACAGATTTTTTCCATTTTTTTACTTGAATTGGCGTACCGTATTGCGTATGTCCATCGATACCTAAATCTTTGCCTCCTTTTTCGTTAGGGATACCGCCATATTTTTCGACTATAAATATCTCAAATTTTTTACCATCGCTTTTTTGCAATTTTTGTAAATCATAAGTAGGAATTATCACTTCGTAAGGTTGAGCAAATAGTTCATTTTGCCTTTTTTTAAGTCGTAAATCGGAAACTTTAATAGCCATCACCGATTGATCTATTCCGAGCCATTTTCTTTTCAGTCGGTCGGCAACTGCAATGGTAGTTCCCCCGCCAACAAAGGGGTCGAGAACAACATCGCCTTCGTTTGTAGCACATTCAATAATTCTCTGTAAAAGTGCTTCAGGTTTTTGTGTGGGGTAGCCGATGCGTTCTTTTGCAGAGGCGTTTATTATTGGTAAGTCCCAAACATCATCAACTCGTTTTCCTTCTAACAAATAGTTTTTATAGGGTTCTTTGCCTTTTCTTTTCTGCATTCTGTACCATCTGCCACTTTCATCTTGTTTGTAATGGCTGTCATTTTTCCCTGACCTTTCCCCGTGTTCTTCTCTTGCTTCGTTGAAAATATATGTGTTGCTCATACTATACCAAAAAATAGTATCATGCATCCGTTGGAAACATTTGGCTATCGATGACCATCTACGATAATGCCAAATAATTTCATTTCTAAAATTATTTTTGCCAAATAATAAATAATCATCTAAAATTTGGCTTTTAATATAATGGCTTGCGTGCCAATCACAATGCAGAAAAATACTTCCCGTATCTTTTAATATTCGGTGCATTTGGCGTACACGAATTTTTAACCAATGTATATAATGGTCAATTCCTCCTGCAAAACGGTCTTCAAAACTGCGTTTTTCGCCGTCATCGCCCCATATTACCTCGTAAGTTCTATTGCTGAAAAACGGCGGGTCAAGATAAATCAAATCTACCGATTTATCTGGTATTGATTGCAAAACAGCGAGATTATCGCCGAGTATCAATTTATTGGTAAAATCTTTTTGTGCCATATAATAAAATTTTGTGCAAAAATAGATGAAATTTTTGGAATTTCAAGCACATGAAATGAAAAATAAATTTTTTCTGAAGAAGGATACATTTTTTTTAGACTTAGATCTCGGTATATAAAATTTTTGTGCCGTGTCGCTTTCTCTTAAAATGACAGATAACGTCAGAGCGGCTTGGCGCAGGCGGTGGTTGATGGTCGGTGTTGCGGGGCATAACACTCCAAATTTATACAAAACTTTCTGCGGGCATACACCCCCGCTTGCGCTAAACCGCTTCGTTATCTGTCGTTTTTTCTTTCGTCACTTTCTTATTCGTCAAAATTTATCCTAATTTCTTTCTCTTTGCTCAACTTATAAACCGTTGGAAAATCCGTTTTACCTTCAATTTTCTTTATCAAATCGCTCATTTCTTGTTTAAAAATTCCGATTGCCCATTCGTTGCGATTTGATATGCGAAAAATAAAATCTACATTGTCTGGTCGCCAGTCGGTTGTGGTATTGTTTTTCACTCCAAACGCAACGCCTATCACAATGTTTTTCAGTTGCTTGTTTTGGTCAATTACTTGTGCAACAAGTAGAGTTTCTTTGAGGGCTGCTTGTAGTTTTTCATCGGTTTTGTAACGCATAATTTTTCCCAAATCCTTTTCAATATTGGATTTTGAAAACATTCCTTTGCTTTCGTTAAGTACGGCATCTATTTTAGAGTGTGTGGGAGGCAAAGCGATGACATCAGGATACTCACGCGGTTGAGATTTACCAAGTTCTGGATTTGGCAAAATTGCACCGCCGCCTTGTGAACCAGGATAAGAAACAGAAACTATTTGAAAACCATTTGGAATAAGGACTTTATGAATAATTGTATATGTTACTTCGTCTTCGTCCACTTCGTTAGCAACTTCAATTATTGGCGTTGGTTTCGTGTATATTGAAAATCCAAAAAGCTTTGAAAATGCAGAGAAAAAGTTTTTGTTGGTGGAATTGACCAACTTTCTTTTGTTCCATTTCAAACATATTCCGTTGTGATTTAGATATATACCGTCTAAAAAGTAGGCAATTGTCATTACAACTTTGTTATCGGTAATTTTTGTTATATGTTTTTCCCAAACATATTGAAAATCTATCACTTCGTCTAATGATTTAGCGGTCTTTGCAACTTCCTTAAACTCGTCAATTAACCAATTAGGTATTCCTCCTTTATCCATATCAAGAGCCGTGTGAAGTTTGCTGCGCATTAATTCAAGGGTTGTCAAATCTTGTTTCATTAAGTCGTTTCCTCTTGGACGAACAAGTGCGTAAATTCCAAAAACCTCTCGAGTTTCAGAAAAAAGGAACGAAATGAATGTTAAAATACCTCTATCGGGATCCATTGCGTGACTGAAACGATTGATTTTAGCAGCAACAAAATTAGGTTTTACAAAATAGCGTAACATATTCAGGTTGCCTCTTCTGCGATTTTCCCAAGTTTTTAATAACTCCTTTGTGCCTGTTGCTGTATCAACTTGTTTGCGGTAAGTTTGATATGATTTATCTTTTTTCAATTCCGTGAAACTTCTTTTAAACCACTCTTTTTCAGATTGGACAAAAGCAGAAACTGCGTTCTGTATTGTGGCAATGAAAATTGCAATATTGGGTGGACAAGACGGGTATTTTGAATTACGTTGCAATGTATATTTATTGTCTTTTTCTGTTTTCCAATCAGCAATGATATAAGCCTCATAACCAACTTCTTCAATAAAAATTCTCGGAGTTGAAAACTGATTATATTTTGCACCACCAAATTCTTTTTCAGAATATTTTTCACCTGATAATTTCAGATAATAAGCACCCGAAAGGTACGCTGCAACAGCACCGTAAGTGCGTTGTAATTCGTGGTCTTCGGTGGTAACGGCTTCCGTAAATTCAATCAAAACAAGCGGATATTCTTTACTCTTTGTAATGCCCGTAATCAACACATCGGGAGTTGTCATTGTTTGAATAGCCGCAATAGAGCCACTATTCAAATCTTTTGTTCTTTTCGGTCTTTTGACTAATACAATATCAACGACTTTTTTATCAACACTCTTTTCAATGATTGGCTTGATGTAGTTTTCCGCTTGCTCCAAGCATTCATAGTATATTCTAATCTGTATCATAT